>Ga0163151_10006825_pt1 | contig 13668 bp, 14 predicted proteins | sample OliLakLV19MP5IB2_FD_145596 | JGI IMG/M metagenome (GOLD analysis project Ga0163151, IMG submission 145596) | Freshwater microbial mat bacterial communities from Lake Vanda, McMurdo Dry Valleys, Antarctica - Oligotrophic Lake LV.19.MP5.IB-2 | ecosystem: Environmental > Aquatic > Freshwater >...
GTGCATTACCTAAGTTCCCGATCAATTGTACTTTGTTTTTAATTGCGTTCATGTTTTTAATTATTAGTTGTTTATTCTTTGTTATTGATTCTCCGTTTTTGTTTTTAAGTTATTCTGTTTGAGGTTATCGCGATTTAACTTTAAACTTTTCTACTTTCAAACTTTAAACTGAGAACGACGATGCAAAGATGGGGTGGGGTCCAAACCTTATTCGGTATTTACATATTTACATTCGGATGTAGTCGATTGTAAGCGTTTACAAACGGCTTAATTTATTGATTTACAGTAATTTGTGTGATAATAGCGAAAATGAGAAAATAGTATAAAAAGATGGCTTTTAAAATACTAACATCAAAAAGTTGAAACATATTCATGGCCGGAAATAAAATTTTGGTCCCTAATTCCTAGATTAGATACACCAAAACTATTCCCATGAACGAACAACCTGTTAACCCTAACAAAGGAAATTTCCAAAAGGCTTTAATTAAAATTGCTCATCCCGATTGGACAGTCGAACAAATAGAAGCGGAGTACCAACGCCAACAACAACAAACGGATGAAACAGGTGACTGTGAAATGTGCTCGGGGTAAAATAACTAAATGAGGTAAACGTGAGTTAAATGAAAAACACAAATGATATTTCAATTCCAAATCCGTGCCATGCCGACTGGAATAAAATGACTTCAAAGAAGGGCGGCATTGTTCATCCTGCAGCAGAACCGTTGTTGATTTTACTCGCATGACAAATGATCAAATAAAATTATATTTTGTTCAGCATTCTGGCAAAAGAACATGCGGGCATTTTTACAAAGGACAACTTAAGGCAAACAAGAATAAGACTCAAATGTATATTACGGATATTTATTGTTCAGCCTACATTCATATAAAAACAAAAGCATTAAGATTTGTAATACTTTTTATTCTGGGTGGAGCTTTAACAGTCGCCGGCTGTAGCACTCCAACACAAGGTGAAGTAATTGAAAGACATCAGCAAATAACAGGTGATTCTATAGCACTGGTTCCGATGGACACAGCTCGAATTGACACAACAAAAATGGCATAGCTCCAGTTAAGTGAAAGAGCCAATTGAGGTTTTAGTTCTAGAAAAACATTTAATCAAGTTTTATAATGAAGCTGATTATAAGTTTGGCTCCTCAGAGAACTCAAATAGTTATGACAAGATTTTCTTGAATGGGAATGAAAATGTTTTAACCTCACTAATTGGGATAAAATTATTTGAAAAGGATATTCTGATTTCGAGTTGTTTGATTGGCTCAGAAGGTGGTGGAACAGGAATAAACGGAAATACAACTTTAATAAGTTATGGAGGTATTGTGGTTTGTTGTTCAAACACCGTATTTAAATTGACAATTCCGGATTTGAATTTAGAATGGAAAACCAAAGCAGATTCTGCAACTTGTTTTGGAATTGATTATCTTGATGATGACTATATGGTTCATGGTGAACTTGACATAACACGGCTTGACAAAAATGGAAAAATCGTTTGGCAACAAGGAGGTCAGGATATTTTCACCACCAAGGAAGGAGTGAATGATTTTATAATAAAGGACAAGGAAATAATTGCTTTCGATTGGAGTTATAATAAATATGTTTTTGACTTTAATGGAGAGGTAAAGTCTATTGAAAAAATCGAACCAGAAAAATCGGGATCAAAAAACGGATTTGAAAAAATAAATAGAAAATGGTGGCAAATTTGGAAGTAAAATTTTTTAATGAAGGACTTCTATTCTTGTTCTTGGTAATGGTTGCGTGTAATAATCAGACGCAAAACAGCCAGTATCAAACAAGCGCGGAAATGAACAAAATTGATACTTCGACAGCTATTATTCATTGTGTTTATTCGGAAGACGCTACTAAAAATTGCAGATGCCGAGCTCAATTTGATTTAGCAGACAGCTTATTATTGACGCGTATAAAAGACCAATTTTATAAAAGTAGCACGGGACATTTGTATGAAAGAACTGTTGGGATGAAGGAGATGAATGAGCATTTAACTGATTACGAATATTTCAATGGATGTTTTTCTCAAGAAGCTGATCCTTTAAGTTTTGAACCGCCTAACGGTCGGTATGCAAAGGATAAAATGTATGTTTATTATTACAGACCCGTGAGTGGTGGCATGCAAATTTCAACTTTGACAAAGGCAGACACCAAGACATTTAAAATGCTTACTGGACATTATAAATATGCGGCAGATAAAAACTTTTTCTATAATGAAACACAAATTATAGAGGGTTTTATTCCAAATAAAACAACGCTCACTCTTGATAATAAAGAGAACGTTATTGAAATGACTTGCGGAAATAAAAATTATAAATTTGAATTGGTAATTTGAAAAGGCGCAATGCTCGAAGCCCCTCCCTGTTCGACGTAGATTATATCTACACCGCAGATAAACGGTAGCTTGTAGTTACCGATAGCTGAAAGCTATGTTTTAACCCGTTCGCGCGGGTATCAGTGCGTAAGATAGAAGGGTAGCTATCCGTGTAATAAAACCACCAACCACCAAACCCTAAATAAAAGCGCATAAATCCCCCTTTTGCCATTTATCCCCATTCCCCTATTCTTACAAAGGGATTATTTAACTTTGGTATAACTGCATAATCAGAGTTTAAATTCTGTAAATTAGAAACAAATGAAAAAATATATTTTATTTTCCCTTTCACTTATGATAAATGTAATAACAGTAAATGCCCAGGAAGAAGATCAATATTTATGGCTCGAAGACATCGACAGTAAAAAATCGCTGGACTGGGTAGAACAACAGAATAAAGTTTCGATAGATAAAATAAGTCAGCAAAAAGAATACAAAAGTATTTACGATAAAAGTTTAGAGATATATGATTCCAAAGACAGAATTGTTTCTCCAACTTTCCATAGTGATTTTATTTACAACTTCTGGCAGGATAAAGACCATCCAAGAGGGATTTGGAGAAGAACAACAAAAGAAAGTTATTTGAAAAGCGATCCTGCCTGGGAAATTCTGCTGGACATAGATGCTATGTCGAAAAAGGACAGTGTAAAATGGGTGTTTAAAGGAGCGCAAGGGTTATATCCTAAATACGAAAAATATATAGTAAACCTTTCAAAAGGCGGGGGCGATGCCACTGTAAAAAAAGAATTTGATGTAAACACTAAATCATTTATTGAAAATGGTTTCAAAATGGATGAATCAAAAGGCAGTGCGAGTTACCTGGATGATAACACGCTTATTGTTTCTTCTGATTTTGGTAAAGGCACTATGACCAACTCTGGTTATCCACGCCAGGTAAAATTATGGAAGAGGGGTACGGAACTAAAAGATGCAAAATTAATTTTTGAAGGTGATGTGGAAGATGTGGCATCTGCGGGATATAATTTGAGAGATGGCGAGAAAAATTATTTTATGCTTAGCCGCGCAACAACGTTTTATACTAACAAAAGTTTTATCTGGCAAAATGAAAAATTGGTAAACCTGGAACTACCGGAAGATGCCGACATTAATGAGATTTTAAATAACCAATTAATCATTACGTTAAAGTCTGATTGGATTGTAGATGGCAAAACCTATAAGCAAGGATCTATTATAAGCGCAAATTTCACTTCTCTTATCTCCGGTAAAAAAGAAATTCAATTGGTTTTTGAACCGGATGAGTTTACCAGCATTTCAAATGTATCTCCAACAAAAAACAAATTGCTCATCAATATTTTAACCAACGTAAAAAATGAATTATACATTTATACGTATACAAATAATAAATGGGGAAAAATAAAAGTTGCAGCTCCTGATTTCGGAACTATTTCTCTCGGGTCAATAGATGAATTTTCTGATCAGTATTTTTTTTATTTCCAGAATTTCCTTACACCGCCGTCACTTTATTTCGGAGATGCAGCTAACAACAGTATAAAATTAATTAAATCACTTCCTTCTTATTTCGATGCTGATAAGTACCAGGTAAATCAATACAAGTCAAAGTCGAAAGATGGAACAATGATCCCATACTTTGTAATTTCTGCAAAGGCTATTAAGTATGATGGAACAAATCCAACGCTCCTGTATGCATATGGTGGTTTTGAAGTTTCTTCCCTGCCTTATTATTTAAGTGTGATAGGGAATGCATGGCTGGAGAACGGCGGTGTATATGTATTGGCCAACATCCGGGGTGGCGGTGAGTTCGGACCTAAATGGCACCAGGCAGGTTTGAAAGAAAAGCGCCAGCATGTGTATGATGATTTTTATTCTGTCGCGGAAGATATGATCACAAGAAAAATTACTTCGAGTAAAAATTTAGGTATTATGGGCGGTAGTAATGGCGGCTTGTTAGTCGGTGTTGCTGTTACACAGCGCCCTGAATTGTTTAACGCTGCAGTATGCGCGGTTCCTTTGCTTGACATGAAACGCTTTAGTCATTTATTAGCAGGCGCAAGCTGGATGGGTGAATATGGAGATCCTGATAAAGCAGAGGAGTGGGCATACATTCAAAAATTTTCTCCGTATCACAATTTGAAAAAAGATGTAAAATATCCGGAAGTATTTTTTACCACATCAACCAGGGACGATCGTGTTCATCCCGGCCATGCGCGAAAAATGGTAGCGAAAATGACCGATTCAGGCTGCAAGGTATATTATTATGAAAATACAGAGGGGGGCCACGCGGGTTCATCTACCAATGATCAACGTGCAAAAACCATGGCGTTGGAATTTTCTTATTTGTTGATGAAGCTGAAAAATTAAAATAATTTGAATCTGCAGCTTATTAACTCCATTTAAGTAATACTATTCGGAAAAATCTATAATAGTCTGTTTAAGATCGCTGAAAAAAGCGATCTCATCTTCGGTGAGCACGAATAAATTCTGTATCATTGTCCGCATTTTATGGAAGGGAAACAGAGTTCATTCGCAAAAATAATAGATGTAATTAAGCTGTCGCTCAATGGCGAAGAGCAGGATTATACACGCGGCAGCATTCCAAAAGCTGTTGTGCTATTGGCTATTCCCATGATTCTTGAGCTGAGCCTGGAAAGTGTTTTCGCTGTGGTAGATATGTTTTTTGTCGGGAAGCTGGGAGAAAATGCCATTGCAACAGTTGGCCTTACCGAATCAGTAATTATGATCATATACTCAATTGCCATTGGCCTTAGCACAGCAGCTACTGCAATTGTGGCACGCCGCACGGGGGAGAAAAACCCGCAAGCTGCGGCTCATGCAAGTGCGCAATCGCTACTGGCGGGCATGATCGTTACTGTTATCCTAAGTATTGCGGGAGTTATTTACGCCGGAGAGATACTTGCAGTTATGGGTGCCGCGAAAGAGGTGGTCAGAGACGGTGTAATATTTACACGTATCATGTTGGGCAGCAGCGCTGCTATTATGCTGCTTTTTCTTATCAATGGTATTTTTCGCGGAGCAGGTAATGCTGCTATGGCAATGAAAAGTTTATGGATAGCGAGCCTTATCAATATTATATTGTGCCCTATATTAATTCATTTCATGGGATTAAAAGGCGCTGCTATTGCAACGGTGATTGGAAGAAGCACGGGGGTAATTTATCAATGCTATCATTTGTTCAAAGGCAGCGGACTAATTAAAATATATGCACATCATTTTAAATGGGACAACAGCGTGCTAAAATCCATTGTAAAAATAGCCTGGCCTGCTACTTTTCAATTTATTATTGCAAGTGGAAGCTGGATAGTATTAACCAAACTTGTGGCTGAAACAGGAGGCACTACTGCATCTGCGGGATACCAGATAACTTTCAGGAATATTGTGTTTTTTATTTTACCTGCCTGGGGTTTAAGTAATGCCGCTGCTACACTTGTTGGGCAAAACCTTGGTGCCGGACAAATACAAAGGGCGGAGGAAAGTGTTATGCTCACTGCGAAGTACAATGTAATATTTATGAGTTTGGTTACACTGGTATTTTTATTTTTTGCCAGTCCTATTATTCATGTATTTACGAAGGATGAAGCGGTTGCTGCTTATGGGGTAGAAGCACTAAGAATAATAGGAGCGGGATATATTTTTTATGGAATAGGAATGGTAATGACCCAGGCACTTAATGGTGCTGGGGATACAAGAACTCCAACCCTCATCTACTTTATTTGTTTTTGGTTGTTTCAAATACCATTAGCATATTTTTTGGCAAAACATACCGGCATGGGAACAACAGGAATTTTTGTTGCTATACCCATAGCTGAAACATTTATTGCATTGGTTGCCTGGTATTACTTTAAAAAGGGAAAATGGAAGACAATGAAAGTGTGATATGCTTAAGCCAAAATAACTATCTTTATTCTGATGAAAAAACATTTTAAAATGAAAAAATTATTCATACTCATATTCGTTATTGGTTTAACATCCTGCGCAAGTAAAGAGGAACGAAAAAAGAAAGCCGAAGAAGAAGGCAATACATTAGTTGCGGAAAAGGCCGGTCTTATAAAAGGGATAGGGGAAGCACTAAAGGATGAAGGAAAGGATGCGGCTGAAAGTGTTAGTGAAGGAGTAGGTGAGGTATGGAACGGCTTAAACAACGGGTTCGATAAAAGCCTTACAAAAGTTGATGTTAAAGTAAGCGATGTGTTTAGAAATTGTATTGAGTTGGGTCGTACCGGAAAACATTACAATGATAGTACCCGAAAAACAAACGTGATTGTTTACGCGATTTTTCAAAAAGATTTTAAAGGGAAATTATTGTTAAAAGCTTTCGATAAAGAAAAGGCGGAGCTTGGCAGAAGAACTATGGAGGTAAATAAGAAAACCGACGATGCAGAATACATTGACTTTGAATTCGACGAACGCACTCCTCTATCTTTGGCACATCACTTTACGTTGGAAATAAAGTAATTATATTTTACCCCTTCTTGAGCAGGGTAATTAATACACAGAAGCAAAATGCTTTTTAACTCTGTAAGTTTTGCTTTATTTCTCCCGATAGTTTTTCTTCTCTATTGGTTTGCCACAAAAGGTAATTTACGATTACAGAACATTTTACTTCTCCTGGCGAGTTATTTTTTCTACGCTTGCTGGGATTATCGCTTTTTATTTCTGCTTATATTTTCAACCCTACTTGATTATTATACAGGAATAAAAATGTTTGAAGCGAAAGGGGCGTCAATGAAAAAATTCTGGTTTTGGTTGAGCGTGATTGTGAATTTAGGATTTCTTGGAGTATTTAAGTACTATAATTTTTTCGCGGCATCCTTTGCAGATGCTCTTTCTCTTATTGGAATTACTGTTCACATCACAACATTAGCAATAATTTTGCCGGTTGGAATTTCATTCTACACTTTTCATGGATTATCATACGTAATCGATATTTATAAAAATAGGATAAAGCCGGAACGTAATTTTATCGATTACTCCGTTTTTGTAAGCTTTTTCCCTTTGCTTGTAGCGGGACCCATAGAAAGGGCAACCCATCTGCTTCCGCAAATTCTTAAAAAAAGAGAATTCGATTATTCAAAAGCTGTCGATGGTCTTAGGCAAATATTATGGGGTTTATTTAAAAAAATTGTGATTGCCGATAACTGCGCACCTTTTGCAAATCATATTTTTGACCATTCAGCATCTTATCCGGGAAGCACACATGTGCTTGGGGCTTTATTTTTCACTTTTCAGATCTATTGTGATTTCTCCGGTTATTCCGATATAGCAATTGGTACAGCGCGTCTTTTTGGAATAGAGCTGTTACGAAATTTTGCGTTTCCTTATTTTTCACGTGACATTGCGGAGTTCTGGAGGCGCTGGCACATTTCATTATCATCCTGGTTCAGGGATTATCTATATATCCCTCTTGGCGGCAGCAAGGGTGGTACATGGATGAAGGTGAGAAATACGTTTATCATTTTTATTGTAAGCGGTTTTTGGCATGGAGCCAACTGGACATTCATTGCCTGGGGATTATTGAATGCGGTTTATTTTTTACCATTGCTTCTACTAAATAGAAACAGAGATAATCTTGAGACAGTTGCGCAGGGGAAATTATTGCCAAATATTAAAGAATTATTTTCTATGCTGGTCACATTTGGCTTAACGGTTTTGGCATGGATATTTTTCAGGGCCAATGATATTGGACATGCATTTAATTATGTAAAAGAAATTTTTTCACTGTCACTATTCTCTGCTCCTTATTTTAAGAATGGAACCTTATGTATTACTACTGTTATACTTACCCTTATATTTATTATTATTGAATGGCTTGGAAGGGAACAGCAATACGCAATAGCACAGATGGGAATGAGATGGTTTAAACCAATTAGGTGGGCCTTTTACTTTTGTATTATCATTGTTATCTTGGCTTGGGGTGGTGGCAAACAACAATTTATTTATTTCCAATTCTAAAAATGAAATCGTTTTTAAAAAATACAATATTATTTCTATCACTTGGATGTTTTTTTATTGTACCGGGATTTTATTGGGTAAGTTCAAAGATAATTACTCCAAAAGCGAAAAAGGCCGTTTATATTTGGGGTGATTCGCAAATGTGCCAGGGTATAGATATATCATACCTTAATGCAAAAGAGAAGTATAAGTTTTTTTCATCAGCGCAACATGGTGCAGGAGTTTATGATTTTTTGGTGTTTACAGAATTGGTTCCGGTAAATTCAACGGTTATTATATCCAATTCGCGGCTCGTTCTTATTCGACCTAAAAGCCGGGATAAAAATTATTCTATCATAAATATTCCGAGTCTATTGGCCCTATTAAGGAATAATTATTCCTTTAGAGAAACCGCGCTTATCGCTATAAAAAACTTGGAACTCCATTGGCATTTTTATGATAAATACTCACACTACACAAATTCCGATTCGATCAAAAAAAATCCCCCGCTCTCTGCTTTTGAAGATTTGTATAATAACAAATTGGAGTATTTAGGTGACAAGGAAAATCTTTATGTTGAAGGATTGCAAAAATTGAAAGACAAAAATTGTAAAATCATTGCTTTGGCATTTCCATACCACTCATCAATTACAGAAATTGAAAAAAAATCATTACTGAAAGCAGACCTGGAAAAATTTGATACCAGGGTTGGAGATTTTTTTGAAGAAGAAAAAACATTATTACTTCAGGACTCCGTGAATATTTTTTATGACCGTACACATTTAAATGAGCGTGGCGCACAACAAGTAAGTGAGGGACTGAATCAACTCCCTTCTAAATCCACGATTATTAATATTGTTACAGGCAAAAAACTTTAATACTACTCCTGTTTCATGTTGTGAAACACAGCCTGCACATCATCATCCTCTTCGATTTTGTCCAGCATATCCTGAACTTCTTTTTGCTGTTCAGCATTAAGTTCAGTTAATGTGCCAGGTATGCGTGTTAACTCTGCGCTTATTACAGTAATATTTTTTTCTTCCAGCGCTTTTTGCATTTTTCCAAAATCAGTGAACGATGTTTCAATGATAATTTCATTGTCAACCGCATAAACTTCCTCTGCGCCATGGTCGATCAGGTCAAACTCTAACTCTTCCAGGTTTACTCCTTCGCCCGATATTTTAAATATTCCCTTTCTCTCAAACATAAAATCCAGCGATCCTGTTTTTCCTAATGCCCCATCTCCGCGGTTAAAATACATACGCACATTCGCAACTGTACGTGTAGGATTGTCCGTAGCACATTCAATAAGTACTGCGATGCCATGAGGGCCTTTCCCTTCATATACTACTTCTTCATAATCTTTTTCTTCTTTTGAAGATGCTCTTTTGATAGCCGCTTCAACACGATCCTTTGGCATGTTAATGCTTTTGGCGTTCTGCATCACTATCCTTAAACGTGCATTACCGTTCGGGTCAGGCCCGCCTTGTTTTACTGCAATAGCAATTTCTCGCCCAATACGTGTAAAACCCTTGGCCATTTTAGCGTAGCGGGCAAACATCTTGTGTTTACGTTTCTCAAAAACTCTTCCCATTTGGTATTGATTTTAACTATGTAAAAATATCGAAATATCATATAGCAAGTGTATTCATGAGACATATAAACAAGTGTATTTTTATAAATTATTGATATTCAAATAGTTATATTTGAGAGTGAACTGTAACTTTTATTCCTATGAGGGCGTCATATATACGTTACAAAGAATAAAAAATACGATGAAAATGAGAAGTTACGTTATAAGTCTAATTTTGTGTACGCTTTTTTTAGTGTCTTGCAAAAAGGAAAATATAGATCCGGTTGAAAGTTTTCAAACAAAGGTGTCCGGTTTTAAAAAGCATTGGAGTTTAGATAAGTTTTTGCGAAATGGGAAAAGAGAAACTATTGGTTCGATTGATGGTATAGAAGTTGATAAAAACATCGTGCCTTTAACAAAAGACAATGGAACATCAGAATTTTATTTTCAGAAGAATAAAAAAGGATTAGACATTAAAGAATGACCATAGAAGATTTTAATAATTGTGTTGATGTTCATGCTGATGGACTTTACAGGTTCATTCTCAAAAATGTAAAGGACGAAGAGAAGGCGAAAGATATTGTGCAGGATACTTACGAAAAAATGTGGATAAAAGCGGACGGTATAGATGCGGCAAAAGCTAAGTCGTATATGTTTACTACAGCGTACCATACCATGATAGATGGAATGAGGAGGGATAAGAAAAGTGGCGATATGACCGAAGCAAATATGGCCTCCTTAAAACACAACAACCAGTATACCGACTTAAAAGAAATTTTAAATGAAGCGGTAAATAAACTTCCGGAGATACAACGGTCGGTGGTGTTACTGCGGGATTATGAAGGCTATAGTTATGCGGAGATCGGCGGTATAATGAATGTCACCGAGTCACAAGTGAAAGTATATATTTTCCGTGCAAGGAAGTTTTTGAAGAATTACATTGGGAGTTTAGATGTTGTAATATAAGGCGCATGATCGAGAGAGATAATTACGAAGCTTTTTTTCTGGATTACTATGAGGGGAACCTTTCTCCATCGCAGGTAAAGGAGCTTTATACTTTCCTGGATGCGAATCCTGATCTGCGCGAAACATTTGAAGAATATGAACACATTTCGTTAAAAGATGTAGAGGATGAACTCTTGCATAAAAAAGATTTTTTTGGAGATAAAGATATTTTAAAAAGAGAAGAGGTAAATGCAGATAATATCGATGAGTATATTATTTTATTGAATGACAATTCCCTTAGTGAGAAGGACAATGAGCAGCTGGAAAGATTCCTAAAAAAAAATCCTTCATTCTCCCCTCTTAAAAATGAGTATAAAAAAACAATTTTAACACCTGATACTGCAAAGGTTTTTTCGAACAAACAAGACCTGAAGAAAGTTGCCTTGGAAATTACAAAGGCAAATGAAGAGGACAGGTTAATTGAATTTAGTGAGGGGTTATTATATGGACCTCATGCTGTTGACTTTAAGACGCACCTCGATTTAAATCCCGCTTTACAGGTTGACTTGAAAAAGTTAAGCGCAACAAAACTAGTGGCGGATAGATCCATTGTTTTTCCTGATAAGGAGATCTTATATAATATTCCTAAAAGAAAAAGGAGAGGGATATTTTATTTTACAGCGGCAGCAGCCGGACTGGTCGTATTCCTATTGTCATATATGCTGTTAAATAATTCGGTTAATATTGATGAGGGGAAGCAATACAGTACGGCTAAACCATCTGAGGATATCAAGATAACAGATACTAATTCAAATAAAATTGAAAACAATATAAATACTGCCGCAGCCGATTCAAAGAAGATCTACAATAATAAAGGTGTAGCAAAGCAAAAACTTTTAATTGCTGCCGCTGTTGATACAGTACCCCAAAAATCGCAAGACAAATTTAATACTACAATAGCTATTAACACTGTTTTTCCCGATTCTCAAGCTGTTGTCGAGGAGAAGCCAAAAAGCTTTAATGCAAACAGTGTTGCTGTGTATAGCGAAAAGAAAAAACAAGATAGTACTATCGTGACGGAAAATCAATTTGTATCTGTTAAAGATTTTTTCCTGAACAGGATAAGAGCAAATAAAAAAGCAAAAAATAATCCTGATTGTGAAGGTGAGAAAAACAAGTTGACGATGAATGATGTTATTGCAATGTGTTCTGCATTAGTACAAAAAGCAGGCGGATCGGATGTTGAGATTATTACGCAGGAAAATGCATGTGGTGAAGCTGTTGCAGTAGTGGTAAAAGCAAACAACTGGGAATTTGAAAGTCCATTGGTAAAATAAATTGTAACAAAAAGCGCGAAGGTTCGTCATATAGAAAAGCAAAGAAAATGAAACAGATAACATTGATAATAGCAATAGGGGCGATGGCTATAGGCCGGCTAACAGCGCAAGACATGGTATTCGATAAAATAAAATTATCTGGTGTTTTAAATGCTGTACTTGTTCAGGGAGATAATTGCTCTGTAAAAGTGGAGAACGATAATGATAAGACAATTAAATATAGTGTTGTAGGCGGTGTGTTATCCATCGAGGGCAGTGCTCGCAAAACCGATAACAAAGCACCTTCTGTAACTGTTGTTGTTAAAAGTGTTTCATCTATTAATGTAGAAGGAGTTGTTAATCTTTCGAGCAGCTCAGAAATTTCATCGGATGTTTTAACTATGAATGTGGAAGGGGTTGTTAATATGGACCTTAACCTTAAAGCAAATAAAATAATTATTGAACAGGAATCTATTGGCAATACAACGCTGAAAGGCTCCGCGCAATTTCTTGACCTTGATATAGAGGGCGTGGGTAGCTTTAGCAGTAAGGAGTTAATTGCTTCCGATGTAAAGGTTAGGGCCGAGGGTATTGGCAGTGTTGAGGTATATGCAAAGGATAAACTGCGGGTAAGCAATGATGGCATTGGATCTGTTGAGTATTTTGGTAATCCTCCTGTGGTAGAAAGACTTTCGAAAGATTTTATTGAAGGAGCAACAGAAAAAATGAAAAGAGATACCACTAAGCTAAAGTGGGGTCAGCAAAGAATAATGGTATATAAGGACACCACAGGCAGATCGTATAAAAAGCTAAAGAATAAAAATACACCGCGTCCCTGGAAAGGAATAGGATTGTCAATGGATGGCTATACGAATAAAAATTTTAACAATAGGATGGCTCCTGGCTTTGAATTTTTGGAGCAAAACTATGCAAAGTCTATTGGGTTTCATTGGAACTTTTGGGAAAAAGACATTAACCTGTATCAAAAGAAATTACGTTTGATAACTGGATTAGGATTTGAGTGGAATAGGTATGCGCTTAAGCACGATGTACTTCTTAACCGATCAAGGACACGTACAGCAGAATATCAAGGGTACTCATTCAACGGGTCTGATACATTATTTTACAACTATGGCGGTTTTGTCAATGCCATATCCGATTCATCATCTCACAAGTCAACTAAACTTAGAACTTCTTTTATAAATGTTCCTTTATTGTTGCAGTATAATTATATGGGATCAAATAATAAACCGGCAAGTATTTCTGCAGGTGTAATTTTGGGCGCCAGAATGGGCGTCAGCAATAAAATAAAATATGATAATTATGGCCGTTCAACATATAGCGGAGCTGAGTACAACCAATTGTTATCGTATAAATGTGATGCAACAGTTAGAATATCTAAAAAAAGATATACTGCTTTTTGTGATTATAGTTTAACTAGGTTATTCTATCCAACAAAGGGCCCACGCTTATATCCGTTCTCTATAGGATTTAATTATAGAATATTTAAG
>Ga0163151_10006827_pt1 | contig 13667 bp, 11 predicted proteins | sample OliLakLV19MP5IB2_FD_145596 | JGI IMG/M metagenome (GOLD analysis project Ga0163151, IMG submission 145596) | Freshwater microbial mat bacterial communities from Lake Vanda, McMurdo Dry Valleys, Antarctica - Oligotrophic Lake LV.19.MP5.IB-2 | ecosystem: Environmental > Aquatic > Freshwater >...
AAAGGGCAGCATTCTAAGTTTTAAAATTCGTGTTTCAAACCTTTATATTTATTAGAATCGAATTATGAAAGAGGTCTATTGAGTGTCGGTATAATATATAGCCATGACAAAAAACCAATAAGAATTTGACTTCGTTTACTGAGCATTTAGATGCTGAACATGGTAAACGTGGTGCAAAAAAACGTGAACAATATGAAGAAGGATTTGAAGCATTCAAGCTTGGTGTAATGCTGCAGGAACTAGGCAAAGCACAAGGTATGACACAAGAGCAATTGGCTGAGAAATGTGGTACTACTAAAACATATATATCCCGTATTGCGAATAACGCAAGCGATATAAGACTTTCTACTTTACTGCTGATAATTAGTGGAGGGTTAGGTGCACAATTGAAGCTGAGTGTAAATAGATAATGCATTGTTAAGGTTGGTAAGGACACCAACCATGGAAAGCTATATAATCCCCTAAAATATATACCTCGCTTCTACCCTAGCAATATGCACGGCTTTGCTTAGTTCGCTTTTGCGACCATCATATACTATACTTAATTGGGTGTTTTTTGCCAGGCGATGTTCCCATGCCATGCCCCACACTATATTATTACCATTGAGCAAACCGTTGAGCATTTCGAAGCCGATGGGTGAGTTTGCATCGCCATTAAATTTGATATGGTTATAGCTGAATTTTACAAGCAAACTTCCGTTGTTTTTATATAAGTATTTAAACTCGGAAGTGATTTCGTTGGTGAGCGTTTGGGTAGTGTCGTTATTATATTTATTTTGGGCATTGAAGTTATGATAGTACATTTTGAAACGCATATCCTGCGAGGGCTGCCACTGGATAGCGGGCTGCCAATCGGTATAATAGAAATGATAGTTTCGGTTTTCGAATGAGGGTGTATTGAGTTGTTTGTCGCCATATAATATATTGATATTTGCTTGCCAACTTTTACCAATACTTTTACGCACATTTATATATTGTTCTTTCTTTTGCTTGGCCTCCACACCAGTAGTCAGTAATTGCTTTTGACTGTTTTGTATATAGCCAAATTCAGCTCCCCAATTATTGTTATACTTATTGATAAACCATACGTGACGCAGAACTCCGCTGAGGGTGATTAATCCCGTATCAGCTATAATCGTGTTAAATGGATTCTTTAATGCAAACCTTGTGCTTTGATTTTTCTGCTCTACCCGCACGTTGGTAGTATTGGAAAAGTATGATAGTAATTTGAAAATTCCCTTTTTATTTTCCCAAAGTTTATAGGGTTCCCAAGTAATGGTTTGGTTAATGCGGGTGATATTGGTTTTGACGTATTCATTGGTGGGCAAAAATATTTTGATAAACCTTGCCTTGTCTTTAAACACAGCTATTTCAAATTCATTGAGCTGCTGTATACTGTCGGCATTATAATCGTTCCACTGGTATATGCCATTGCCCGGCTGCACTTCTTGGTAAGTAAACTGCCGTTTAAGCTCACGACCATTCCCTGTTTGGAAGAATGAATTGATATATAATGTTCGTTTAAATAATGCAATTTGATATTCGCCACGAAACAAAGTATTGTCTTCTATTTTATTACTGGAAACAGTATCGTTTATAAATCTGCGGTAGTTCAAACTAAGATCCAATCTGCCCGCTTTACCGCTTGCCTTATAGGTTCCATCAATATTATGCGATGCGTTAAGGTCAATGAATTTACCCTCAGAGGGAGCTTTATCTTTCCGATAAAAGTAACCCAATCCAAACTGCGATTTTAAAGTATCATTATTATTTATTCCTGCACCATATTGGTCGTAATTGAAGGAATTATATAATAAAGAATCGGGATTGGTATTATAATTAAATGTGCTTCTTTCGCTATTGGCATAAATTTTAGATTTTATATATTTTCCTGAATGACCTAGCTCTGCACGCCAAGTTTTGTAATTGTTTACAGGAATAGTATTTAAAGTTATATTACTTCCGGTAGTATTATAATTGCCCAATACAGTCCATTTATTTAATGTGATATCTGTTGAAAAAGCATGGGCTATTCCTTTCAGAAAATTATCTTTGTGATATAAGGAGAATTGATACGATGTTTTCACAAATTCTTTATAATACATATTGAAACGCGACATAATGATTTGCTCTCGAAAACCCGTGTCGGTGGCTGTTTTATTGTTAAGGGCACGCTCCCAACTTCTTTCAAATTCTACATTCCGATAACGTTCTACATAACGAAAATTCTTGTTTACAAATTCCCACGAACTGGTATTATCGACTTTTAAATTCTTATTTATATTAAGTTCTTTATATACTTTTAATCGGTAGCCAATACCTTGGTTGTTTTGATCGTCTTTGGGAGAGAAAGTATTTCTATCAAGACTACTGATGGCAAGCTCCTGCTCTATTTTTGTTTTTGTATTGGGTGTGAATATATGTACCAACGAGGTCATTTGCATTTGCTTGGGTGCAATAAGTGTTTGCACAGGTTCGTAACTTCCTTGTAATAAACCTACCCATTTAAACACCCTGCCATTGGCACCGCTGCTGGCTATATTATAACTTCCCCTGCCCTGCCCCACATAGCTAAAGGCCAATTGGTAGTAAGGCGTATCGGTACCCGCCGATTCGGCATATATATAATACTTTACGGCATTACCATTGATGATGGTATCAATTTTATTATATAATAATTTTGTTTTATCATAATAGTCATTGGCAATGGCGTTTTCAAATTTTGTTTGTGATGCATCATTACCTGCTTTGGCCAATATGAGTTTTTGTTCATCACTTAACGTTTGTTGGAAGGGCTGATTTTTCAAATCCTTCTCGGTATAATAGTTCACTACAATCTGATGCTTCTTTATTTCAGCACTTGCTCTTGTAGTATATACCACACGCCCGTAATTGCGGTCGCTGTACTGAAATTCAACCACAATACGACTGTAGCTATTAATCAACCTTCGTGGCATAAACGTAATTTCTCCAGTATTATAATCTATAATATAATCGTCTTGCTCACCACGGGTCATTGGCAATCCATCTAGATATACTTTTTCGGTACCCGAAAGTATGATAATATATAATTCGCCATTGATTCCACTCAGTCTATAAGGGCCTTGGTTTCCTTCTTGCCCATTAAAAGTATTACGACTGAAACGCCCACGACTTATGGCTCCTTCGCCACCTATATTATATTTAATGCCCACTTTTTTGTCTTCCCATCCGTGGTCGAATTGTATACCCCGAGATTTTTTATCGTACGCAGTGAAATAAGTTTCTTTGGGTTTCTTCATCTGAAAATCGCCCAATACTACACGCGTTTTATTTTTGGAAAGTTCTATATATACCTTGTCGAAGTCCTGCACCTGTCGGCTGCTACCATCAACTTGTATGGGATTGTTATCGTCGCTAATAGCGGCTTTCACCTCCACATCATTATTTATTTTGCCACTTATTTGCAAGTTCAAATTTGAGTTCACCACCAAACTTTGCGTATTGCCTACCCCTATTCCACGGCTCAACAAACCACGCATTTCCAATCCAGAAGCATCAATGGAGAAGGGGTCGTTCTCTCCCGGTGTGTAAGCAAAAGGATTGATGAGAGGTTGATAATCTTTATATATAAATTTGGGGTCTTTTCTTCGAACCGTATAGTCGAGCTTGCGGGGAAATGTATGGTATATAATAGCAATATTTGTGTGCGGTGATTTGAAAACTATGATAGACTTAATATAGTCGATGGTATATAAAGAATCAAGAACGGGTATATTATTTTGCAGAACTTTCACGCTGCCATATATGATAGGAAGACTGTCGAGTTTCGCTGTATCATATATTTGCTCAAACTGCTTGGAACGCTCTCTCCCACTTGTTTGTGCGGTAGCTGTATGAGCTATACCTAGTAAAAAAATAATATATATAATTCTAATTAGCAGTTGCACAAATATAGTCTATAATAGTGAGACTTGCGGTTGGCGGGGTTCCGATGTTACGAAGCCTCGGAACGGAACAAACACGGATAAGTTTTGGATATATGTATGGGGCATCAAACTACTATACTTTTATTTTTCCATTTTTTAGTGAAGTATGCAATCAAAAAAGAACCGACCAAGGTAGGACCTAGCCACAAAACCCAAGGCGGATTGAAAGTAGCAACATTCACTAGGAAGGCTGTTGTGGTAGCGATATACGTTCCCATCATCATACCTATATGCTTTATGATCCATTTTCTGTAATATGGGAAAATTACAGGGTTTTTCCTAAAGGTATTCAAATCATTATATACATTAAACAGTAAAATAGAACCAAAAATAATCAAAATAAAAATACCTTCAATTTGGTAAACTACTATCATATATATAGGGTAAATGACCATGAATAGAGCCGTTACTAAGCCAATATAGACGGGCAATTTATCTTTCATAGTGGGTTTATATTTTTCGACCAATCTATAATAGAATAATGCTCTATATCCGCTAATGACCATATACAAAGAAAAAATACCAATAGACAATAAGAAGGGATTGAATTTCATTAAAGCTAAAACAAAAGATGATACTCCTACTGCATACATTGCCCAATAAAATATTTTGCCTGTTTTCATATGTAATGAGCCACCTTTATTAGCTACAATAGCGATAAATCCTGTTAACAAAGCTATTGCTCCGCATATAATGTGGAAAATTAGGAAAACCCTATAAAAATCCATTCCTGACAGTTTAAGTTCCATTTGCAAATAAATATTTTTAAGTTAACCAACGAAAACACATGAGGCAAAGTTATGGGAATGGAGTAATATTGTAAAGTTTTTAAAAACCAAAGTAAACACTTATGCACCACAAGATTGCATTTCCATTGCTGTTTCAGATTGCATTTAACCTCATGCCTATATACGGTGTGATTGTAGGGCATTGGACATTATTCTCTGTTATTTATCTATATTGGATGGAGACCATGATCATCTCTTTTTTCTCATTCATCAAAATAGTGAGTGCCCAAGGTGATAAGCCTACTGGCGATGTAAAATTTAAAGCATTTGTTGTTACAGGATCTAAATGGAAATTGGGGTTTAAGTACCTGTTTATTCGCATTGCCACTTTGTTGTTTTATCTCTTGTTCATCGTGGTTTTTGTTGGTTTTATAGCATCGAATAAGGGTGATGGTAGTAAAAATTTCGACTTGGTTTTATTGAGAAATCCTGTGTTTAATTTAACTTTACTGCTTTATACCCTAAGCCTTGGCATGGATTTGATGTGGCATTATTTCGGGAATGGCGAATATTTGCGAGCCCATCCTTCTGACAATGCCTCGTTTATTGATGGACGAACCATTGTGATGCACATGGTGATAGTATTTGGTGCGGTAGGTTTCAGTTTTGTTAAAGAGAATTATCCTTATAATGGTGAGCTGGCTCAATTATATTTTATTGGTGTTTTTGTGTTGGTAAAAACAATTGCTGATGTGCTGTTGTATTATATGGGTAGGAAGCCTGTTGTGGCTTCATAGAACGTCATTTCGATCCTCAGTTGTCGGAATCAATGCATAGAAATCTGCTTCGTAATAACGATTCGCCGCGGGGAAGCATAGTCCGATAGTTATGGGACGAAGCTAAAAAAATAAGTGTAATTATAAAGTTTAGGTAACGATCCAGATAGCAATTGGGACGCAATGACGGATATTATAAAATTATCACATATTTTCGCCCTGTTTTTCTAATTACTACTATGCACAAAATACTCCTCATCATCAGACGTGAATACCTGACCCGCGTAAAAAAACGTTCTTTCATTATTATGACCATTCTAGGCCCAGTGCTTATTGGTGCTCTATATGGTGTAATGATTTATTTAGCCGTCAATTCGGGAATAGGTGAGAAAACCAAAACCATTGCTGTGCATGATGAGCAAGGTTTTTTCAAAGATAAACTCCTCAATGATGACAAAAATGTATTCGTTTTTTCTGATGAAAACATTGACACCTTAAAAAGCCAAGTATTATATAAAAAATACGATGCCCTCATCATCATACCAAAAACTGATTCTATAACTTATATCAAAGATATTGACTTTGTAGCCGAGCAACAACCAGGAGTCGCCATTATTAATAAACTGGAAGACAAGTTTGAGGAAATCATCACCAATATCAAGATGAAGAATATGAACCTTAATCAAGCTCAGATTAAGGCAACCCGCACCAGCATTGCAGTTTACCCCAAGTTGGTTAGCGAGACGGGAACGGAGGATGCAAGTACAGGCAGCTCATTTATAGGAGCTATGGTACTCACTTATATTATATTTTTGTTCATTATGCTATATGGCATACAGGTGATGCGTGGTGTGATAGAGGAAAAAACCAACCGAATTGTAGAAATTGTAATAAGCAGTGTAAAGCCTTTTCAATTAATGATGGGGAAAATCATTGGGATTGCTTGTGTGGCTCTTACCCAGTTTGCTATATGGATTGTGCTCACCATCACCGTTACGGGCGTTATGAAAAGCTACTTAGTTAGCAATGTGGATATGAACCAAGTGGAGCAAGTAATGAAGAAGAATGCCCATGTGCCTGCTGATGAATATGAAAAAGCTGAACAGATGCAAAGCTTCATGAAATTTGAGAAAGCCGTATCTACGCTCAATTTCCCTTTAATACTTTTCTGTTTTGTATTTTATTTTATCACAGGATATTTATTATACGCATCGCTCTATGCCGCCATTGGCTCCGCAGTAGATTCAGAGACAGATACGCAGCAGTTTATGCTGCCTGTAAATCTGCCACTCATCTTCTCCTTCTTCATAGCTTTTAGTTCGGTAATGAACGACCCCAATGGCAGTTTGGCTTTTTGGGCATCTATTATACCTTTCTCCTCTCCTATTGTTATGATGGCCCGCGTATCGTTTATGCAATCGTTCAACTGGGAAATAGCACTTTCTATGGGTGTAATGTTGGTTTCCTTTGTTTGTATTGTATGGTTTGCCGCAAGAATTTATAGAGTTGGGATTTTGATGTATGGCAAAAAACCTACGTTTAAGGAATTAGGCAAATGGGTTTTTTATAAGTAGTAAATTTATATAACTCAATTTTACATTTTTGATATGATATGACTTTACGCATATTTTTCTGATAAATTCTGCAATTACTTTTGTCGCGTCAAATCAACTATTAATGTCGAAAAACACCATTGTTCTAGCTATTTGCTCACTCTTTATTTTTGAGCAATGCAAATCGAAAAAAGATACCGAGAGTCCTGTAGTATCTATATCAAACCCACAAGAAGGTGCCAATTATACCAAAGGCCAGAATCTAAATCTTAAAATAAACTTTACTGATAATGACGAATTGCACCATGTGGTGTGGAGCATACAAGGCAAACAGAACAATGTGATAGTAAGCCAATATGATATGCATGTGGACAATAGCAGTTGGAGCATTGACACCAATATTATGATAACAGATTCAATAAATACTGATTATTTACTAAGTACTGAAACGGAAGATCATTCAGAAAATTTGACCAAGAAAACTGTATCGTTTAGTATTAAATAATATGAATAAATTATATTGCTTTTTGTTTCTCGCTTTTATCATAAATCGTGCAAACGCTTGTGATGCATGTGGCTGCGATATATCGAGTCGTATTTTTCCTACCGATAGTAAAACCTATTTAGGTTTGGGGCATCAGGTAGGATACTATAATGGTAAGCATGGCCATCCAGGAGAAAGTATATATTCGCGAAGCAAAGAGGTTTTCAATCGTACAGATTTGTTTGTGAAATACGCACCCAATAATAGAATTGAATTTATTGGGCAAATACCTTGGGTAAACTATTATATATATTCAAATAGTTATTTAATAAACAATATATCAGGATTGGCTGATGCTACTTTGCTCGGCAGGTATATATTTTTATCTAAAATAAAATGCCCTACCTCTCACCGTTTGGCTATGGGTGCGGGTTTAAAGCTACCTACAGGGAAATATATTGCAAACATTAATACCGACAACCCAAACTACCAACCGGGAAGTGGAACTGTAGATTATATATTTAATGTGAATTATTCTTACCGTAAAAATGATGACGGATTACGTGCAGATGTCAATTATCGTTATAATACAACTAATAAAAATCAAATAAAAAAAGGTAATTTATTTGCTGGTATTATCGAGTATTTTCATACCAAAGAACTTGGAAGAAATACTAAAAGTATTATATATACAGGTATCGGTTTAGAAAATGTTTCAAAAGACAAGCTCCCCGTTATTAAAGACTTTACACCCAGCACACGCTTATATGGTGAGCTTACAGCAGGTGGAGATATTTATTATAAAAAGATGTTTGCCAGTTTGCGTATTAAAACTCCAGTATTACAAAGCAGAAATGATTTCCAGCTTCCTTATTATGGAACAGTGAATATTTCTGTGGGGTTTATGTTATAACGACACTCAATATATAATAGTCCAAAAGAAAGGGACTAATCCCCCCGCATCCCGATAATTATCGGGATTAAGCGGGGCTTTCGGGATGTAGTTCGGCATTACCATTCTACAAACCAAATCCGCCAAAGGCGGAGAACCATTATAGTTTAAGAAATGGTATAACAATAAAAAGCCCGATGTTAATTATAACACCGGGCTTTTTATATAATAAGTCCTATATTAGGTTCTAAAATTACTAGCGTTTTAACACAATGGTTTTAGAGTTTTTACCAACTGTTACCAATGCTTCATCATCGCAAGTGCCATTACCGAAATCAATGCTGCGGTCGGCCTTTCCTGCTGCGGTAAATGTAATAACGCCTTTGGTTACACGAGATTTGACACAACTAAAATCAACAATTAAGGGAGCAGTAATACTCATGGTATAAGCAATTCCACCGCGGTTGGTTCCGCTTGCACTTCCATTAATTTCATATTTATCGTCGCTCAAAATGAAGGGTGTTATTGCACCTGCGGTCATTTTGCGTGTACGGCTGGTACTCCACGTAATGGTGCCTCCGCCATTGGCTATCGTGATTTTGCCATTCTTAACTTCAATTGTCCAAGTAAGAGGAGCGGTGCAAGTTACAGTTTTGGTTAGTTCTACTTTGTTATCGTTTACATAAAAGTCCTGTGTAGTTGCAGTCATTATAGAGCCTACAGTACGAAATTTGCCACTATGTGTAATAATAATTTTACCCCTGCGGTTTTTGCCATCATTGCAGGCACAGTTTACCGGTCCAAAGTCGATTATTGCTTTTTTAGGATTGGAGTTAGAATCTATTGTTACTGTTGCACAAGGGCCAGTTAATGTTTCTGCATCTCCAGTTTTTAAATACTCACTTCCATGGGTAACCGCATCGTCACTTTGCTTAAAAATGTCGTTCTCGGTTGCTTCAGCCAGTGATTGGTCTTCGGTGGTAGTGGTATCATTGCTGTCCCACTTTTCTCTTTTACAAGCGTTGAATGTAATGGCACTAAATACGGCCAACATAAGGGTTGTTTTTAAAATGTACTTTTTCATGGTTTTAATAATTTATTTATTTGTGGGTATGATACTAAAGACAAAGCGTGGTTTAATTACGTTGCACGTTCAAATTGCAAAACTATGGTAATGATTTGAAAAATAATATTTTATAATTATTAATAAATCCTATATGACAATTACTTTACAAAATATTTAAAGTTTTTCTGATGGATTGAGTCTTTAATAGACATTCTTCGTACTCACTTAATGCATTGGCTTCATAAGTAATGGCACTGCCCGCATGAAAAGATAAATATTTACTTTCGGCATTATATATAATACTCCTTATAACTACATTAAAATCAAAGTCGCCAGTGGGTGTTATATAACCCAATGCTCCTGAATAGAAACCACGCTTGCTGTCCTCGTATTTTTCAATAAGCTCCATGGCTTTTATTTTGGGGCAACCAGTCATACTGCCCATGGGAAAAGCGTTTCTGATAATATTATATATGTTTATTTCTGGATTGGCTTCTGCGGTAACTGTAGAAATCATTTGATGCAATTTTTCAAAAGTAGCTATACCAAATAATTCTTCAACTTTCACACTTCCTGCTATACTACTTTTGGCCAAATCATTTCGCATCAAATCAACTATCATCACATTTTCGCTGCGTTCTTTTTCGTTGTGATATAATTCTTGCTTGAATTGTTCGTCTTCTTTTTCATCTTTGCCTCTTTGTATTGTACCCTTTATAGGCTGGGCAATAAGTTTATTATTTTCTTTTTTCAAAAAACGCTCCGGACTTGCACACAACAAATGATAATGGGTATGCGACAGAAAACCTGCAAATGGCGTAGGACTTGTGCTATTTAGCTTTTGCCAAGTTTCAAATGGATTTATGATAATATCTTTGGCATAGAACTCCATACAATAATTCAATTCATATACATCGCCATCTATAATATGTTGTTTTATTTTTTCAAAACTTTGTATATATCTTTCTTGAGTTGTGCGTTCGTGCAATTGTATGTTTTTTGTGGTGAAGTAATTCTTTGGAGTATAATATAATTCTTTTAGTTGTGCTTCATCACCTTTCAAGAACTTAAGCCCGTCAACCGTTTCAGCTATTACTACTTGGGGTTTAAAGAATATGATATCTGGTAAATCGCTGCCATCATAATTGTCGGATTGTAATTTTTCAATTTCGTTTTTTAAATCATAACCTAGGCAACCCATCCACCAATCATTATGATACTTCTGTTGCAATTTTTCAAAAGCATTTCCTTCATTATCTATAATAATTTCTTCCACGCCAAATCCACCCAACCATTCATAAGTACGATATCCGCAAGCATTCTGCTTATTATTATTATCGAATATACAAACAGTTTCAATGCCCGGAATGAGATGGTAAAGTTCTTCTTTGCTAATCATTTTTGCGGATTAAAATATTCATATACCAATTTTGCTTTTGCTTTTCCCACCAAGCCATCCAGCTCATCAATAGCTGCTTCTTTTATCTTTTTTACCGAACGAAAATATTTCAATAATTTCTCGGCAGTGGCGTCCCCTATCCCTTCTATATCTTCCAATTCAGTAGCTAAAGTTCCTTGATTGCGTAGCTTGCGGTGAAAGGTAATACCAAAGCGGTGAGCCTCGTCTCGCAATTGTTGTATGGTTTTTAGCGTCTCCGATTTCTTGTCAATATATAAAGGTAATTCATCGCCTGGATAATATAATTCTTCCAGCCTTTTAGCAATACCTATAATAGGAATTTTTCCAAATAAATCTAATTTTTGCAACGCATCCACTGCCGAACTTAATTGCCCCTTTCCACCATCAACTATTATAAGTTGCGGCAAAGGCAATTTCTCCTCCAACACCCTTGAATAGCGGCGTGTAATCACTTCGTGCATGGTGGCAAAATCATCGGGACCTACAACAGTTTTTACTTTATAATGCCGGTATTCTTTTTTTGCAGGCTTGGCATCTATAAAACAAACCATCGCACTTACAGGATATGCTCCTTGAAAATTAGAATTATCAAAACAGTCGATACGCTTAGGTGGATGTGGCAATCGCAGATCTTTTTGCATTTGAGCCAATATTCTATCCGAACGGACATCGGGATTTACTTTCTCATACTGTGCTAATTTATCACGCTTAAAGTATAATACATTTTTAAGCGACAAATCCAATAATTTTTTCTTATCACCTACTTTTGGAACGGTGAATATAATATTTTGATTCTCGAGTTCTATTTCAAAAGGGACTACAATTTCTTTAGAGGTATTTCCATAACGGTTTTGAATCTCTGCAATGCCCATTTGCAATAACTCTTGCGTGGTTTCATCAATTTTCTTTTTCAGTTCTATCGTTTGTGCTTGTATAATCATTCCGTTAGCCACACGCAAAAAATTGATAAATGCAAAATTCTGTTCTTCCGCAATAGAAAATACATCAAGGTTCGTAATACTTTGACTCACAATTGTGGACCGACCTTGATACTCCAACAATTTGTTATATTTTAGTTTGAGTTGATGTGCCTCTTCAAATTTAAATTGCTCGGCCGCAGTGGCCATTTGCTCTTTTAAAATATATAATACTTCACTCACATTTCCTTTCAGTATTTTGGCAATAGCTTTTATTGAAGCCATATAATCTTCTTCACTTTGGTAACCCTCACAAGGGCCTTTACAATTGCCAATCTGATATTCCAAACAAATCTTAAATTTCTTCGCTTGTATACTTTCTTCCGTCAAATTCAAATTGCAATTTCGCAGTGGATATATAGCTTTTACCAAATCAAGTATAGTATACATCATTTCTACAGATGCATACGGACCATAATATTCTGCCCCATCCCTAAACAATCTTCGTGTTGGAAAAAGTTTGGGAAAACGTTCATTGGTTATTTTGATAAATGGATAAGTTTTATCGTCCTTCAAACTCACATTATATCGTGGTTGATATTGTTTGATTAAGATATTTTCAAGCAACAGAGCATCATACTCGGTATCGACAATCGTAAACTCAATTTTATCAATAAGAGAGACCAATCTTTTGGTTTTATTGCTCTCGTAATGTTGTTTGGTAAAATAGCTACTCACCCGCTTCTTCAAGCTTTTGGCTTTACCAATATATAATAGTTCACCCTCCGCATCGAAGTATTTGTATATGCCCGGCTTCAAGGGCAGGGAACTTATAATTTGCTTAAGAGAATCTTGTGCTGGCAAGGTTAGTTATGGTTTTGCAAAAGTATATAATAATTGTGGAGTGTTGAGGGGAAAGTTTTGAAAAGTAATTATTGAATTATTTGTTTGTTAGCTTACCATTGTAATACAATAAACTAAAATTACTATGCTTTACGGTACTGTAAATATAGGCTGTACCCGAGCCGATTTGCAATCGGCTTGAGAAAGGGAATGAATTTAGAACCCAATAAATATAGTCTGGTTAAAAACCAACAACCAAGCTCGGGTTATGGATAATAAGTAAAGCAACAAACTAAAATGAGCAGACAAAGCACAACGTAAAAAGAACAACGTAGGCATACCTGCACATACCCCGATGTAGCGATTCAGTTGTTCTTCGCCGCGGCGAAGAAGCTTTACGTATCTATCAAAGTTTACAGAAGTGCTTCGATCCCGATAGGTATCGGGACGCCACCTTCTGGTAGTTGCGAAACGGTAGCAGTAATTGTAAAAGACGACAGAACAACTATAAACGACTGGCAGAACAAACATACTACAATTATTTGACTGAATATTGTAATATTGCAAACAATATAGTGGAGACCAGCATCCACTTAAAAAAACGGGGCGAAACCGAAAAGCCTTACGAGTAGGAAAAAAATAAAACAAATAAAAAATGGTAACAGTAATTCTAACTCACGAAGTGAAAAACTTCTCAGAATGGAAAAGAGCTTTTGATGCAGATGACTCTAATCGTCAACAAGCGGGTGTAAAAATAAACGGAGTTTATAACTCTATTGATAATCCTAATGTTGTAACAATTATCTCTGAATTTCCAAGTGCAGAAGCACTTAGCGGAATGATGTCAAATCCAGACATGAAAGCTACAATGGAAGCAGCTGGCGTAATTGGTGTGCCAGAAGCAAAGATTCTGAACAAATTATAATTGTATAAGTATCCAGTAAAATGCTGGTTAAATAAAACGGGACGGAAATGCTTAATAATATGGCCGTCCTTTTTTAATTTTTTTTTTTCGAGCAC
>Ga0163151_10006829_pt1 | contig 13664 bp, 13 predicted proteins | sample OliLakLV19MP5IB2_FD_145596 | JGI IMG/M metagenome (GOLD analysis project Ga0163151, IMG submission 145596) | Freshwater microbial mat bacterial communities from Lake Vanda, McMurdo Dry Valleys, Antarctica - Oligotrophic Lake LV.19.MP5.IB-2 | ecosystem: Environmental > Aquatic > Freshwater >...
TTTCCCAAGTTGGCCTGCTGCCGAAACACCGCTGTTTCGAGTTCAGGCTTCTGTTGGGAAGCCGCCCTATTCCGTTGTGTTGCCTATTCAGCCGAAACTGAACGGGTTGCCTGGGAAGAGTTGTGAAATCGTCCGAAGCGAACTCCCACGAAAGTCATGGGCGCCTTCTACTCAACTTGCGTTGGTGGTAGAAACTCGTTGACTGGAGGGTGAAGCCCGGCTTTGTCCAGGCGCCGGTGCTTTCTCCAAGCTCACCCGGCCTCGTTCGATCTTTTGCTCAATCGTAAACTCGTGGACCACGAAGAGCCGAGCATCGGTTTTGAAGGCGATCACCAGACCTTCGGGTTCGCTTGCGACCTCCTGCTCGAGGAGCGGCTTCGGATCGCCACTCTTCCCGATGAAATATCGCGCTCCATCCTTTGCCGGCCCGCCCCGCGGACGCGGGCTCTGATTGCGGCGTTTTCCACTACTCTTCACCGAACCCGTGCCGGGCGCATCGCTACTCGCCGCCATTGTCTTCTTCTCCTCCGCTGCGTCCGCTGACGCGCCGCCATTCCTGTTCAAAGCCTGCCTCCGTGACTCCATCCCCGGTCCGGACCAAACACTGGCCCTCCCCTGTAAGCAACAAGTACAGTCGTGTCTCGCGGTGCTTGTAATACTCGACACCGTTCAGCCGATACATCCACATAAACTCCGCGCAGGCGGCGGCGGGGAGCTTCGCCTCCAGCGGCTTCCAGTTCGGCGTGAGTTCCATCGCCGCCGGTGGTGTAGTTTCGTGGAAGGCCGACGATCCCTGCCCCGGCATCACTTCCCCTCCCGATCCAACAGCGCGCTCCTCTGTTCGAGATCGATGTCCCGCTCCCCGACCATTTGCTGCTCCCAGAACTCACCCACCAGCAGGCCACTGGGATGGGCCTGGGTCCGGCCGGAGTAGACGAGCCGCACCTGGTAGCGGCAAACCATCCGCTCGGTGTTCTCGATGCGCTGGTTGTTGAGCCGGTGAACTTCCTTCGAAGCAAAGACCTGATACGTCCAGGGCATCCCGGCGGCGGGCTCAATCGAACGGATTCGCACCCCGGAGGTGATCGAGTCCGTCTTCACTTTGCCGATCGTGTCTTCCTCCCGGAACTTGTTCATCGAGAGGGTCCGAAAGTTGAGGGTCATCATGTTCAGCGCGTCGGCGAACTGCCGCTCGACGTTGGCTGGAGTGTAGGTAAGGTAGGCCGTCAAGAACTTCCGGGCGAGAGCCCGGCCTTCGACATCGGACGGCGCCGCGCCTTCGGGCCCGGTCGCGGCGGCGCGCACGGTCGAGATTCGCCCTTGGCCAAGATGCAACGTGTCACCGCCAACGACCGTTGCTTCCCCGGCCTGGTCGACGCGGATCACAACGGGCGGTTGGAGCCGCACATAGGCAAACAGCCCCAGCGCGCCGACCGCCAGAACGCCGCAGGTAATCCCGAGGATCGCCATCCGGTTGGCATAAGCGCGCAACGCTCCGTCCATCTCGTAGTACTTGGCGAGTTGCGCTTTCTCGGGCAGTTCGCTTCTTTGCTTTCCCTTTGTGCCAAACATCTTTCATCCCCTCCCGTTCCTAGTCCGAATCCGAGTTGCTCGAAGAGCGCATCTTATGAGCCAGATTCTTTCCGGCCTGCGCCACCTGCTTCCCGCCTTGTACTCCGAGCGCCGCCGCCGCGCCGGCCATCCAACCGACCGCGTGAGGAATATTTGGCGGGCGGTAGTTGCCCATGCCTCTTCCACCGCCAGACGGCCCGCTCGGCGCGTGACTGCCACCCCCGCCGCCGCTGGACCCGCCGCCGCCGCTACCAACGCTGCTCTCCCCAGCTCCTCCTTCGCCGGACGGGCCGGACGGAGCGGTGTTCGACGATCCACCGCCGCCTCCATCAGCGGTACCTTTTCCGCCTCCGCCTCCGCCCGATGACATGGCGCCGTAGCCGTCCCCGGGACCGGCGGCGAGAGACATCATCGCCTGTCCCAGTGCGGCGGCCGTGCCGAGTACAGTCAACATGCTGCTGCCGACATCGCCCTCCACAATCCGCTTTGCCAGCATCGGTATGAGCAGTATGCAAACGGAGAATAGAATGCTCGCCACCGCCAGAAGTACTTCCGCGGAAGCACTCGTTAGGGCTCCCGCGAAGCTTCCGGCACTCGTAATCGCCGCCATGCTGTTGATGTTTAACGCCATCAGTAATCGGCAGAAGATCCCATAGATGAGCCCCCAGGATGCGAAGATCACGACGTTGATCACATAGCGCCGTGCAATCGTCCCGACTCCAAGGGCGGGCAACAGGGCCAGGACAAGTGGCCCTGTAACATAAAGAATCGTGCCGAATAGCGAATACAGGACCGCAAACACCAGGTACGCGACCGGATAGATGACCATCGCGACCATGAGTAATAGCGCGCTGAGGATGCCGGCGGCACCTCCCGTTACAACGTTCAGAAAAGTCGGCGAATTGAACGCAGTCGCCCACAATTCGTTGAACCAGGCCAGAAACACATCTGTCGGGCCAACACCGGCCATGCTGTGCGCCATAGAATTGAAGGCTCCGACCAGCGACTGAAACACCGACTGGTAGACCGCTCCGTTGTTCAGGAAAAGCAATCCTACCGCCATATACTTAATCGCCGATACGCCGAGCGCGCGGACGTCTCCGCCCCGCGTCCACGCCTCGTAGGCCGAGAACAGTAGCGATGCCAGGAGAATCCCATACGCCGTCGCCAGGATGACGCTCATCAGCCCCGCACTGGCAATGCCGCTCAACGCCGTGTTGAACATCTGCTCGAAAAGAAACATCCGTCTCCTCCTATCTCCGGTTCAGCTCGGTCAGCTTGTTGCGGGTCTGCCGCGTGAAGCGGGCTGCCTCTTTAATTCGGGCTCCTTGCCCGGCAAGCTCTACGGCTCGTAACCGCATCAGTTCCGCCATGGCTTGCTGGGTATACGCATTCGAACGAACCAACCACGCACCCGCTTGCGCCCCGATCATTTCGGCCGTTCCCGGCGCCGTACTCGCAAGCGCGCTAAGCATCTGTTCGGCCGCATCGAGCTCCTGATCCGCAATCGCGTCGATGGCGATCGCTCGCTTCATGGCGGCTTGCGAGGCCGCATCCGAGCTATCGATCAGGTCCCGCTGCCAGCTGTGCGCTTCGGTAGCCGGCGGCAAGGGCGTGTAGACACTTGAGAAACTCGCGCCGACGCTGCCGATCTGCGCCGGGTTCTTGGAGAGGATAATCGTCTCTAGACTTCGGGGGCTCGCTAGCGTGGCGCTTTGCACCACCGTCGCCCAGATTCCGCGGATATTGCCGTAGATCCCCATCACCTGTCCCACCAAGCCGCGGGCGCGGTTGATCGCCGCTTCCGGATAGACGACATTCCGCTGGAAGTCGAAGATGGCGTTCATGATCTGCTGCACCGCATTCATCGTGCTCCCGATCCCTGCGAGAATCGGGCCGATCACGTTGCGCAGAGCGTTGTTGACCGATGTCATCACGTTGTTGAGCGATCCCAGTCCGCTGCTGACAAGATTGATAAGCGTGGTCAGAAAACCAATCTGCGCGGTGGCTGGTGGCGGGACCAGGAGCACGACCAGGAGCAGTAGTGCGATCACCCGTACCTTGTTCGCACGGAGAAGATTCCAGATGGCTGTGAGTGTTGGCATCCTGGTTCCCTTACCTATTCATTTCCGTCATCTTGTTACGCGACTCGCGGGTGAACACTGCGCCCCGCTTCAGCAGCATCATTTCGTGCGCGAGGCGCGCCGCCTCCTGCCGCAGTTGCCCGGCAATCATCTTCTGCATATGGGCCTGGCTCTGCACCGATGCGATGGCGGCGGCGGCGGTCGCATAGGCGGCCGTCCCCGGCGCCATACGCGTCGCTTCATCCTCAATCGCCTCGGCAGCCAGGAGCGTCTGGTCCGCTCCGGCATCGGCCTGCTTCAGCGTCATCAACTGGTTGATCGCCATGGCGTCATCGACGTCAACCAGATTTCGCTCTTCCGGATGCGCGTCGGTGGCGGCGGGCAATGCGCCGTATGTCCGGGTAAATGCCAAGACCAAACCAGCGTGATCGTTGACCTGCCGGTTCCGGACGATGCCTTCAAGGCTCGCCGGATTCGGGAGCTGCGCGCTATGGACCCCCGTGAAATACAGCGCATTCATACGTCCCCGGAACTGCGCGATCAGCTGCTGGGCGAGACCACGAATCCGGTTGATCTCTCCGATCGGCCACACGATCTGCTCCCAAAGATTCCGCAACTGGCCGAGGAATGTTTGCAACTGATTCGACGCCGTCCGGATCGCGTCGAGAAGCGGCCGCATCGTGCTGTTGATGAAGGTGAGGACGCTACTCGCGACCCCATTGATCGCGCTAAAGATCGCCGTCAGTCCGCCAAAGCCCTGCGCATAGGCCGGTTGCGGCGCAAGCATTCCGCACAGCAGAACTATCGCGAGCGTCAGAGCCAGGAGTTTCATTGTCATGACGTCATACTCCAATCACCGCGGCGAGAGACTTTTCGCGGCGTGCCACAGCCGCCTGCACCTCGCCGGAAGTCTCCTCCGGCAAAACGTCAACGTCGGCGAGACCATGCGGGAAACGCTCCGCGAGTTCCCGGTAGCGCTCAATCAATGGCTTCTTGCGGCTCTTCTCCTGCTTGAAGAAGTAGGCCCGGTAGGCCCGTTCTCGCGGATAGGTTGTTGCCACCCAGTATTCGATCGGCGTCGGTACGAGGCGAATTGTCTGTGTGGTGTCGGACTTCTCCCCCAATACCAGCAGCACTTCCGCGGACCGGCCTTTGCGCGGCGCGGCGAAACGCTTGATCTCATTCAGGGCAACGCGGTTCAACCCAAGGTGATCGATCAGAGGGGATACATCGCCCGGTTGCTGGCCAATGATCTTCACCGAAGTGTTCCGCAGGATGCCGGCGCCATGTTCCTTCGGTCTCTGGGTCGTCCCGACAAAATCCTCCAGCGTTTGCGAAATCCCCCAGACACTCGCGCCCCGCTTACGCGCCGTCCGGAACAGTTGCACTACGCAGTCAGCCAGCACCGGTGAGTCGAGCAACGCCCAGCATTCATCCAGCACGACGATCGAGGGTTGCCCCGACCTGCCCGACGATCTCTCCGACATCGCTTGCGCGATCAGCATGCTCATCGCCGTCTCCAGCCGCGAGTCCGAGCTGAGTCCCTCAATGTTGAAGAAAAGCCAGTTAGCATCCATCCGGATCGTCGTGTGGCGATCAAAGAGTTTTGAGTAGACGCCCTTTTCTCCCGTCCACTGCCGGAGCGCGATGGAGGCCAGTTGCGCGAGTTTGCGGATGTGTTCGATTCGCTCCTCGTCGTTCCAGTTGGAGAGCTCATCACGCAGATCGGAATAGGTCGGCGTCTTCACGTCGGCGCGGATGACGGCGCGTTTGTAGACCCTGGCAATCGCCTCCAACAGAATGTTGTCGAGCAGCGATGTATCGGTCTGGCCCAGATCGCCGATCATGTGACGCGTCAGGTTCTTCACAAACGAGATCTTGTCTTTCGCCGGCTGGATCTCGCCCGGTGGCAGATCCCAGGGATTGAGCGTCTCCGTCCCTTCGAGATCTACTTCGATGACGCGTCCGCCCATCAGTTCGACCAGCGGACGGTAGGAATCCCCGCGCTCCACGATCGAAATGAGCGGGTTCGAGCGGGCCATCATGAGTAGGAACAGTTGCGCCATGAAGGTTTTCCCGCCGCCGGACTTCGCCATAAAGAGCATGTTGGCGTCGCCGATGGCTGGATCGTAGGGCGAGAACGGAATCAGTTGCCGGTACGGAGTTTCTAACAGCATCAATGGCGACTGCGGGGTTCCCTGCCACGGCATCTCGATGGGCAAGAGATCCGCGGCGTGCAATGTCAGGCAGCTCAGCTCCCGCTTGTTCTCCCGGGCCATCCCCGGCAGGCTTCCAATAAACAGCCGGCGTTGCGCCAGCGATTCCGGGATCGCTCGCGCGCCATTCATTCTGGTCACGGCATGGACGACACGTTGCCTTCGGTCATTCAGAATCCGTTGTGACTCTTCAAGGTCTGCCCGGCTGGCGACAGGCTTCGAGGTCCGGACTGCGATCACCATGGAGTATTCGCAGACCTTGAGCGATGAAGAAATCACCGCCTGCAGAATGTCCTGCAACTGCGCCTGGGCGACCTGCGCTTCGATGTTTACCTTAAAGGCACCTTGCGAATCGCGCTGTGCCGCCTGCATCCGGCGCAGACGCCCCTTGAAGTGGTCCAACGTCTTCGCCTGGTCGGGGATAACGATCTCGGCGTTCACCACAACAGGAAAGTCGAGCACCATTAGTTCGCGAAGCATTCCCGGAAACGTGCCGTCGGGAAGATCCTTCAACGACACGAAGGTGTAGAGCAGTCCGCCAATCTGCAGAACATTCTCCTCCTCGTCTTCGATGCTGGTGTTCGTGATCTGGCTCCGGGCGCTGCGATAGGTGAGCAAGTGTTCGCCCCGGCGGTAAGAACTTCGATCCTCAAAGACCGGATTGAGGCCACGCTTGGCTTCAAGGAACATCTCCTCGTCAGACATGCGGCGAACGCCCATGTCTGTCGCTACGAGTGTCTGCTCCACACCAGCCAGGAGACTGGAGAACTCCGACAGCAGATCCTCGTGCTCCCGCCTGGCTCGTTCGATGCACTTCTCCGCTGAAAAGCTGAAGTAGCTACTCGCCTTCTTCCCCTGCAACCGGTCCGCGAGTTCATGATGAACACGCGGATTCCAGACAAAGTAGGCGTGCAGAATGTGGCGCAGGTAATAGCCTTCCGCGCTCCGCTCATCCCAGCGAGCCATCCGTCCGCGGTCGATCTCCTGCAACACCGCGCTCTCATTCCGCTGCAGGCGTGGGTACTCCGCCCGCGCCGCGCCAATTCCCTCTGCGATCTCAAAGCGCATTTGCAGCCGCATCGACCGCTCGGGCAATGAGCGGATCAACGCTTCGAGGGAGTGCTTCGAGCGGTTGCGCATCTCGTCGTCGTGATAAAAGCTGTTGAGCCCGGTCAGCTCGTAGCCCGCGACCAGGCTTCCATCGACTTGCACCATTACCCCGTCGAGATATTCGCGTACCGGCAGCAGTTCGCAGAGCGCCGGTTTGCGCATCTCATCCGCATGCTTCTTCGTTGTCAGCGGGCTCATTGCAGGAACTCCTTGGTGAATTCGGTGTCGGTTTCGAGGCCACAGTAGATGCGCGGCCGGGCTATCCAGGTGAGTAAGTCGCGCATGTAGCCGCGCGGCTTGCCGTATTTGAACAGCATCAGAATCGGCACCGCCGCGATTGGCACAACGTATTGCAGGATCACGTTCAGCGGGATGCCATGGATCTCGCGGTGCAGGAATCGTCCGAAGATGCTCATGCAGGCGGCAAGCCCAAGCACGAGGAAGAGATCCTCGAACTCCAGGTAGAAGAAGGTGACCCGCTGGTGCAGGTTCCGATGGACCGGCGTTACTTCAAGCGCCATGTATTCCTCCGTTTCAACTCACTCCCCCGGTTCCTTGGGCGACAAAGTATTCGGCCATGCGCAAGAGCCCGGAAAGCCCAAAGCACGCCATCGCCGCGATCACGTGGCGAGCCCACGGCGCCCCTGGATAGATACGGAACCCCGCGCCCCCGTAGTGCAAGATCGCCGCCACGACCTGCAACACGCCATATAGCGGCAGGAAAACATTAGCCGACCAATTCACGAAACCCAGCAGCGTAATCCAGATCGCATCTGGATCGTCCCAGGCACGCTGCCTGCTGAATGTCTCAATCGCGCGCAGGATGCCGGAGACCATCAGCGCGGCGAATCCGGCGTACACCGCATATTGCGCCGGCGCGTTGCGGGAAAGACGCAGGACGGCGATCACGAACAGGACACCGGCCATCGTCGGCATGATTACGTTTCCGAGCCAGCTGGTGAGGTTGGTGAGTCCTGTCAGAAAGTTCATTGCAAGCTCCTACATCATTCGCCGAATCAACATCCAGAGAGCGCTGGTCGTCAGAAAGGCCCCAGCGCAGAGAATCAAGCGCAAATAGCCCGGCCGATTAAACGCGAACTGCAGGATCGCCCCACAAATCGCTAAACCAGCCGCGACCGGCAGAATGCGGCCAGCCAGATAGTTCCACATCGCGGTGAGCCCGAGCACAATTGAGAAACGGTCCCCATCCGGCGTCCAGGCATCGATCAGCGCATGCGTGTTCGAGATGGCCAGCAGGAACATCGCGCTCAGAATAGAGGGCAATGGCCCGGCGCCGCTAGCCGTGTCCAGAACCGACCGGACTACAAAGTACGCCGCGAGAATCGGCGCCATTCGATTCACTAGAAACTCCTGCACGAAGGTCGTCACTCCTTGCCGGATACTCGCTAGCCACGGTGTGCCGATGGCCGATCCAGGCGGAAAGAAAACCGGAACGCCCAGAAACTGAAACCACGTCAACGATGGTTCGAGCGCCAGGAAGATCACGGCCCAGAGCATGTGTTTTGAAAAGCCGCCGCCCACCGAAAAGACTGTTCCCCCATCTCGCCGGAGAGCGATCCCGGCAAGGATGAGACACACAAATGCGGCAGGCCCGCTCAACAGGAGCAGCACGCGCATGATGTCGTAAAGAAGTGGTGGCATTGTGTTCCCTGTTGGCTACACTTTTGAGGGGCGAATACACGAGGTATCGCCACTCAAAAGCGCAAAGGCCGGTCGCGGCTCCCGACCAACCGATAAACTCGCCCACTCCGTCACCGCGAACGAGTCCGTTTTGCGCGAGTTCCTCAAAAACATCTGGTCCGGATCTACGACACGCCTCCGCCGCCCTGCTGGATCCAGAACTCGAGCAGGCGCGTGATGCCCGATACCGCGAGGCATCCCAGCGCCGCCATCACGTAGCGCATAGCGCCGCGGCCCGACATGTAGGCGACCAGGCCCGCTGCCAGCGCTAAGCCGGCGCCGACCGGCGCGATGACGTTGCCGATCCAGTTAACCAGGTTCAGAAACGCGCCTTCCGGCTGGGCGCCGGTCTGCCCCTGGACGGCGACGTTGACCTGAGGCGCCGCGCCCATGTTCTGTGCCAGCACCACGGCATTCGCACTGGCCAGGAGGAAAAGGACTGCCGCGAGCACCAATGCCGCTCGCCGCTTGATCTGCAATCGCAATCGCTGCTGCATAAGGGAAACTCTCCTGAATCGAGATTGGCTTCGGTATGGCACCGGAGCTTGAAAGTAGAATAGGGTAAGTTCTCCAAATCGCGAAACGACTTTGGATTCCATAGCAAGGCGCTCAAGGAAGATGCCGGAAACAGCCGCTAGAAACGCGGTTGGACCCGCGCGAGCGCTTCGTCGAGGTCCTCCCGCAGTAGGGCTGGGAGTTCGGCATCAGGCCTCGTCATGCGACGCATGGCGACCCGTTTCATCGCGTGGATCGTGGCTTCTAAATCCGCAGGCGCAACCCCACGAACCCGTTCGATGAGTACCTCCGGAGTTACACCGGTAGCCAGCCGCGCATTCCCGATGTAGCGCACGATCAGTCTCCGGTACCCGGCGTCATCGGGAACTCCGATTTCAATCTTCTCGGAAAAGCGGCCGCCGCGGAGAATCCGCGGATCCACCCGGTCGATGTAGTTCGTTGTGCCGACGAGAAAGACACTGTGCTCCGGCTTCAGCGCGCTGATTTCGATGAGCGCTTGTTCGACCAATTGCACATCATGCTGTCCAATTGCTCCATGAATATGAGGAAAGAGGCCGTCCATCTCATCGAAGAAGAGGATCGACGGCGCGTTCTCTTTGGCACGGGCAAAAATCTCCGTCAACCGCTTTACCGATCCGCCCGTCACGCCCGACAACACATCGCTCGGTGAGATCGAATAGAAGCTCCGGCGAGACTGAGAAGCAATCAGCTTTGCGGTCAAGGTCTTACCTGTCCCTGGACCGCCGATCAGAATCAAGCCGCTCGGAGCCGCGAGCGACAATCGCTCCGCCTCACCGGGCGCCATCAGACGAAGGAGCGTTTGCAGGTCATGGACCACCAATTCGGGAAGCACCACATCGTCCCAACTGACCTGTTCGAGATTGGGACTATCGTGGCCTCCGCTAGCCTCCAGCGCCGCGAGCAGGTGCGCTTCCTCAACCGGAGAGCCATTGGCAAGCAGAACCGCTCGATCCGCCAAGCCCTTGAGCCGCGCCGGACTCCAGCCCGGCGTACGGCGGGCGAGCAGCGCCAGATCGTGGGTTCGCCAGCGAACCTGTTGCAACAGTGCGGCGAGGATCTCTTTCCTGCCGTCCTCATCCGGTAGATCGAGCCGCAGCTTGGCGTCGAAGCGGCCATCCCGCACGAGCGTTGGCTCGAGCGTCTCAAGATGGTTTGTGGCTGCCACGAGCAGCAAGCCGTCCAGGTTCCGATGCTGGTCGATCGCCTGCATCAATTGCGTTACGATCAGGTTGTATTCGCGGCCCGCTCCGCCTGAGTCTTCCCCGCCCTGCACCGCCTTCTTGCTTCCGAGCGAATCGATCTCGTCCAGGAATAAGACGATGGGCCGATGATCCTTGGCCCGCTCGAAGACCCGGCGGATCTCAGCCGTTGTCGAACCGATGATCGTTCCCAAAAGCCGCGGGCATGAAACGTGATAGAAATTCACGCGATACTCACCAGCCGTCGCCTCGGCCAACAGGTTCTTGCCGGTTCCTTGCGGACCATATAAAAGCACGCCATTCCGTACAACTCCGCTCGCGTTTTTCCCGAAACGATTCTCGGCAAACAGACGAATCTCGTCTTTCGCTCGCCCGCAACCCCCAACATCCTTGAATGTGAGCTTTGGGACGGACCGCCAATTCGGATTGACGGACGGTTGCGCGTTCGATGGTCCCGCTGAAGCTGTCGCTGCTTTCGAGTTTCGGAAAAGCGCCGAAATGGCCCAGAACACAAGGCTCAGAAAAACCGCATACCAAATCACATAGATAACGAGTTCCCAATTCTGAACGACCAAGTGTGATTCAACGATCCACTTCACGCCATTAGCCATATACGACCCGGTGGTTCCTGCGACGAGTAGCCTAGCACCAGCTAGTGGCAACCTTGGGATTGGCCGCGGCGATAGAAGTAGGATGGCCCACGATATCAGCATCCCGGGCAAGGTGTTCTTCGGCACATGAACACTGATCAACCACCAACCGAGTGCTACAAGCCCGCTCGCTACGACGCATCGCACCAACCAAGCCGACTTCTCATCGCCGGATGACACTCTCGCCCGGTGACCCAAATACTTCGCTTCGCCACCGAGATAGGCGACGCCCGCACCAATCCAGTAACCCGTCCAAGAGAGCGGGTTCAGTCGAGGCGGTTTAGATCCGAAAGAAGACGGCATCAGCGCTCTCCTGGGCAGGCACCCCCAGAGTAGTCGATTTTCAAACGATTCCAGAGCGTGGATGCCGGGCTTCGACTGCTGATTGGATTGCCGTCCGCGTCACTGGTTTTCCGGCCGGGGGGAGAGCGGTTGGGAGTTGAGCGGCATCTGATTCATCTGCCGCATCTCGTTCCGCATTTGCCGTAGATCCTTGACCTCTTCCACGGAAAGCGATTCCTGATAACCAACTGGTTGAAGCACGGTGCCAGCGGCGCCGATTCCTCGGCCAGGCATAACCGAATCCCGCTGCCCTCCGGAGTGCGTGACTCCAGCCTGATGAAGAACCAAGTAGAAGCGTGTGTTGGCCGGCACCGTGACAACGATGTTCTGCTGATAGGCCAACATCGCCATTTCTTGCTCACCAGCCATTGCGATGTTTGAGGCCAGGCGTTCGCGCAGGAGGATCGAACTGTCGATTCCGTTAATGCTGCTTCCCACCCCTCGGCCGCCCACCGCGTAAGCCGCAATCGTTCCCATTCCGGTCAATGCCCGGGTCAGAAACTTCCTTCCGGAATTCTTGCCGTTGACGTCGCCCTTGAGGACGCCGCGTTCCATACTCAGCGCCGATCCCGTGATCTCCTCCTTCTCCCCACTCGGGAACTCCAACGTGTGAAACTTGATGCCAACCCATCCCTGCGGCGTCGCCTGCGACAACTCACCATGCGCTTTCGAGCCCGCTGGGACGATCAGTTCCCCATCCCGCTCGTAGTTGTATTCGATGACGGCAACAACAGGGACCTTCGCCGCGGAACTCACAGCGTGTTGCAGGCGAGCCACCAAAACGCTTCCCTGTGGCAAGAGGCCCGTTGCCTTCCTCTCCAACGCCGGCTTGACCCCAACTCCAGGAGCGGGAATCCCCAAGCTGCTCCGCACAAATACCAACGACGACTTTCGCAGGGATTCACCATTGTTCACCACAGGAACTGCCGGTGACGCTGCTGCAGCGGAAGGCCGTTGATTGGCTTGCTGCTGAGCACCGCCCTGATTCCAATCCGCGACTTCCGGCGGACGCTTCGGCGAAACCCGGCCCTGACGCCGATAGGCCTCATCAAGCGCCGGGTCATCAAAATGGATCTGCCCCAGATTCACCGGCGGTGGTGCCTTCGGTGCGACCGGCGGCGCTGGCGCGGTCTCCAATGGCGTGCCGCCGCGATTGCGCATGGTGCCCAAAACATCCTTTTCCGTTAGATCCCCCGTCTCTTCATTCGCCGGCGGATTCACACTCAACTGCGGTACCGCCGAACGGTTGGCCGTTTCAGGATTCACCGCCTGCTGTTGGGGGCGGCCCAAGCTCGGTCCATTCGATCGGGCTGTCTTTGTGGAGTCGCTATCGGTGGTGAAGAGACCGAAAAAGAGAAAGAAGCCTCCAACCGCTGTGACGCCAAGCAGAACCAAACCTCGCGTTTTCTCCGTCGCCTTGGAATCCCGTGTGGGCGCAGGAGCATCCCGCCGCAACCACGCCGCGAGCCGCTCTCCAAACGGGCGCTCCTCCTCCGGCTCCTGGTTCTTCTGAACGGTCCGGCCATCTACTTCGCCCTCCGTCTCCGTCGCCAGCCGCGCGGCGTCGCCCGCTACAAGTGACTCTCCTTCGCGCTCTTGCCGCTGGTCGTCACGCTCATCTTGTTCATTCATCGCCGCGTACCTCTTTCCGGATTGCCGACACGCCAAAGCCAATCGGCGCGAGCGCCGGCCTATCCACCGCGCCGCTCGCGGCCACCTGCAAAAACAGTGTTTCGTTCGATTGTTTGAAACTCGGACGATCAAAGAGAACGACGCCGTCCGCCCGCTCCCCCGGGCCGAGCCTGCGAACGCTCAACCGGAAGTCCCTCACCATCAGCTGTTCGCTGCTGCTCCAGCGCTTGCGCTTGATGAGCGCACCCTTCTCGACCTTTCCGGCGAGTTGCACTTGCGGAGAAAGGATCTCAATCGCCTGGTCCTGTGGGTTCACCACGGAGAACAGCACCAGGACCTGTCTGCCCTGGTCAATGACCTCCGAAACACCCGCCTTCACGTAGTCGCTTATCTCTTCCGGAGATGGCGCTCGCATGCCGTAGAGAACTGGCAACCCGGCGCGGCGTTGGCGATCAAGCAATACGGCCAGCGGATCTCGTGCTTGCTCGTGCCCGCCTGTCCCCGCCGCACCGTCAATGCGAGCGGGAAGGACCACCGCCGCAGCCGGTGAAGCACTACGAAGCGGCTCGGCGCCATGAACTTCCATCGAGCCGGCGCCATTATCGTCAATGAGAAACGTTC
>Ga0163151_10006830_pt1 | contig 13663 bp, 12 predicted proteins | sample OliLakLV19MP5IB2_FD_145596 | JGI IMG/M metagenome (GOLD analysis project Ga0163151, IMG submission 145596) | Freshwater microbial mat bacterial communities from Lake Vanda, McMurdo Dry Valleys, Antarctica - Oligotrophic Lake LV.19.MP5.IB-2 | ecosystem: Environmental > Aquatic > Freshwater >...
GTCTGGGTCGGGTCGATGTTCCAATGCCATAACTCCTGCGCCGCCATCACCGTAACCGGTGTCATGATGGCAGCCAGCGCATACAGGAGCCCGCTGGGGATACGCAAACCGTCTTGCTTGGACAGATGGGAGCCGGTCAAAGCGAAGAAGGCTGTGTACGCCAGTGAGGTGAGAAGCAGAGCGCCTTGTCCGTAGATGTCACCAACAATGGCCAGAAGCCACGTCATGGCGGCAAGAACGACGGCCGAGCCAAAGTACCAGGCAATCTGGGCTACGCTAAAGCTGCCAGCTGAGTCCGGAAGTTCAGTCAGTTGTTTCCAGATGAATTCCGTTTGCGCCGGGACGAGTCCCGCCAGCTTGCCGGCTTCACCCAATTCTTGTTTGCTCACGGATACCCGTGAATCTGCATTTCTTTTGCTCATAATCAGAGCCTTTCCAAACTACCAAAAGAAACCAGCGAAGCGTGAATGCGCTCCGCTGGCCTTGTACCGTTAGCCAATTCCGCGCAGAAGTCGCACGGGTCGCCAACGGTTTTGCGGTTACTTCAAGGGGTCATAGATGACGCCGCGACAGCACATTCGCTTGATTATTGTTTCCCGGCCGCATAAAGCGCTCCGAGCGTCACAAGCCAGGTGCCAAAGGCAACCGAGCCGCGAAAGACGTCCGGGGCATCGAAGAACCAAAAGATTGTGACGAACATCGCCACGTATAGAAGTGAGGCAACCAGAGCCAAAACGAAGCGCATCATGATGCACCTCCTTTAACAAACAGGAGTGCGCAGAAGCTGAAGTGGTGCTGCTGCTTGACTAGAAACCGTTTTTCTCCAGGCGATGTTTGCCGGCATTGGAGAACCGAGGAACCCGGGCATACACCCGAGTTCCTCGTTAATGCTCAGCCGACAGTGGTGTCAGCTGAAATCGTCGCGGCGGAAGACGTCCGTCGCTCGTAAGCGTTACTTCTTCGAGGGGTCGTTGATGACGCCGGCGAAGAGGGCCGCTTCCGTCTCGGAATCGACGATGAAGGTCAGGAAGGGACGGTCCACACGCATGGCGTAGGGCACGTGCACCGATTCAAAGCCCATCTCCACCGAGGTGACGGCCGCGGCTTCGGCGCCGATCTCGTCCACCTTGAACATCGTCTTGTGCGTGACGTCCTTGACGAACACCGTCGGCGGAACCGGACGCATGCCACCGAAGTTGGCGGCGCCGGTGAAGGCGTCCACCATACCGAGGGCCTGCAGAGAGGCCTTCAGCTTGTTCTCGTAGGTGATGTCGATGTGCGGCAACCACAGCTCGCCGTGGCTTCCGTAGGACTGCTTGGCGTGCTGCGCCAACGACTCGGAGGTGAGCGTGGCGAGGACGTCCTCGACCGCCTTGCCTGCCGTGGGCAGGTAGACCACCATGCGCACTTCCTTCGAATCGCCGAAGGGCAGCGAGACGAACTCGTAGTTGTTGTCCTTCCAGTCGTTACCGTGGGCCATCTCGTCCTGTCGGTACATCAGCGGCTGGCGCAACTTGCCGGCAGCGCCGAAGAAGTCCTCGACCTTGGTGAGCGCCTTGTCGAACTTGACCGTCCAGTCGCCCTTGAAGTACACGGCCTGTAGCAGGAACATGATCGTGCTGGCTTCGATCGGTCCCTTGATGACGGACGGGATCTTCTTGTTGGTCTTGTCCGAGCACCACGTGTTGAGCCATTCCACGGTCGCTTCGAGGTTGAAGTCCATGGCCTTCACCTCGGCGGCGAAGTGGTCGCGGTTGGCGTTGAGGAACGCCTCGTAGAAGGCAACGCCCTGGCGGGAGAAGATGCCATTGGCGATGTCCAGCGTGACGCCGAGCCCGGGCCGCTTGAGTCGCGCAAGCAGGCTGGAATAGCTGGCGTTAATCAAACCAAGGTCGTTACCACTCAGGCCCAGGGCCTTGGTGATGCCGGTCAGGGTGTTGTCGCGAGCGCCGTTGGCGGTCATGCCGAGGGCGGTAGAGACGGAGAGCGGGGAGATGAGGACGTTCTCACCGGACTTGGCGGCAACTTCGCTCTTCAAGAGACCGAGGGCGAAGGGAAGAGTCGGGGCGACATTTTTGTTGCTCATGGAATTGTTTTCCTGTCCAAAAGGACACGTTGTCTCAACTGGCAGCTCGACAGAGCTACACAGCAATGGTCAGAGTTGAACTATTCAACTCCTAGACTTCAAACCGGCCCATTCAGCACGACGTGTAAGTCCCGCTGTTTGCTGTTTTTTAGAAAGGCGGGGGGCTTAGCGCTGTTGGGTAAAACTCGCGGCTTGAAGGAAAGAAAAAGGTACTGAATCCTAAGAAGTTCAACTGGCCAGATTCAAATCTGTGTAAACAGAGTTATCACAACTGGCACGCATGCTCTGGTCGATAGGCGAACTGATTCACGTGAGCTGACACAGCCCCTTCTTGGCAAGCGGCGTGCAGCGTACAACCCCCAGTGAGTGGGGCTAGAGCATTGCGTTGCCTTCTGTATAAAAGGCAATTGTAGGGATCCACTTTAGATTCCCTTTATCAGGCAGGCATTTCACAAAATCTCGTTCAGACCCAGAGCAGAAGCTCCAAATGCCAGCGCAAGCTTGCTTATCTTCTACTGCCTGTTCGCTGCCTCCGGAACCGAAAGATCGAAACCTTCAAAAACAATGAAATCATGAAATCAAAATCACTCCTCAAGGATCCAACCAGTAGGAACTTTCAACACGGCCCTGCCAAACGCGTGATGGAAACTCTCTTGCTTGAATCCACATGCCAGGCCACCGTCCTCGACAAGGAAGACAACTTCGCCATCCTGCGCATCGACGAAGGTGAAGCTATTGGCTGCCTCGCGCAGATCTTCACCAACGAACTGCCTGGTGCTAACGAACGCGAAAAACGCGGGTATCTGCGTTCCCTGGCAAATGACACGGCGCTCACCGTCAAGCTCATTGCCAAATCCCACGATGGCCGCAAGCTGACCCTCCAAGCGTCACTGCGACCCTAACGAGCTTCCAAACGAGTCGGCGAAATGCGCCGCCGACTCGTCAGGGCTGAGCACCAACGCAAAGCGATCTGGCTTCGACCAGCCACGAATGAAAAATTTCGGTCGCCAATTTCTAAAAGCAATAAACAAGCAACAAACAAACTCAAAATATGAAAGCGATCAACTTTCCAACCGCGATCCAGCAGCGCATCATCACGGCTATCGAGAACACTCGCCGCCGCTGCCCAGCCGGCTATTTCGAAAACACGCTCTTGCAACGCACCACCGCAGCCAAGGGCTCCCGTTACGAACGCACCACGCCGGAAGTGCTCGAGGAGCGCATTGTCACTGCCGATTGGCAGCCGTATGAAAGTGCCAACGTCGCATCCGGTTGCACTGCCTTCCGCGCGCCCATTGCCGGCAAGCTCGGTATGGTTGCGCTCAGCAGCCTGCCGCTCGATACGGAACTGCGCCTGATCGACCCGAAAGGCACCGGACAATGGAATCTGGCCACCAGCGGCGTTGCCGTCGATAGCGTGGACTACTCGGTGATCATTTTCGGCATCGAGAAGGGGTTCGAAGTGGTCTTCACCATCCATCCCGGTGATCCGACGCCGTTCAAGCCGGTAACCGAACTGCCCGCCCACATCGCGGAGCGCGAAGCCGGCTGGTGCAACGACCGCCGCATCGCAGTGTCGTTCGAGGAAGCGCGCGCGCTCGGCTATGAATTCGTCAAGCTAGAATAGCAAGAAACACATAAAGCAAAAGCGGCCAAGCGCGTCAAGGCGAAATCGCGCCGCCAAGCGACCAGCAAGCGTCGCCGCTAGTAACAGCGCCGGGGTCGGATGGCAGTCATTGTCCGTCCGATCCCGGTACAACCCGCCGGTAAAAAATAAACCAACTGCAGGGGCGTGCGCCAAACTGCCGCTCGTGCATGCCAAGCATGCCGACAGGCTTTGCGCCGCCCACTACACAAAAACATCATGAGTGATACCACTTCGCAGAAATCGGGCTCGTTCACCAGCCTCATCAACTTCCTCGCCGCGCTCGGCAAGCTCGCAATCGTGCTCGTCGTTCTCATCTTTGCCAGCTCCATGCTTGGCTCCGGTAGCGGCTCGCCGCCTCTGGGATGGAAGCGAGTGCACAGCCAAACAACCTTCACCGAGCAAACCAGTCTGGCCGCTACGCCTGAGAATCAAAACCCCGCCGACCGGCCCAAGCCAATGGTCGTGCTTCGCTTCAACGGCACTGATGATGCCGCGGACCGCAATTCGATCGCGCGCAGCATCGACGAGATCATCACCAACAAGCAGCGCATCGCCGGGGTAATCGTCGTCAGCAACTCACCTGGCGGTGGCGTGGCGCAATACGGGCAGCTCTATGCTGACATGAAACGCTTGCGCGACAACGACATCGACCTCACCTTTTGCATCGACACGTATGGTGCTTCCGGTGGCTATTTGATGGCGCTGCCGGCGAACCGCATTGTGGCGGCTCCCTTCGCGATGGTCGGATCGATCGGCGTCGTATCGGAACAGTTGAACTATAACGGCTTGCTGAAAAGGCTCGGCATCGAGCCTCTGGTGATGACGGCTGGCAAACGCAAGCGCACCGTAACTTCAACCGGCGAAATAACGGAGGATGGGCTTCAGCACTACAAAGGGCAGCTGGAAGCGATTCACAGGCAGTTCATCGCCGCGGTGCACACCTTCCGTCCGGACATCGACACCGACGAAGTGTGCAACGGCGACCACTGGACCGCGCAAGAAAGCGTCGATCAGAATCTCGGACTGGTAGACCAGCTCTCCACGAGCGCCGAGTATCTGCTGACGGTTCGTCAAACGCGTGGTCTGCTGTTCCTCTCCGAGCCATCCGTCAACAGCGGTGGGTTGCTCGGGCTCTTATCCAGCCTGTCCGATCACGTGGTTGACCGCGCGATCGACAAGCTGAGAGCCGGACCGGACAACATCCGCTAACACAACAAACACTCCGGGGAGCGGGCGGGTAACCGCTCTAACCCAACTAAACTCAGCCATCCTAATGAAAGCGCGGGGCACCATCAACTTCGATGGCGCCCCGCCCGGGCTGTAAAGAATCTGGACACAGGCTTCTGTGAGATATGCCACCAAACTCGGTAGGATATCTCACAGAAGAAAAACCAAGATACATGCATTTCAATCAATAGAAAAAACAAACTGCAAACCAAACGAATCTATGAAAAAATCAATTACTCCAACCGTGGTCAATCCCAGGCAGCGCCGCACCAGGCTCCGCCAAACTTCGGTGCAGATTGTGAACGCGCTCACCGCGGTCATCAACGGCGCTACAATTGCCGTGCGACCGAGCATCGCAGAAGCTGCTCGCAGCAACGCCAGTGAGCAGCTCGCTGACGCGTCCTTGTTGCTCGGCAAGATTCTCATCTTCGAGGGCGGCGCTCCCTTCGAAGGTGTCAACGGCCGCGACTTCTCTGCCTTTCCCCAGGTGTTCGAAGCCGACTTCCAGCGTGCATACTCCGCCGTGGATCGTGTGCATGAGATGGTGGTCGATTACATGACCACCGACCGCCGTTGCAAACTTGCCCGCGAAAGTGCGCAAGACGCGAGCGGCGAAATCAACAAGCTGATCAAGCTTCGCCGGTTGATCAAAAAGGAACTGAAGCGGCAGCGCTTGCCTATCCGCTAAGGGCAAGCTCACTAAACAAGACATCGCTTATCTATGACAACAAAAACTCCCGCCGAAATTCAGGCGGATCGCCGCGCCGCTGCCATCGAGTATGCTCCGCAGTGCCAAGGCCGTGTCCTTAATGAACTGGCTTCCTACCAGAGCGGCAAGGAAGTTACGTTCCCTCTCTGGCTCTGCGAAGTGAGTCCGTTCGGCTCGATCACAACAGAGGTCGAGGACGTGGTGGCAGAGACCCTCCGTGCGTCCGGTTGGCACGTCACACTCAGCTCTGAAGCTGATTCCGTTGGTCGCCGCACCTTCATCGTGCGCGACGAAACTACTATTGCTGGGCCGCAGGAAGTCCTGGCCAAGCGCGCTGCGGTCGTTGCCGAGAAGGCCGTCTTTTGGATTGAAGCCCTTCGCGCCCGGCTCGGTCGCTTCAGTGGAACCGCAATTGAGCTCGGGATCATCGAAGATTCCGAAGTTGGCATCATCAGCCGTGACATTGCCCTGCTCATTCAGCGGCAACTCACGGCCGCTCATTGGGTTGTCGATTTGCGGTCGAATTGCGACGCATTAAGTCAGAGTGTGTGCATCATGGGACCGGCTGCCCAAACGTAAATGCGTCCAGCTCGCGCTCGAAGAGCTCGAAAAGTAGCTCGCAAGACGGCACGAGTTTAACCCATCTGGCGTGAATAACCCACAACAAAGATCCGAGGGAAGGGCTCTGTAAAAGAGCTCTTCCCTCCCGGGTGGTTTTGAAATTGCCTCGTTTTTTTCTTAACCGGATTATTACTATACGATTCTAGTTTTTGAGCAAAAGCGACCTGGCTGAGGGTGTAGCGCGCCACATTATTTGCCGGGTGTGCGCCACATTGGATTGCCGGGCAGGAGCTGAGTTTAGGAAACAAGAGGAGGCGCGAACGCCTCCTCTTGTTCTCCTTTCTTTTCGTCATTTCAGATTCTTTTGGCGATTTTCTGACCTTTTTTCAGCTTTTTTGAGGTCTCAGGCACTCTCTCTCTGGTCAAGTACAAGCTGCACCAGTCCTTCGTCCACGCGCTCCTTGCCTCGGTTGCAGGCGTTGAACAAGCAATCCACTGCAAGGTTATTAATTTCACGCAGGATGCCACCTGAGGCTTGGAATATCTGGCGCAGGGCTCCATCTGTGAAGATGGCTACATCTCCGCTCACCATCTTCAAGTGGTGCTGCATGTACTCTTTGGTTTGCTGTTTCGTAAGCCCTTCCAAGCCGAATCGGAAGCGTAAACGCTGGTATAAGGCTTCGTGGCCCTGACTCTTGAGTCGGCTTCGCAACCAGAGCTGACCGAGCATTATTAGAACTACATCGCAACGTCTATCCATCTCTGAGTTCGTCAGCAATCGGATATCCTCCAGGGCAGTGCCTTCCAGCAAGTGTGCCTCGTCAATAACCAATACCAACCTCTTTCCTGTGGACGACACTGACCGTTGAATGTGTTCTTTCAATTGCAGCAAACGCTGATTGCGTGAAATGTTCGCCCGCAGTCCCAGTTCCACACCTAGTCTCGCAAACATGGTGCTCCCACGTTGGTCATAGCCTAGATACACAATGCGGTATCTGTTTGCAGGCAAGACTTCCAGCGCGTTTCTTACTGCCGTTGTCTTTCCAGTGCCAGCTTGTCCAGTGATCAAAGCTCCGCTGTCTGTCTCGATCGCCAATTCCAATATCTCGTGAAGCTGCTCTAGCTGCGGGTATCGAAACAAGTCTGGAACGTCCTTCGAAAAGGGCACCTTCGTTAACCCAAAGTGTGTCGTTAATTTCGCCATGCCAGTTACCTCCGCCGCAGTGCTTGTTCAAGCTGTTCCAGGTAATAACGCAAATGCAAATCCTGTCCTTTCACCAGCACAGACCTGGTCAACGCCGCTTCAACAACAGACTTGTACATCGGTGTATGACCCCGGAAGAACTTCGACAGCGCCCGTCCTTCGCTCTCTTCTGGCACACGACATATGCTGCTAAACAAGGTTGCGAATTCAGTCTGGCTAAGTAACTCGTCCGCCTTGAACACCGCTACTCCTTGCTCTGACTCCGCTGACACGAGGTTCTGAAAATATATCTTCGAGCTGCTACGCGGCGTGCCCGCCGGTGGCTCCTCGCTCTCTATCACTGTCCGCGGCACTACATGGTTTTTTATTTGGAATTCCAATGCCGTTTCCACAAATTCACCGCAAACCCAAATGTCGACAGTCCCTGTGAAATTCGGATTCCATCGGACTTCCACTTCCTGCCCGGCTAAATCCACTGAGCACTGGTACTCTCGATTGTCCACCGACACCAATGCCGTATTCACATGCACTCGCCGCCTGGCTCTCAGCATCAAGGCCTGTCTTAGTTCGTCAATGGTTACTAACGAAATTCGCTTTCGGTCTTGCTCCCATCTCGACAGTGGCGTTAGTCCGCTCAGCTCAGAATGCACCTTTCCGTGGTATTCGCTTTTCAGCCAGCGCTGAAACATTACATTTAGCTCCTCCAGTCCCTCCACTCCAGCGCAGCTGGCCTCCTTGAAGAAACCCTCCTGTGCCGTCCGGATGAACCTTTCCACCTTGCCCTTTCCCTGGGGCGCACGCGGCCGACAAAATGAGATCTCGATTCCCAGCTCCGCCGACATCGTTGCCAACCCCGTTGAGCGGTATATAGACCCGTTGTCGAATAACATTCGACAGGGACGACCTCGCTTCAACAACGCCTTGCCAAAGCAATCAAGCAGGCTCGGTAGCTGCTCATCGAAGTAAAACTCCGCATGCGTACAGATTCGCGTTGCATCATCAATGAAGACTATTAGTTTGGTCTTCTTCGCTTTTGCAGGATTTGCCGGGTCTCTCAGCCATACTCCGTGCGACACATCCCCCTGCCAAAGGTCGTTTGCGTACAATTGCTCCCAGCGCTGGTAACTACCGGCTCCCTTCTTCAACCGCTCCTTCGTCGCCCCCAAGTTCACCATCTGACGCCCTAGAGTCCTCTCCGCTAGCCCTTCTGTCTGGTATCCTTCTTTCGACAAAATACTGATCAGCTTCGGAATACTTCTAGCCGCTTCTTCTCGCCGCAACGCTTCTGCCCGCTCCAGCACCGCTTTCGGAACGGCTCGGCTTTTGCCTCGATCATTTCGGCGATCGTCGAACAATCCATCGAAACCATGCTTGCGGTACCTCGAAAGCCAGTGCCTTACTGTCCGTTCCGAAATTTGCCGAAGCCCTCCGTCGGGATGCTCAAACAGCATCTTCAATATCTGCTGCCGTAGTTCTCGCATTTGCCCCTCGTTGCCTTTCCGGCACAAAAGCGGCGCTATCACGCCGTATCGGAACAGCGCCAGCTTCGTCCTGTATTCTTCCTGGTTCATAGATTTCTCCACGCTGGTATCACATGGCGAAATCTACAAACCTTTAGAAGAGCGTTCGTTGCAAACTCTGCGGGGCTGACAACCGGTAAACAAGGTCTGCCCTCCTGTACATTGCAGGCACCTTTTCCCACCAGAAAAATACTGCGCTCGAAACATTCCCTAGCAGCTGCCTAATCATGGACAGCCCCTGCTTTAAGCACGCCAGTGCCCAGCCCTTCCGCGCATCCCTGCTGGCGCCTAATCGACATTTTGCCCATTCCGACGGCTCTAAACCGTGCTCTACACATTCCGCTTGCAGCTCTTGCGCTATCGTCGCTGCCGCCGCGCTCCCTTGCTTAATCACCCGGAACAGTGTCGAAGCCTGCATTTCATCCGTTGCCCACGCTGCCGTCTCATAGCTCTCTCCACCCAAATACGCTTCTACTCGCTCTCTGTAAACTGATTCGCAATGCCGCTTGTACGGCAGCATGAACGTGTACAAGGCACTGTAATTCCCGTTGCAGTCCCGACACCGCAATCGTGTAATCTGAACCGGCAACAGCCCCTGTTCAACTTTTAACGTTCTTTCATAACTACCATTTCTCCACAGCCGGCCAGAACATTGGCACACTGCTGGCAGTTCAATTACCAACACTTCATCCGCTGAGCACAGTTCGGCTGGCGTTAGAACCCCAAGGGCAGTTATTATCATGGCGTCTGGTTTTTCTTTGGTATCTAAGCACTACTAATAAAAACCAGACACTCCTTTTCGGCAAGATATTCTGTCGCATATACATCCGCCACCGGCAAATATCGTGGCGGGTAACAACTTCGCGCACTTTTTGCGATCTGACTAAAAAAATTTGTCCAGAAAGGCACCGCCAGTAGTGGCAGTCTGGGCGGGTGAGACGCTAATACGTGAGCTGCTCCATCTTTACTTTGCCGCGAAAGACCCAGTAAACCACTGCGGTGTAGGTGAGCACGAAAGGCATGCCGATGCCCGCCATGATTGTCATCACAAGCAGCGTCAGATGGGAAGAGGAGGCATTGTAGATGTTGAGATTCCACTGGTGGTTCAAGTCGGATACCAGCAGATTGGGAAACAGTGCTACCCCGAATAGGAAGGTGAATGCCGCAATACAGCAGCATGAGGAGATAAAGGCGTATAACGGACGGTTCAGGTGAATTGCTCGAGGAATGTTGGCAATCGCCAAAATGTTTAACACAACCACTACCCAGGAGATAGGATAGTGTTTGAAATTCTGCGTGGCGTGCGGTTCCAGCACCAGCGTCATAATGGTCGTCAGTATGTAGCAGGCAATGAAGAAGCCGAATGTGCGCCACATCCAGCCGTGCACGCGCTTTTGCAAATCTCCCTCGAGTTTCAAATAGAGGTAGATAGAGCCATGCATAGCGCATGTGGCAACGGCAAACAAGCCCACCATCATGTGATACGGGCGGATGAGGTCCTTCAGGGTCCCGGTAAAAGTCATGTTCGCATCGATCGGCAGTCCGCTCAACGTGCTGCCGACAGCCACTCCAAAGGTGAAGGCGATAAGCGTGCTGGAAATGCAAAAGGAAATGTCCCAGAAATTTCTCCATATCGGAGACTTGTGCTTACTGCGAAATTCCATCGACACGCCGCGGAAAATCAATGCCACCAGAAGAAGCATGAACGGCAGGTAAAAGCCCGTAAGGGCGGCGGCATAGACACTCGGAAACGCCCCAAACAATGCCCCGCCGAAAACGACTAACCAGACTTCGTTTCCATCCCAGATAGGACCGATGGAATTCATCAGTATTCGCCTTTCGGTGTCCGTTTTGACGCAAAGGTGCAGGATGCCAACGCCCAGGTCAAATCCGTCGAGAATGCCGTAGCCGGCTAGCAGAACGCCAAGCAAAAGGAACCAGAGAACGTGCAAATCCATATCAGTTCCCCTCCTTTGGCTCGTGTTTGGCTAACGTCATCGATTCGCCGGAAGGATCTGCGCGCTCAGCTGCGATCTCCAGTAAACCCTTCGGATCAACGGTCTGAGGTGGTGCAGTTGTGGAGAAATCGGGACCGTGCGTAATTTTGCTATGCAATACGCTGAGCCAGACCATGAAGAGGAGCACGTACACAAAAGAAAAGGCGATGATAGATGCAAGGACATGCTGTCCTGGAAGCGACTGCGACACCGCGTCCTTCGTTCTCAGTAATCCGTAAACGACCCAAGGTTGACGTCCTACCTCCGCCGCGACCCAGCCGACTTCGTTGGCTACGAACGGTCCGATAACGGAGAAAACAAAGATCCACAACAGCCATCGTTGTTGAAACAGTGTTTTGCGCCAGAGAAAAAATAGACCAAGAGCCGTGATGCCAACGAAGTATCCACCTAGTGCCACCATAATATGGAAAGCGGCAAATGGTATCGGAACTGGGGGCCAATCTTCCTCTGGGAATTGGTCAAGCCCGGCTACAGGTTTGCTGGGATTGCCGTAAACAAGGATGCTCAACATGTCCGGAATCTGCACGCCATATTCAACGCGACGCGCTTTGTCATTGACTACTCCAAAAAGCCAAAGACCGGTTCCTGTTTTTTCTGTTTTGAAATGTCCTTCAAATGCTGCTAGCTTGGTCGGTTGCGTGGTTGCCAGCAGTCGCGCGCTGGTGTCGCCGGCCAGTCCAGCCATCATTGAAGCGCAGAAGGCATAGATCAGCCCCAGCGTTAGAGAGCGTTTGGCGAAATCTTCGAATCGACCTTTGAGTAAATAGTAGGCGGCCACGCTCATGACAAAGAAGCCGCCGAGAACGAATGCGCCGCTTAGTGTGTGTATTAGCCGCGGCATTGCCGAAGGGTTGAATACAACAGCCCAGAAATCAGTCAGCTCGCAGCGAGTCATACCGAGGTGCTGAACTAGTTTGTAACCGGCTGGGGTCTGTTGCCAACTGTTTGCAACGACAATCCAGATGGCAGAGAAGATCGATCCCATTGAAACCATCAGTGTGGAAAAGAAGTGCACTTTGGGTGAGACCCGGTCCCAGCCGAATACCAGGATAGAAAGGAAACCCGATTCCAAAAAGAAGGCAAAGATCCCTTCTGCTGCCAGAGCGGCGCCGAAAATGTCGCCGACAAACTTTGAGTAACCAGCCCAGTTGGTGCCGAATTGGAACTCCATAACGATACCGGTGGCAACGCCCATCGCGAAATTCACAGCAAAAATCTTGGTCCAGAAACGGGCCATCGTTTCGTAGATTGGGTTCTTCGTCTTGAGATAGAGCCCTTCCATGATCACCATCAGCAGGCTTAGTCCAATGGTGAGCGGCGGAAACAGATAGTGAAACATTATTGTCAGCGCAAACTGAATACGAGACAACAACACTACGTCTTCGAACATAGACGTACAGCTCCTTTCGGGATTCATGAAATCGCAGCTAGTATATCGTAAGATCGCCGGACTATTTCGAGGTAGGCTCGCAGATGTCACCAGTGTCAATGGATCCCAGTGCGGCCGTAGAAACGCCCCGGCGTGACATCTTTGGTCAGCCTGCCGGTCTGGTCACACTTTTCTTCACTGAACTTTGGGAGCGCTTTAGCTATTACGGCATGCGAGCTCTGTTGATGCTGTATATGGTGGCACCGGTCAGTGGCGGTGGGTTAGGATTTCCGATTCGCGATGCTGCCACTATATACGGTGTGTACACGATGTCCGTATACATGACTTCAATTCCCGGAGGATTCATTGCGGACCGCTTTCTTGGCGCCAAGAAAGCCATCTTCCTCGGCGGGGCGATCATCGCTTTGGGGCACTTCACCCTGGCCCTTCCGTCTGTCGTTTCTTTTGCCGCCGGGCTTTTGCTTATCGTCTGTGGAACCGGTTTATTGAAACCAAACATTAGTGCCATGGTTGGTAAGCTCTATGGACCGGACGATAACCGCCGTGACGCGGGCTTTTCGATCTTTTACATGGGTATCAATATTGGCGCGGCCGTCTCGCCTATCGTGTGCGGATTTCTGGCACAGCATCCGGCTTTCAAGGCATGGCTTGTGTCGGTCGGTCTGCCCCCGGAAAGCAGCTGGCACTTTGGATTTGCTGCCGCCGGAATCGGCATGTTGATTGGACTTGCTCACTTTGTTGCCCAGCGCAAGCTGCTGGCTGGTCTGGGAGACAAACCGATGCAGACCGTGGGTTGTGGGCAGGACCATACCGGTGCCAATCAAACCGAAGGTGCGGGGCTTTCCTCCCGTGCCAACCCAGCCGTAGAGGAGGGGCTTGACGCCTCCGGTGGTGGCAATACCGCGCCCGGAGCGAAACTGGCGTTCACTTCCGTCGAAAAGAAGCGATTGGGTGCCATTGCAATCCTGTTTGTTTTCAACATGCTCTTCTGGGCCGTTTATGAGCAAGGCGGCTCCAGTCTCAACCTTTTTGCCGATAAGTTGACTCGCAATGAAATATTTGGCTGGGAGTTTCCTTCCAGCTGGTTTCAGTCTGTTTCAGCTGTCTTTGTGATACTGCTGGCGCCGATGATCGCTGAGCTTTGGGTGAAGCTTGGAGACCGTCAGCCAAGTAGCCCGGCCAAATTCGCGATCGGATTGTTGTTCTTAGGGCTTGGTACGGCTGTGGCTGTTCCTGCCACTATCCTTTCGGCAACCGGTAAAGTGAGCCCCCTTTGGCTCGTCGGCGTTTATTTCTTTCA
>Ga0163151_10006832_pt1 | contig 13660 bp, 9 predicted proteins | sample OliLakLV19MP5IB2_FD_145596 | JGI IMG/M metagenome (GOLD analysis project Ga0163151, IMG submission 145596) | Freshwater microbial mat bacterial communities from Lake Vanda, McMurdo Dry Valleys, Antarctica - Oligotrophic Lake LV.19.MP5.IB-2 | ecosystem: Environmental > Aquatic > Freshwater > Lake...
GGCAATTCCTATGATTAGGTCGCGTGAATCGGCCTGGCGTGATGTCAAGGCCATCGCCCCCGCGTCCCAGTCATCCTCCGCTCCTTCGACAGCCCGTCTGATGGCGGCATCTCCTCCGGCGATGATACCTTGGATTTGTTCGGGTTTTGAACGGAACGTGGGAGGGCATTCACTGGCGTCAAGAACCCCGAGCCGTCCGCTGGTGCCGGCACCGACATAAAAAAGTCTGCCATTTGAACGCAGTGTTCGAACCGCCATCTGGACCACCTGCGCAATTTTCTCCTTAAGTTCAATTAAAGCTGCCGGGACCCGTTGTTCCTCTTTCAGCATCAGCTCAACCGCATCCACCGTCGGCATTTTGTCGAGCAGCAAAGACCTCGGATTCCGCAGCTCAGTTGGCGATGGTTGAGTCCAGGAAATACCCCTGGTCCGAAGGTTGATTTCTTCCCCGGGAAGTGTTGCGCTTTCGTTCAGATCGGGAACCTTTCTGACCAGCGCCAAGGCACCAAAGACAGGTTCAGCTTTCAGAGTGTAAAAATCTGATGAGGACCACACGGCCTGGATTTTCCGTTTCACTTGATCACGGAAATATCGCGAGTGATACAAATTGCCACCGGCAAAGATAAACTGCACCGGATTTCCGGATTTCGAGAGTTTGGAACCGCAGGAAAAGGCCTGTTCCGCCAGCAGCGTCGAGGCCATTCCGACCACCTTTAAAGCGATCCGGTTGCGTTTGGTGACTTGAGAAAAGACCCGCTTGCTCAGGGATGAAACCTCGGTTTTGGATGCCTGCCCGGCCCAGTGGATCAATTCATCGGGACGGTTTAACCCAAGGAGGTTCAATAGTGGCAAGTCCGGGAACTTTGCGGGACGAGAACGATCAAATTCTTGTATTAATTCCCGTAGATAAAGAAGACCGATTTGGTATCCGCTGCCGTTGTCGCCCAGAAGCTGTCCCCAACCTCCGGACTTTTGCATTTCTCCGGACAGATTTTTGCCAAAACAACAGGAGCCTGTGCCGCTAAGGACCACAATCCTCGGAACGGAACAAGGACCGATTTCCCATTCGGCAGTGGCAAGAACGGTTTCGAGGTCGTTGGTGATGACCAGCCGGGTGTCTGGCCAGAGTTGTAGGGCGATTCTCTTGACCCTCTCAGAATCTTGAGCGGTTCGGAGACCTGGAAGTCCGAAACCGACTCCCGAGGGAATCCCGGGAAGTTGTTTGGCAATGTGGGTCAAGATCGCAGTCAATTGGGGGTCGCTGACCAGCCGCAGATTGCACGCATCTGTCCTGGCAACTGGGGATAAGCGCGGGCCATGGGAAAAAATATACTTGGTGGAGGTGCCGCCTCCTTCGATGCCGAGGAAGACATCGTTTGGATCTGGGTTTAAGGTCTTTCTGGATGCCATTGATCAGAAGCACAATGAAAACAAAGTTTTCATCCGACAATCTTTCTTTGTAACACTCTTTCCATGATGACCGAACTTGAAACCGATTTGCTTGGAGCATTGCTGCGTTTGCAGCAGGCGGCAATTCCATCCGCAAATCCAGGCCGGAGAAACGAATTAATGGAGGCGATTTCCGACGTGGACAGGATGACTTTGCAGATGCCAAAAAAATCCGATCCAACTCTGCTCCACTATTTGCATAAGAAAAGTTACGAGAAGGCCATTCTGTTTCTCAAGGGTCGTGATTCCGAGAATGCCGGAGGAAACTGCGGCCACATGGATTTATGATCGACGATACAATTGCGGCCATTGCGACTCCATTGGGAGAGGGAGGGCTGGCGGTGATCCGCATTTCCGGCAGCCGGTCACTGGCTGCGGCTGATCGTATATTTGCAGCAGCACGAAAGGGACTTAAACCTTCTGGAATGGCATCGCACACTGTCGCATATGGCAGGGTGATGGACTATGACCTGGTGGTGGACGAGGTTTTATTGACCGTCATGCGGGCTCCCAGAACTTTTACCAGGGAGGATGTGGTAGAGATTTCGTGCCATGGCGGGGTGTTGGCGACTAAAACCGTGCTCGACATCATACTAAAAGCGGGCGTCCGGCTGGCGGAGCCCGGGGAGTTCACCCGACGCGCTTTTCTGAATGGCAGGATTGATCTGGCTCAGGCCGAGGCGGTGGCTGATCTCATTCATTCGCAGACCGAGATTGCCTTGCGGGCTGCCAACGAACAGTTGGCCGGGAAACTTTCTGTTCGAATCAATCAGGTGCGGGACGATCTGGTTAAAACCCTGGCACATGTCGAAGCGCACATCGATTTTCCTGATGAAGACATAGCCCCGGACACACGGGAGGCATTGTTGAAAAAAGTGCGGGCGGCGGAGGATTTTGTCGCAGGCCTGCTGAAATATTCCAATGAAGGCCAGGTTTTGCGGCGAGGAATCAGGACGGCGATCATTGGACGCCCGAATGTTGGCAAGTCGAGTTTGTTGAATCAGTTATTGGGTCATGACCGTGCGATCGTTTCCCCAGTTCCAGGCACAACTCGCGATACGATTCAAGAAACCGCCAATATCCGGGGTGTCCCGGTTATTTTTATCGATACCGCAGGCTTGCGATCGACTGAAGATACCATTGAGATCGAGGGGATCAAACGAACGCGGCTTGCCATCGAACGTGCCGATCTGGTGTTGCATGTTTTCGATTGTTCCGCGCCGATGTCGGAGCTGGATCGCGAACAATTGGGGGAATCCAGACGAACCCGGCGCATACTGGTCTTGAATAAATGTGATCTGCCTCATCGTCTGGAACTTGCATCAAGCCCGGAGGAACGGGTGGTGAAACTCTCATGCGCCACAGGAGCGGGAGTTGAGGAGTTGAAAGACCAGATCAAGGATACTTTTTGGAAAGGTGAGGCTGGTGCCGGAATGTTGGAGGTGATGATCAATTCCAGGCATCAAAACGCGCTGCAGCGGAGTGAAGAGGCGTTGGACCGATGTGTCCAGGCCTTTGAGCAGAACGAGGCGCTGGATCACTTGGCGTTGGACCTAAGAATCGCCACGAATGCCATTGGAGAAATTGTCGGTCGTACGACCACGGAGGATATCCTGGATTCCATCTTTTCGCAGTTTTGTCTGGGCAAATGAGCGGGGTCAAAGCGTGTTAGGGGAAACGAAAGGTCTTTGACTTCATGAAAAGTTTGGGACAGTTTCCCGCGCAGCATCGATTTAAATTGAGCAGGAGTTACTTGAAACGCAGTTTAGAATAGAAGTCATGGGCAAAGCACTTATCATAGCCGAAAAGCCTTCTGTGGCCGTGGACATCGCCAAAGCATTGGGAGGGTTCACCAAGAAGGATGATTTTTTTGAGAATGACGAATATGTGATTTCGTCTGCCGTGGGGCATTTGCTCGAACTTTGCCTTCCTGAGGGAGTTGAAGTGAAGAAAGGAAAGTGGACCTTCGCCCATCTTCCTGTTATTCCCCAGCATTTTGACCTGCGCCCGATTGAAAAATCGGAACCCCGCCTCAAGTTGTTGACCCGGCTCATTAAGCGGAAAGATGTGGATTCCCTGATCAACGCCTGCGACGCCGGAAGGGAAGGGGAGCTCATTTTTCGTTATATTGTGCAGCATACCCGGGCGGACAAACCGATCAAACGCCTCTGGCTCCAGTCCATGACCCCGAGCGCGATCCGGGAGGGATTTGCCCGGTTGAGGGATGGAATCTTATTGCAGCCTTTGGCGGATGCAGCAGTCTGCCGGTCGGAATCTGACTGGCTGGTCGGGATTAATGGGACCCGTGCCATGACCGCGTTTAACAGCAAAACTGGGGGATTCCAGTTGACCACTGTGGGACGGGTGCAGACGCCAACTCTGGCTGTAGTGGTGGAACGAGAGGAGAAGATTAAGAGATTTGTTCCCAAAGATTACTGGGAATTACACGCCACTTTCGGTGCCGCAGCCGGAACTTATGCCGGACGCTGGTTCGATGAAAAATTCACGCGCGACAAGGACAAGAAGGAGGAGACTGAACTTAAGCCTGAACGGATGTGGGAACGAGCTCTGGCTGAAACGATTCAGAAAAAATGCCTGGGAAAACCGGGGATTGTCACTGAAGAAAGCAAGCCGACCACCCAGATTGCCCCTTTACTTTATGACCTGACCAGTTTGCAGAGAGAAGCGAACGGCCGGTTCGGTTTTTCCGCAAAAAACACCCTTGGTTTGGCGCAGGCTTTGTATGAGAAACACAAAGTACTGACCTATCCGAGAACAGACTCGCGGGCTCTTCCGGAAGATTATATTGAGACTGTTCAGAAAACCTTGGGTGTTTTGGGGGAAACCCAATACCGGCAGTTCGCGGGCGAAATCCTGCGCAAGGGATGGGTGAAACCTAACAAACGAATTTTCAACAACGCCAAGGTCTCGGACCATTTTGCCATCATTCCCACATCATTGGCGCCGAAAAATTTATCCGAACCCGAGGCGAAACTTTACGACCTGGTCACCAAGCGGTTTCTGGCAGTTTTTTATCCTGCGGCAGAATTCTTGATCACCACAAGAATCACGCGGGTGGAGAATGAGCCATTCAAGAGCGAAGGGAAAGTGCTGGTCAGCTCAGGCTGGCTTTCTGTTTATGGGCGGGAGCAGCAAACAGACGACACCCCGAGCCTGACGGTGGTGCGGGCCGGGGAAACTGTTTCAACCGTGGACATCAAGGTTGAACCGAACCAGACAAAACCTCCGGCGAGATTTTCAGAAGCCACGCTGCTTTCTGCCATGGAAGGCGCGGGCAAACTGGTGGAGGATGAGGAGTTGCGTGAGGCGATGAGCGCCAAGGGCCTTGGAACGCCGGCCACGCGGGCGGCCATTATTGAAGGATTGATCCTCGAGAAATATCTGATCCGCAACGGTCGCGAATTGCAGGCCACAGCCAAGGCCATTTCTTTGATCACACTTTTGCGTGGGTTGGGAATCCCGGAACTTTGTTCGGCAGAGCTGACCGGCAACTGGGAGTTCAAACTGAAACAGATGGAGCGGGGTGCGTTGAGCCGTCCCGATTTCATGAAACAAATTGGCGAAATGACCCGCCAGATTGTGGAGAAGACGAAGCAATATGAGAGCGACACCATTCCCGGTGATTTTGGGGAGCTGAAGGTTCCGTGTCCAAAATGCGGCAGTTTGATCAAGGAAAACTACAAGAAATTTCAATGTCAGAATCTGAAGTGCGATTTTGCATTGTGGAAGATTGTGGCCGGACGTCAGTTTGAAATAGCGGAGATTGAAGAACTTCTCACCAAGAAAGCGATCGGGCCGTTGCAGGGATTCAGGAGCAAAATGGGCAGGCCGTTTGCCGCAGTGATCAAGATGAATTCAGAAAACAAACCTGAATTTGATTTCGGCAACGGGACATCGGAAGGAGGAGAGGATCTGCCGGCACCCAATTTCGATGGAGTGGAGCCCCTTGGTAAGTGTCCGAAGTGTGGAGGCAAGGTTTATGAGCAGGGGATGAACTTCATTTGCGAAAATGCCCTCGGACCGAAAAAGTCCTGCGATTTCCGCACCGGCAAGGTGATCTTGCAACGAAACATCGAGGCCGAACAGGTTCGTAAAATATTGACCCACGGCAAAACAGATCTGTTGCACAAGTTCATCTCCAAGAAGGGTCGGCCCTTTTCCGCTTTTCTGGCATTCAAAGATGGAAAGGTGAGTTTCGAGTTTGCGCCAAGGGTGGCCAAACCAAAAAAAGTCCTCTCCAAGGTTGCTGAATCCGAGGCTTGAACCTAGTTTTTCGGCTATGTCAGGACAGTGCCGGAATTCTGGTGGTATTGAAGGCCAGATAGAGGCCTTCATGGAACATCTCACCATCGACCGCAACGCCTCGGTCTATACCCGTCGCAACTATTCCCAGGCTTTGAATGAACTCGTCTCCTGGTTTGTCGAGGAGTTAAAGGTCGAACCGGAATTGAGCGCATTGGTTCGGGAGAATTTTCGGTCCTATTTAAGGTTTTTGGGAAGAAATCGCCTCAGCCGTGCCGCCATCCGCCTACGCTTCTCGGCAATTCGCAGTTTTCTAAAGTTTTTGATCAGGAACGGCTCGATGCAGGAAAATCCGATGCGTGGCTTGGTCCTGCCAAAAATGGAGCACAAACTCCCGCAATTCCTCACGGTGGACCAAGTCTTAAATCTGCTCAGTGCGCCGGCAAAGATCTGGGAGTCATTGCCTATGGAGGAACGTCAGGATGCGGACACTTACAAAGTTTTCCGGGATACCGCAATTTTGGAGACATTTTATTCCTGCGGATTGCGGATCAGCGAGATCTGCGGCCTGACGGTCACTGATATGGACATTCCACAACAATTGTTGCGGATCCGGGGCAAAGGCAGGAAGGAACGGTTGGTGCCGATCTGTCCGCCGGCTTTGGATGCGATCCAAAAATCCTGGGACTTTCTCCTGCAAAAAACCGAGGAGTCCAGCCCGGTTTTTTTGGCCCGACGAGACTCCACAGATCCGGTTTATCCCAGGTTGATTCAACTGAGGTTGAAAGAATACCTCCAGGCGGCCGGATTGGATTTGAAGCTGACTCCGCACAAATTGAGGCATAGTTACGCCACACATCTGCTGGACGCCGGTGCTGACCTCAGAAGCGTGCAGGAACTACTGGGGCATGCGAACTTGATCACCACCCAAATTTACACCCATCTCAGCACGGAGCGGCTAAAAAAGGTTTATAATCAGTCTCATCCCCGAGCCTGAGAATTCCTGACTTCCAAAGTCAGCGGGCGGCAACGGAGACAACGCCGTGTTTAGTTATGGTCCGGACGTTGGTTTTTATCCCTTCTGAATAAACAAACTCACAGACTGAAGTCCAGTCCGTCTCGAAGGATTTGGAGACTTTCCTTGCGATCTCGGGAAGTGTGTTGGCGCAGCTCACCGTTTTCAAAAGATATCCCCGGTTGTTAAAATCGAGGAAGCTCCGGGTTTCCTCGACGTAACAAATCACATGGACGTCACGCGCCATCCGGACTGAGATGAGCCGGGTGGTAAATCCGCGGGCCTTTAATACTTCCGCCGCCAGCGTGGCAAAATCATCGCAATCGCCCGCTTTTGTGAACAGAAAAACCTCGGGGGATTGGACCGCGCCCTGTCGAAGATAACGAAAATCTGAGAAGTGACTGGCGAAGGATTGAGGGGTCAGCCGTGGCTTGTTTCTCAGGTCTTCCAGTGAAACAGCCTCAGCGTCATGACAGAATGCAAGCGCCAGAACTGCGGTGGCGAAAAGTGTTTTCATGATCGCTATTTATTCCTGAACTGCGTTTCTGAGAATTGAGAATGGGATATCAGCTTCTTCGCAGGGTTGAGAGATGTGTCCATTTTTTTGTGTTGGTGTCTTCAAAAGTGCTTAAAAAATTTATTTTAGGTGGTTAGCAACTCCCCGGCCACCAAATCATGAATTATTATTTTTGTTTGAGTTCATTTTCAAAAACAATCTTTTTTTTGTTAAAACTGAATGGCGGATTACAATGGATTGAATCAGACAACTGGTCTTACGAATGTGGAACCGATGCGGATGCAGGTGTTTTGCTCGCCAGTAAATAGAGAGCGGCAGGCCGTCCGACGACACTGGAAGGTAAACCGGGTCCAGCGGACTCAGGGGTTTGGCAGGTGATGGCCTGTCATCTGCTTATAGCGAATCAGCACCGATGTTGCGACAAGGCTTAAATGAATAAAACAGCCTAGAAAATAGGGGAATTCCTTAAGTTTATTAGGGGTTTTCCCTTGCCTTCTGGATGCTTGGCTGTTATGAACGTTCTTTGGGTATTGTGTCATGAACTTGATTAAAATCCTCTCTTCAATCGGTGTCGGCTTTACCGCCTGCGTGTCACTGACCGTGCTTGCTTTGGGCGCGGCTGAAGGGGATCAAAATTCCGCCCGAAAATTTCAGGTGAAACTTTTGCCTCAAAGCCCGACATCGATCAGTGTCAACGGCGTTCCCATTGATTCTGCCGTTTCCAAAGAGGTTTTCGGAGCCGTCGTAAGTTGTCAGGATGTTTCGAAAAAACTTTGGTTGATCGCTCCGAAGGAGGGTCCGTCCGCCTTTGATTTTGAAGGATTTAAAAATCTGACCCTGAATGCTCCCGCAGGTCAACAAGTTCTGTTTTCAGGCTCAGTTCAGGATGGGCGTTTGTCCATATTCACACCTGTCGCCAATACGAAACCGGTTCGCGTTCAGTTTCCAGATGGTGCTGTTGCGACGATGGATCCTGGTTCGAAGGGGATCTACGACTTGTTCAAGGACGATTCTTACTCTTTTCGAGCGGATGGCAAGGTGGAGACTGTGAATGCCGAGGGTCAGAAAAGGAATCTGAGTTTCCATCATCCGCCCCTGACCGGAGGTGGGTTGGTGAGAATTCAGGAAAAGAATCTGCCCATGATGCAGAGGGTTTCACCCAGCACAGTGGTCAAGATTTCTGGTCCCACCTCCGATCCCTTGATCCAGATCGGGGATCAGGTTTATGCCTCCAGCAATTATTTCGGACAAACCCTGGTTTTAGAAAATGGATCCAGTGTCCAGTTCAAACGCGGAAGCCTGCAATGGAGGGTGATCAAAGGTGATTTCAGATTCAGCATCGCAGGAATCGGCGGTTGGCATTGTTACGGCTTTTCCGGCCAATCAGGTTCAATCCTCTGGGATGTGGCGACTAAATCGGTCGATTTGAAGAATTTGACTGAGAACGATCCGCTTTTGGTCGGATGTCCCAGTCAAACTTTTGCCCTCCTACAGCCAAAATCTCTTTTTCAATTCTCGCAGATGAACTCCTCCACCTACGCCGCCTCTGGTTTGGGCAAGGTGAAAATGTTTAGTTTGTCATCCGGCACCGAGGCTGATCTGAGTCAGGGAAACCTTTTGATTCGAGGCGGCGTTTTTGAGGGCATGGCTGGCATTTCGAGTTCCCGTAACAACCTTTATCTCTCATGGGCTCAAGGTGTTCCATTAGAAATTAATGGAAGTCTGGGGCACTATGCGATTGCTTTGAACAAAGAGGAAACCTTGACGGGAGCAAACTCAGGTCAAGCGGTCATCAGGTACAGCAGCGGGGGTTACATCACCATCAAAGCCCTTTCAGGCGAATTCTTAATTTCCGTCGCCCAGATCCAGAATCTCGTGATCACCCTGCCCGAGGGCGATTCCATTACGCTCCAGTACGATGAACGCAAGGGAGTGTTTCTTGCGCAGGCTGATTCGGAAAACACGGGCTCGATTCGCTTCGACACGCCTGAAAGAATTGTCGTGACACTCTCTGCCAATGACAAGGTGACCCTGATGACGGAACAGCTCAATGGTTTTGCTCTGAATGATTCCAGCATAATTTTTTACGAAAATGCCGGCGGAGGTGAGTCCCCTTCGTTCGCATGGTCTCAAACTGAGCCGAGATCACTGAATATTCCCCTTTTTAGCCGTATTTCTCAGCCGCCCATCAGCGTCAAGCAATAATCCGTTGCACCCAGCTCAATGAAATTAAGCAGAGTTCCAGCGGGAGTATATCTGGCCCTGGCGGCCGGTTCGGCTGTTTTCCATTCGCCTGCCAAAGGTCAAAGTGAGAGGGATTACATCATGCGCAGCGGGCCCTACCCGGCCTTCTACAACCCGGAGCCGACCCGCTACAACCTAAAATATCGAAACATTACGGCCCGGATCAGTGCCTCAGCCCAGGTCGAATACAATGACAACTTGACGTTGTCGGAGAACAACAAGGAGAGTGACATCAGTTTCGGACCGGACGTATCGATTGGATTTCTCTGGCCGATCACCAAGGCGAACGTTTTGCAGCTCGATTTTGGTTTTGGTTACCGCTGGTATCTGGATCACCCGTCCATTTCCACAGTATTGGTGGCACCCAACACCCGTTTTGATTATCGGATTTTTCTGGAGGAAGTGCAGATCAATATCCATGAAATCCTGGTCATTCAAAACGATCCCACAGGCCGTGCCGACATCAGTGGAGGAAGTTCCGGCGGAGATTTGCTCAGTTTTAAAAGGATGAACAACACAGCCGGATTCCTCGCGGAATGGCGGCCGGTTCGTGAGGTGGGCCTGAATGTGGGTTATGATTTTATTTTTGACAAATCCCTGGGAAGCACCTTTGAGCTGCTGGATCGCACCACCCACACGCTCAGGGCGGGGGTTAGTTACGACTTCAGCCCGCGCTGGTCGGTGGCTCTCAGCAGTTATTATGCGATTACGGATTACGATCTGGAGATTCAAAATGACGGCATCAGTTATGGCGTTGGCCCCATCCTGACCTACAAACCGACTCAGTTTCTTTCCATTGTCCTGGGAGTGGGGTATGGAGTGTCAAAGTTTGATAAACCGGTGACCGCCGGGCATATTGCCGATACATCCGAGTTTGGCGGCTTCACTGCCAGCCTGGAAGTGCGCCATACCATCAACAGCTCGATGTCGCATTACCTCCGGGTGGTCAGAGATCGCGAGCTTGGATTGGGCAGCAATTTTAACGAGATGTTTTCAGTTCAATATGGAACGTCCAAACGTTTGACCAGCGCCATCGCATTGAGGGTTACCGGAGTCTATGAACACTTGCTGGCTTCGGGTGGTGGTGAGGAAGCGGATCGGTATTTGTTATACCTTGGTACCGATTACCGGCTGACGCGTCAGTGGGCGATAGGATTGGCTTATGCCCTCAGTTTGAAAGACTCGGTGTTTTTTGGGCGGGATTACACACAAAATCGTTTGACACTCGATGTTACCCGACATTTTTAAGTTTTTTATGAAATTCTCAATTTCCAGATTGTTGACAATCTTTGTCTTGTTTCTGACGACTTGGTTTTGTCAGGCTCAAAACGAAACCAACGCGACACTAGCCAGCACCGCTGCTGAACCGGTTTCGGCAGACGATTCGAGACCGCTCAACAAGATGGACAAATTATGGTGTGTCATCACCGAGGATCCGGTGAAGGAGAGCGACCCTGAGGAGGCCACGGTAAATGCGGAGTTCAAACTGATTGTGAAAGTCAGCCGCGGTTTTGAACAGACCGTTGAGCTTGATGTAAAAGACAAGACCCTGGGGCAGGTGAAGAAGGAGTTGAAACGACTTCTGGATGAAAATTACTATCACGATAGTCATATCGACCTTAAGATCAGGGATCGGACCAAAAAACCGGGAACGGTCTTTTTCTATGGGAAAGGTGCCCGGGGTAATTTTATTCAATTGTCTCCAGGGCAGGAGGTGACCCTCTTTGAGGGTTTGATGCAGGCCGGCGTGACGGAGTTTGCCAATTTGAAAAAGATAGTGCTGGATCGGAAGGATCCGGTGTCCGGGGTTTACAAAAAAACCACATACAATGTGGAAGATATCAAAAAGAACCGGACCAAGGACATTCCACTGCAGGATGAAGACAGAGTGGAAGTTCCTGAACGTTCGATAATGTTTTAATCAGTGAAGACCAAACCTAAATCTGAACGCTTCGTCAGTTCCTTTGGAACATGGCTGGTGGATCGCATCAATATTTTCTTCCGGCTTCGCCATTACATCAAGATGGTGGCCCAGCGTTGGGTGCTTCTGGCCATTTCTGTCATTCTGGGATTGGGTGTTTCGGTTTACATGGCGTTGAAGCAACCGAACATCTATTTGGCGACAGCGACGATTGCAGTGGCGCCCAAAATCACATCGAATGCTGGTGGGCCGAGAGCTCAGTTCCAGGAAGAGATGAACTTTTATTTCGAACGCCAGCAAGCGTTGCTCTTGAGCCCCAGAGTACAGGAACGGGCTTACATCAAAATGCAGGATGTGCAGAAGGCACCGGGCCAGACTCTTTTGGTCGAGTCCAAAGTGCTCAAAATTTCTGGATCCCTGGTTCTGGCCATGGAAAGCACCGATTTAAATTACGCCAAGAGATTTGTGACCGCCTGGGCGCAGGAATTTCTGATTTATCGCGATGAGATCAAGGAAACAGTTTCGGGTCAGAAAGCCGCAGTTGTCCGCATGGAACTAACATCAAACAACCGACTCCTTGACAGAGCTCGAATCAACCTGACCGAATTCGAAAAAACCAACAATATTGCAAGTATCAAGGATGTTATCGAGTCAACCCAACGACTTTATGACCGCACGGAGGAAGATTTAAAGAATACCACCGCCCAGAGAATAAAACTTGAGAAGACAAGTGTCGAAGAAGTGGCCAATCAGGGTTTGCCCGATTTGCGTCCCAGGGCGAGAGAGAAACAACCCGATCAGTCAAAAGCGGATGTCAGTGAACGTAACCGGCGTGATGATCCGGCTTTTGAAAACTCACAAACTTATACCGAATTCGTGCGGGCTAAAATGTCCCGTGTTGCTCAAACGAATGTGTTCGCAGCCAGCCTCAAGGCAAAACATCCTCACATCGTCAAACTTGAAAGGGAAATTCGCAATCTGGAGCAAGATATCGCCATCCAGTTGGAATTGACTGCAATCAAACAGAACGAAACGATTAAAGCCCTTAAGTTGGAAGAGGAGGCGTTGGCGGATATGGTAAGTGTTTATCGGCTGGAAGTTCAGAACGCAAGTCAACGCAGATTTGGTCACGACAAGTTGAGGGAAGAGGTCGATAACCTGACGCTGATGGTGCAAAATCTTAAGAGAGAGCTGGCCTCCCTTGAACTGCTAAATTCCGACGAAGCCACGCTTTCACTTCAGTCGGAAGGCGCGGGGTCTCCTTTTCCCATTCGTCCCAAAAGGGTTCAAATGGTCATCGTCGGACTGCTGATAGGCCTTGGGGTGGGGCTTGGCATTATTTTTCTGCTAACCCGCCTCGATGATCGCCTGGAATTGGCGGAGGATATAGAAGCAGAGCTGGAACAGCCTGTTCTCGGCCAGATTCCGCAGCTGGACATGTCGAAGCTTCAAATGGAAAACGTGCTGATCACCAAACTTGATGAGCATAACATGTTTTCCGAAGCCATTCGTGGTGTGCGTTCGGCTGTGATGCTTGGCAGCAATGGCAGCAAGAAACAGGTGCTGCTGGTGAGCAGCGCGGTGCCGGGTGATGGAAAGACCACTTTCACGGTTAATTTTGCCGTGACCCTGGCGATTGCCGGCTACAGGGTTCTTCTGATCGATGCTGATCTGCGCCGTGGAAATATTCATGGTTATTTCAACCACTCCCGTGACCCTGGGTTCACTGAAATGTTGCTGGGAGAACTCCACTGGACCGATGTCCAGAAGAGCACCGAGATCAAGACCTTGGATGTTATTTACACCGGCAAACTCCCCAGCAATCCTGGTGAACTGTTAATTTCTCCTGTCACCAGGCAATTCCTCGACGAAGCAAGGCAGTCTTACGATTACATTATTTTCGACTGCCCGCCGTTGACGGCGATTGATGACACATTCTCGCTCGTCGGACTTGCGGATGGATTACTGTTTGTCGTGCGCTCCGGCCAGACTTCAATGCGTTTTGCCAAAAATGCGATCAATTCGGTGAAGCAGCGTGGGGCAAATCTCCTTGGGCTTGTTTTGAACGGAATTACCGCAGACAACCCCAATTATTATTACCAGAATTATTATCATAATTATTACAGCGTGGCGCAGAATTCTGGTTCGATGAAAGATTCCCCTCTGCCGGCTGTTAAAATGGCGGCACCAAAAAATTCCCGGCCGCAATTCACATCGATCGATGCTCAAGCGAAGGCCCTGTCTGGGCAGG
>Ga0163151_10006833_pt1 | contig 13660 bp, 12 predicted proteins | sample OliLakLV19MP5IB2_FD_145596 | JGI IMG/M metagenome (GOLD analysis project Ga0163151, IMG submission 145596) | Freshwater microbial mat bacterial communities from Lake Vanda, McMurdo Dry Valleys, Antarctica - Oligotrophic Lake LV.19.MP5.IB-2 | ecosystem: Environmental > Aquatic > Freshwater >...
GTTCATGACGTTGTGGTGTTTCCCGACGTTGCTCAGGACGCTGGGGTTGTGGTGCCGGTTCATGACGTTGTGGTGTTTCCCGACGTTGTTCAGGACGCTTGGGTTGTGGTGTTGGTTCATGACGTTGTGGCACTTCCTGACGCGGTTCAGGACGCTTGGCTTGTGCTGTTGGTTCATGACGTTGCGGTGCCTGTTCACGAGTGGGCTGTGGCTGGTGGACTTCCTTTTTTGTATTGGTTTCAATCTTATTGTTGCTATTTTCAGTCCGGTTGATGACTGTTTTCTTCTCGGTGTTATAGATGTTTGTGATTTTGTTGACAGTGATGGCACCGGACCCAGTATTAGTTGCTACGATGTCATCGCCTTTTCCACCGCTGGACTTGATTTTAGTATTGCCGCTGTTGCGTTGCGAATTGTCCGTGGTCGGTTGTGGCGCGCGATATTGCCTGTCGGTGGTGTTTTGTGAACCAACATGCCGCTGGTAGGTGTTGTGATTGAAGTTTGGGATATTTCGGTGAGGATGATAGTCATTGTCTCTGCGATTTTGATCCGAGCTGCTCTGAAAGACGAAATCCAGTCCGGGCACGCCAAAGCCAACCCGAACGGAGCTTCCGCCACCTCCTCCCGAGGAGTGTCGATAACTACCGTAGTTATCGGAGGTGTGGTTACGATACGGGTCGCAAATGTCACGATTCGAGTTATCGCTTGTATTGTTTCGATTCCAGTCGTACGGGCTCGATCGCGGAAGGTCCCAAGGATTGCAGATCGTTGGACGTTGGCTCTCCCCTCCGATCGAGAACAATATGTTCAGATTTTTTAGAGCAACGGAGACGAGCAATGAGCCATCTGAGTCACATGGGGGTGGAAGTGTAAATGGACGACAAGGCTCAGCTGGCCGGGGCCGATACAGTGTCGGTGTTGAGCAAAACTCAGCGGGCTGCAGTAGGTAGGTCGATGACCGAGGCGCTTCTACGCGGCCATAAGTGCTGAGAAAATTCAGTTGTGCTCTCTGCTCAAGGAATGTCGTAGATGGACTGTCCAGGCGGTCGTAGGGTAGCCTTGCTCCGGTTAGTGTGGTTGTCGTGGTGGTTGTTAAAGTTAGAGGTTCGAAGGACGATTGCAGTGCGGCTTGTCTTTGATAGGCCGTCTCAATAGGCGGAATGTCGAGGTGCGACGCGTTGTCGTATCGCGGACTACCTTGTGCTGCACCGATGTTTCCTCTGTATCTTTGCTCGAAAGAGGACTGGGCTTCCGCTTGCGCAGGAGTCAGGCGATCTTCCGGTGGAGGTGCTGCAGGCGCGCGGCCTATTGAGTCTTCAATTGCCATCAGACAAATCCCCTTTTGAGCTCTTACTTTGGTCTTGGGCGGCGCTGCAGCGGCACTCAGCTCTTAGCAACCTCCTCATACTACAAACGAGTTGTGAGCGAGTAGTGAGGTTGAAGTTTCGTTTTTCGTGTTTTCCCCATCAGTGTTTTTGCCGTTATAGGCGGCTTGAGAAGGTCCAGGGCGACTTCCTGTCCGGAATTCAGTGACTTCAAAATCGATTGTCATGGTACAATCCGGCGACTTTGGCACTCAGGTAAATCGGTCTTGCGTAGGATTGTTAGCTCTTTAGTTTTGGGCGTTTCGCTGGCTCTTTGCCCGAACGCTATAGCTAGCGGCTTAGACAAAGTGACGCTGGCGGAACTGGCACAGTTGGAACAAAAGTACTTCGCGCGCACCTATGCCACTGATTCCGATGAGAACCGCACGCAGCGCTTAGAGAAATTAGTTTTCGGACAACCATCCACTGGGCCTAATAAGGACCGCATAGAGAAGATGTTCGCAGGCCTGCCACCTGATACCTCGTCGCCAGTCTCAGTAGCTCCGGCGGCAGCTTCACAGGATGATTCGCAAGACCAATCAAACAGTGACTTTCAACAATTCCTAAATCAACCAACTTCCACCGCCCCTTCCGATAGTGATGATGGTCGGGCGCAAACGTATCCACGGGTAACAGCGATGGAACAGGCAATCCTTGGGAAGAGTTACCCTGCGGACCAGCTTCCTGCGCGCCTTGGCCGCATGGAAACCAAAGCATTCGGCAGCATCAATTCAAAGTTGGACTTAAGCGGTCGAACAGACGCCCTCGAATCTTACGCAGAAAAGACTCTGCACAAGCCGCGCTTGGATCAGGCGAAAGCAGCAGCGGACGCGGATTCAGAATCATCCAATTACTCCGCAAATACCGACAATTCCGATGACACCACGGAATCGTATCCGCGAGTCACGTCACTGGAGCAGATAATCCTCGGACAAACTTATCCTACCGAACAGCTTGCAGCCCGCCTTACGCGTATGGAGACCAAAGCGTTCGGAAGTATGGACACGCAGCTAGACTTAAGTGGTCGGACCGACGCCCTTGAGACTTATGCTCAAAAGACCCTGCACAAAACACCTCTGGGAGTCCAGGTGAATCGGCAAATAGCAGGGAGTGGGGTTCAGTCAGGCAAGTATCAGCAATCACAGCCTCAGTCCAATGCAAGGCCGAAGCAAATTCTATCTATGGTTGGAAGTTCCTTGTTAGGAATTGCCGGTAGCGCGATGGGCATGCCAATGCTGGGCATGGTGCCTGGACTGATGGGAGTCGGCGCGGCTCCAAGTCAGCGAATGCCACCACAATCAGGCGTTGATGTGCCTCAAGATGATCCGGCGGTCTCCGAACCAAATCCTCCCGCTCCAGGCGCCCGAATGCAGCTACAGGTTGGCTGGTGCGAAATGCAGGTGTTCGGACGTACCTTCCGGGAATTGCATTTAGGCGAAAGGCTCAGACAGCTCAGCGCCGAACTTAGCTTCAACACACACAAGTCCGACCTGGCATTAATGGATGACGTTCGCGGCATGATCAAAGTGGTCCAAGCTCGTAAACCAGCGCCGCAAACGGCAGGAACCGACGCAGCAGTGGCGAGATAAGCAAACCCTGGGAGAGCGCCGGCGTCCCGCCGGCATTTGATCGTCGTGGGCGTGGCAGCATAAGATGTGCCGGCACAAGTGCAATCAGGTGCCGGCGAGACGCCGGCGCTCTTAGGCTCGGCAAGGACAGCCTCTCCCTACAAGGATTGAAAATTCCATTCCGCCGCTATGCCGCAAATTGCTAACACCTTACCCAGATAATGCTTCCATCCCCAAGAACTAATCGACTGGCATCGATTGGCTGCGGTAACCATCGCCTCGGTAAGGAAGGGTTGGCATAATGGCTAAAGAAATAGATAGCGAAGTCGAGAAGAGCTCCTCGAGTTCAGCGCCGGCACCAGACTTATTTCAACAAGTAATGGGTTCCCCGAATGAAGCCGTTACTCGCCAGCCAAAGAACGGATCAGTCGGAAACTGTGAATCTGCTAAAGACGCCAATGGCTCTGTTGAAATGCCACCACTTTTCGCTCCAAGCGGCAAGAGCGCATTGCTCAGCGTGCAACGCGGCGGAGAATTTCAAGGCATCGCATTCGGGAACTCGCCTAAGCCAGACACGGACCCCCGGACCGAAGCAAAGCCTGGCGCTTCAAATCAGAAATAGAAGACTATCTGGTGTTCCGAACGATTCTATAATAGACATCGATCATGCCAGCACTGCCGCTATCTCGCGGGCGGCATTCTCAGCGCCTCGTTCGGTGGCAATCTGAAGTCCGACGGAGCCGGCGGCACTTTGATAAGGCTCGCTGCAGAGTTTTCGAAGCAATTCCATTCCAAGCGCAGCATTGTATCTGTTTCGCCTTACGGTCAATCCACATCCAAGAGATGTAACCCTGTTCGCATTATCGAACTGATCGTGGCTGAAGGGCATCACAAGTTGAGGTTTGCCAGAACGAAGTGCCTGCGCCGTGGTGCCAATTCCGCCTTGATGCACGATGGCAACAGAGCGAGGAAATATGTAGGAATGAGGCAAGTACTCAACTGCAATCACGTGCGGCTGCAGCGCCGCCGTCAGGCGCGGATCCTGGACCGGACCGGTCAACAAAACGCCGCGCATATTCAAGAGGCGCAAGGCTTCGATGCTGTCAATATAAAACGAACCGGCATCAAAAACCGCAGAAGTACCAAGTGTGAATACAATCGGTGGCGATCCACTTTCCAAAAACGCCTGCACTTGGGGATTAAAGGTGCCTGGCTCAAATTCCGGAATGAATGGAAACCCCGTTGCCACCGTATTAGGCGGCCAATCTACCTGCGGTTCGGCAAAGACTGGCGAAAAGAGCGCTAGATTCTTACTTGCTGAGAATTGTCCTTCGAAAATTGGATTCCGCTTATCAATTTCCAAACCCAATTCAGCCTGCAGTTGCCGATAGGGCTCAGACCATGAGTACGTTTGCGCCTTGATGATATCCATGAACGTGCCGGTGATTTGAGGACCGACGAGCTTGCTCATTTCAGGAAGCCATTCCGCCTTTGGCGGAGCCGGTGGATCAGACTTGGACCAAAAGTTGATTGGTGCAAGCACAGTCGATAGCCTCGGCAACTCTCTCTTGCGCGCAACAAGAATTGCAGCGTAGGTTAGAGGATGTGTAACCAGCAGATCAACACCTTCTGTGGCGCTGTATAGATCTTCAAAACTATTTCTCAGATTTGCAAAAACCACGTTGCGAATAATATATTCCGAGCCTTTACGGCTGTCCATGGCTTTGTGCATAATGTCTGGATCGGCCGAAACAAGGGCCGCCACATCAGGACGTACGTGGATGAAACCAATTCCAGAGCATTCAATCAAACTCTTGTGATCGTTGTTCGTTGCAATTGACACACGAAAGCCGTCCGCTTTCATTCGTTCGGCAATCGCTACGTATGGGTAAAGGTCGCCCAGAGAGCCAAAAGTACAAAAAACTATATGACGCACAGAAAACACCAATGGGGAGAACCGATACTATCAACGCAAGCAGCAAGGGCAAGCGAACTGCTGATTTCGGCGCAATTACTTGACATTGAGACCATTCAATATTGCGTTCCGTGGCAACTCTAAGCAGTGCAATGATATTCTTACCTCGGATTCCACGCTTCCGTCTGTAATTTTCTGAGGTTCTATCAATGTTCGATCTTTTCAAGAAACAATTCATCGATGTCATTGATTGGACCGAGGAAGGTGATGGCTTGCTGTCGTGGCGCTTCCCTACGGAAGACAAAGAGATACAAACCGGAGCCCAATTGACCGTCCGCGACTCGCAGATGGCGGTATTTGTCAATGAGGGCAATATTGCCGACGTATTTTCGCCCGGGCGCTACACGCTCAACACAAAGACCTTGCCTATCCTGACATCGCTCTTGAACTGGGACAAGTTATTCAAGTCACCCTTCAAATCGGATGTCTACTTTTACTCTACTCGCGAACAAATAGACCAGCGCTGGGGCACGCAAACGCCGATCCAGGTCCGCGATAAAGAATTTGGTGTAATCAGGCTGCGCACCTTCGGGACGTTTTCTTACAAGATCGACGAACCGTCCACTTTCTTTCAGAAAATCAGCGGCACTCGCGGAAGCTACAGTGCCAGCGAACTCGATGGACAGTTACGTTCGATGATCATGACAAAGATTGCCACTAAGCTCGGGCAAGGAGAAATTGCTTTTCTTGACATGGCGGCAAATCAGACGAAATTCTCCGAGCAGCTTAAGTTGGAGCTCGATATGTCCTTCTTCGAGTATGGGCTGAAGCTCGCCACATTCCTAGTATCCAGCATTACCCTTCCAGAAGAACTGCAGCAGTATCTGGACAAACAATCGTCAATGAATCTTGTCGGTGACCTCAAGAAATACGCCAATTTCCAGGCTGCCGACAGCATCTCAAAAGCTGCCGAAAATCCCGGCGGCATCGCTGGTGTTGGAGTAGGGCTTGGTGCCGGTGCGGCAATCGGTCAAGCCTTCGCACAATCGATGGGCAACAATCAGGCTGAGGCACCGCAGCCACAACAGGATCCGTTCGAGTTACTGGAAAAGCTTGGCAATCTACTTGCCAAAGGCTTCATTACTCAAGAAGAATTCGACGCTAAGAAAGTGGAAATACTCAAGAGAATTTCTTGATGCTAATGCTCAATTGTCCATCGTGTGGTGCTGAAGTTTCATTTCGGTCAAAAGCCTCAGTATTTGCAGTGTGCACTTTTTGCCGGTCAAGCCTGGTCCGGCAGGATATGAATCTTGAAGACATCGGGAAAATGTCTGAATTGCAAGACGACATGACACCATTGCAAATCGGGACCACCGGCGAATTCGAAGGTGAGCGATTTGAAATCATCGGCCGCGTCAAAATCGGCTACGACGAGGGATTCTGGAATGAATGGTACGCAATGTTCGGTGATGACGAACCCTGGTGGCTCGCCGAGGCTCAGGGATTCTACGCGATCTGTATGGAGTGTAAGTCGCGCTGGATTCCGGCAAGAGAAAAGGTGAAGCCGGGCCTAACGGTAAACCTGGAGCCGCAGGGTAAATTCCAAGTTGTAGATATGAAAGAAGTGCGCTGTCTCTTTAGTGAAGGCGAACTGCCTCTATATGCAACCAAAGGTCGGCAGTCACTCAGCGTGGATCTTAGCGGCGACAAAGATCAAATGGGCACCATCGAATACAGCGACGATACCATTCGCGCTTTTTGCGGTGTTTATCAGGACTTCGACGACTACAAATTTCGCAACCTGAGGTCGATTGATGGCTGGTAGCAGCGATCCAGTAGATCCGAAAGTACCGCCGGCGAAACCGAACAGACCGCGCATCAAAACATTTTCCTGCCAGAATTGTGGGGCGTCAGTTACGATCCGAAATGCTGGCGCCTCTCTTTCTGTCGCTTGTGAAAGCTGTCAGGCCATCCTTGATGTGACCGATGAGAACTATGGAATTATCTCCAAGTTAGCCAAGGCGATGAAGGACTATACACCCCGCTTCACCCTGGGCACGCGTGGAAAGCTCTTCGGCAAAGAATGGGAAATTAGCGGATTTATCCTGCGTCAGGATGTAGGTAGCGGCTATAGCTGGGAAGAGTACCTTCTCTTCAATCCCTACTATGGATACCGGTGGCTGCTCCAAGATCGCGGGCATTGGAACTTTGTTACGCCCACAAAACGCAAACCACATATGAATTCCGCAACAAGCCGCGGAATTTATTATCTGGGAAAGCACTACAAACTTTTCAGTATGGGACATGCAACAGTCCGCTGGGTGATCGGCGAGTTTTACTGGAAAGTTAAAGTAAATCGTGCTGTCGAGATGACTGATTACGTTTGTCCGCCAGAAATGCTCTCTTGTGAAAAGGACGAAAGCGAAATCAACTGGGCCATCTCCGAATATGTCGAGCCCACGGTCATTGAAAAGGCCTTCAAGAGTGCGTACCCGATGCCGGTGCGCGTCGGTATCGGGGCAAACCAGCCGTCACCAGCCGCGGCAACCTTCAAAGCAATAGTCCCGTTTTGGGGAATTTTCCTGTGCATGATTGTGGCCATTCAGTTCTGGGCGCTATCAAAGTCTTCCAACGAAACCGCCATGGAAAAAACATTCCTCTTTGTCACCAACGCCAAGAGAAACGACATCACCAGCCCGGTTTTCAACTTGAGCCAAGACCACGCAAATGTGGAAATCAATGTCCGCGCCGCAGTGGATAACAGCTGGTTCTACGTAGCAGGCGAATTAGTGGACGATACAACTGGCACCAGTTATCCATTTGAAAGATCGATTGAGTATTATCATGGTTACGAGGGCGGCGAGTCATGGAGTGAAGGAAGCACCCATGAGAGGCTGTGGTTTTCAGATGTTCCGGGTGGAAAGTATTACTTGAACATGGACACTGAAAGCGACGGATTTCCCCCGCCACAGGGCGAGCGAGAATTTACCATCACCGTATTGCGCGACGTACCGTACTGGTGGAGTTTTTGGTGGTGCGCTCTGGCCGTGTCGATTCTGCCGGTCTGGTTTTGGCTGAAGAAACGCACCACAGAAGTGGCGCGCTGGTCCAATAGTGATTACTCCCCTTACGTATCCAGCTCCGATTAGGAAACATAAGCCATGGTAAAGACTTACATTGTCTCTGGAACTTTGATTTGTGGGCTCTTCATCTATGCCACGTTCGCTGGCTGGAATTTTCTCGATCCATTTGCAGAGGCAGGTGGTAAGCCAAAAGGTCCAGGTCAATATCACAAATAATTTGGAGGAACGCAAATGGAACAACTCTTCTCAGCCAAGCCACTGGTGGCAGCAATTGTCTATGCCCTGGTAGGCAATGCCCTGCTGTTTGTTACTTTTTTCATTATCGACAAGCTCACCCCCGGTGACCTCTGGAAGGAAATCATCATCGAAAAAAATCTTCCATTCGCCATTACAGTTGGTGCCATCACTTTAGCGCTGGGTCAAATTATTGCGGCAGCCATTCACGGATAAATAACATTGACCTATCCACTACTGATCACTGCGTTCGTAATATCGACTTGCGGTCTCATATACGAATTGATCGCTGGAACAATCGCCAGTTACTTACTTGGCGACTCTATAACGCAATTTTCCACAGTAATTGGCGTTTACTTGTTCGCCATGGGTATTGGTTCATTCCTTTCTAAATACGTGGGCAAAAACGTGATGCTCACTTTTGTCCAGGTAGAGTTGCTGATTGGAGTCGTTGGAGGATCATCGGCAGCAATTCTCTTCATGCTCTTCGAACATGTCGAGCATTTCCGCGTGCTGCTCTACGCAATCGTCGCAATCATAGGCATACTGGTCGGTCTGGAAGTCCCGCTCTTAATGCGTATTCTCAAAGATCGACTCGAATTCAAAGACCTTGTTTCACAGGTTTTCACTTTCGATTACGTCGGTGCGCTGCTGGCATCCCTTTGTTTTCCTCTCGTTCTGGTGCCGCATCTCGGACTGCTACGGTCTTCATTTCTCTTCGGACTGTTGAACGTGCTGGTTGCGCTCTGGACCATGCAGCTGCTCCAGAAAGAGCTCCCCTGGCGCCGTAGTCTCCAATCTGTGGCGGTGGTGCTGATCGTATTTCTCGTATGCGGCTTTGCTTTCTCCGAAAAAATAACAACATGGTCCGAGGCCTCAGCATTTCAGGACCCCGTGATCTACGCAGCATCGACGCCTTACCAACGGATCGTCATAACCGGTGGTGGCAAAGACATAAAATTGTTTCTAAATGGCAACCTGCAGTTCAACTCTCGCGACGAATACCGCTATCACGAAGCCTTGATTCATCCAGCCATGGCAAGTTTGGATCATCCGCAGAAGGTCCTCGTTCTCGGGGGCGGTGATGGAATGGCTGTCAGAGAGATCCTTAAGTATCAATCCGTGCGAAACATCACACTGATTGATCTCGATTCGCAAATGACAAACCTGTTCAAAGAGCAGTTAATGCTGACAAGACTCAATGGAGACTCGCTCAACGACGCTAAAGTGCACGTTCTCAATCAAGACGCATTCGTCTGGCTCAAGAATTGTGCCGAGCGCTTTGACCTTATCGTCGTCGATTTTCCAGACCCGAGCAACTTTTCGCTAGGCAAGCTTTACAGCGATACCTTCTATAGAAGCGTAAAACGCGCACTTAACCCGCAAGGAATAGCTGTAATCCAGAGCACCTCACCTTATTTTGCAAAGAACTCCTACTGGTGCGTAGTCAACACTTTAAACTCGATCGGATTACGCACAACGCCATATCACGCCTATGTTCCGTCATTTGGCGATTGGGGTTATGTAATGGCTTCACCTGTCGAATTCAAGCCGGCGACCAACTACCCGCAAGGGCTAAAATTCATCTCTGCTGAGACCGTGGCGCCAATGCTGACCTTTCCCAGTGACATGCAACCGACCGTCCAGAGCATAAACAAACTAAACAACCAAACGCTGGTCCATCTGTTCGAGTCCGAATGGGGCGAGTATGTCGAAACTCATTAGTCGTTCCAGTTTTCTGAAGGCGCTGGTTGGCTTTGGCGCAGCTGGTGTTTCAGGCAAATTGTTCTTCGATTGGGCTCAGAACAGCCAGCCCATCACGTATCGCTGGCTCGGTCCCTCAATGAGTTTCGGACACAAGATTCGCGATAGTAAGAGGCTCTCGGCTCCCCCGTCGAAGGTTGCGGAATCGCAAAAGGCAGTCACCATAATTGGTGGCGGCATCGCTGGCTTATCGGCTGCATGGTGGCTTAAAAGACAGGGATTTTCAGATTTCGTGCTGCTTGAACTAGAAAAAACCGTGGGCGGAAATTCGGCCGCTGGAAAGAATGACATCAGCCCATACCCATGGGGCGCTCACTACGTTCCGCTGGCAAATGTGGAGTCAGAATATGTCCGCGCGCTTTTTGAAGAATTAGGTATCATCACCGGCTACAACGGGTCCGGCACTGCAACTTATAACGAACTCTACCTTTGCCATGATCCCCAGGAGCGCCTGCTCAAGGACGGGTCATTTCACGAAGGCTTAATTCCCAAAAGAGGCTTACAGGAAAGCGACAAGCTGGAACTCGCTCGCTTCTTCCACTTGATGCATGAATTCAGAGCCGCTGTTGGCGCTGACGACAAACACGCCTTTTCAATTCCGATCGAGCTAAGTTCCAGAGACGCTCAATTTAGAGAACTGGATAACCTATCGATGGCCCAATGGTTGGAGATAAGGGACTTTCGCTCCCGACCGCTACTTTGGTACGTTAACTACTGCTGTCGCGACGATTACGGAGCCTCGACCGCGAATGTGTCGGCCTGGGCAGGAATCCATTACTTTGCCGGACGGCGCGGCACCGCGTCTAACGCCGAACATAACTCGGTAGTCACCTGGCCCGAAGGAAACAACTTCATTGTCGAAAGGTTGAGATCTCAACTTACAGATCACATCGTCACGGGAACGGCAGTTGCCCAGCTCAAACCGGAAGGGGACGGAATTATAGCGCGGTTAGTCAATGGAGAATCTCAAAATGAATCTCTTATACGATCAAAATGCGCAGTCTTTGCCGCCCCACGATTCATCAGCGGCCATGTAATCGATGCCGAACACAGCGTAGCCCCGCACCACTTGACGTATGCACCATGGCTGGTGGCTAACATAAGCTTGAACCGTACGCCTGAAGGACCGGGCACCGGTCTGTCATGGGACAACGTCAGCTACACAAGCAAATCACTAGGATATGTGGTCGCAACACATCAGAACATAACCACTCGGGCAGGAAAGACGGTAATTACTTACTACTACCCCCTGTCGGATCTAGCGCCAGCACGTGCAAGGGAAGAACTAAGTTCGGCGTCTGCCGGCAAGTGGGCCGCGCTAATCGTCAAAGATCTCGAAGCCATGCACCCTGGTATTAGAAGAGAAATTATCTCCGTTGATATGTGGCCCTGGGGACACGGCATGATTCGCCCCTCTGTAGGTTTCATCTGGGGCGATACTCGCCGCAACATGCAACGCAACATTGGCAACATCTTCTTTGCCCACTCCGACATGAGTGGGATTTCGAACTTCGAAGAGGCCCAGTATCACGGAGTAGAAGCGGCTAAGAAAGTGCTGTCTGCGCTCGGACACGGAGCTCGAGCATGACAGAACAAATACTCAATCTGGCAACTACAAGATCGTGGCCGCAACCATGGCTTTCTTCCGGGCGCTGGGATACAGCATTGATCTTGCTACCGGCATTCATTTCATCGTTGGTTGCGCTGGCCTTCCGCGATTCCCTCGCCGGCAATCAACATATACCTTTATGGGCCTGGGTTTCATTTGTATTACTGGTGGATGTTGCACATGTCTATGCAACGCTTTTCCGCACCTACTTCAATAATTCCGCCTGCGAAAAAAAACGCGGATTACTGATCGCAATACCACTTGCCTGTTGGGTGATTGGCACACTTCTATACACTATCGATTATTTGCTGTTCTGGAAAGCTCTGGCCTATCTGGCAATTTTCCATTTCATTCGGCAGCAGTACGGGTTCATGGCGCTCTATTCGCGTCGAGGACCAGTAGATTTCGAAAAATACAGACAACTCGATCAGTCGATCATATACATAGCGACACTCTATCCTCTTCTTTATTGGCACGCAAACTTGCCGCGCAATTTCAACTGGTTCGTCGAAGGAGATTTTTTCGAATCGATTCCCATAACGCTCGTTGATGCAGGTTTAATGCTGTATGTGATTACAGCCGCGCTCTATCTAGCTAAGGAAATCTACCTGCTAAGGACAACTGGATTCTTCAACATCCCCAAAAATCTCATTATCGGGGGCACGGCACTGAGCTGGTGGGTGGGGATCGTCGCCCTGAACTCCGACATGGCGTTCACTATGACAAACGTACTTAGTCACGGCATCCCGTACATGGCATTGATCTGGCTAAGTCACTCTTCAAAAGGACTTGAGCGAAAAGACAGGATATTCTCCTTCTCTCTGTCCCGCGGGCGTCAACTTGCGCTCACTTTTGTACCTTTGTTTCTAGCAGTCCTCGTACTGTTGGCCTACCTTGAAGAAGGTTTGTGGGACGGGCTTATATGGCGCGAGCACTTATCTATCTTTGGGATTTTCTTTGATCTGCCACAAATTCACGACGCCGCAATTCTGGCAATTCTCGTGCCGTTTCTATCTTTGCCGCAGTCAACACATTACGTGTTGGACGGCTTCATCTGGCGAATGAAAGACAATTCATCAGTGTGGTCCGAACCGTCAAGGGGACAAATTTAAAATGCATCAAAGTCAGACTCTAGCTATTGCAAGCTCCGAGACCGCCACGTCGCATCCAGCGGAAGGCAAACATTTGCTGCTCACGTTGCGCGGTTGTCCCCGCCACATTCTCGACGACAAACAATTCATCGAAGATGTTTTACGTATTGCGGTCAGTGCCACAGGTGCCACCATATTACAGGTAGCCACACACAAGTTTGAACCACAGGGCACGACCAGCATGGCAGTGCTAGCTGAGAGTCATGCATCGTTGCATACTTATCCTGAAGTCGGTGTGGCATTCTGGGATTGTTTTACCTGCGGCGACACATGCGATCCGGAAATGAGTATTGCCATTCTCGTTGAAAAACTGCAGGCGCAGAGCATAGAATCCCAACTGCTCCGGCGGTGAAAACGCGCGTTGTGAGAGTAACTCACCTTTGCACTAGGGGTTGCGTTCATCACGATTGTTGCTTCGGCTTATATTCGCTTTCTTCCAGCCCGAAGGTCCAGGCGACTGCTTGCTTGGCACGCACCATGTTAGGCGGGACACGCAAGAAATAATCCTTGTACGTCCCATCTGGCTCAGGCGTTGAGTTGCGAACTTTCACCATCGTCAAAGTTTCGTCACCTTTGAACTCCAGCGAATACAAAATCCCGCATTCGTCTTCGTGTATTTTCTTCGCTCCGACTTCTTCCAGATAGCGCGCTTCACCATAAATATCTAGCATTACCCGGCGCAACTCGACATTGTGTTCCAGGCTGATAGCCTGACTCGTGATCGAATTTTTGTCCTCTATCCAAGAACCATCAATTGTGATACCACGCCAGGCGTAGACTTCATAGCCATCCTGCCAGCGCGCGGCCGAGCCCTCAGCGTTGTGTGGACGGTCTAACTCATTAAGTACTAATTTCAGCGGCTTTGGGCAAACAAAACAAACATTGTCGCAGAGCACATAACCCATCGCGCCATGCGACATGTATGCCCAGCATTCCAACTCCGGCTCTACTTCGCCAAGCAAACTGCTATCC
>Ga0163151_10006835_pt1 | contig 13659 bp, 9 predicted proteins | sample OliLakLV19MP5IB2_FD_145596 | JGI IMG/M metagenome (GOLD analysis project Ga0163151, IMG submission 145596) | Freshwater microbial mat bacterial communities from Lake Vanda, McMurdo Dry Valleys, Antarctica - Oligotrophic Lake LV.19.MP5.IB-2 | ecosystem: Environmental > Aquatic > Freshwater > Lake...
CTGGAAAGAAGCGTGGGCCAGGTGCAGGATAGCCGTGCCATGCTGGTATTGCAGGCGCAACCGGGTGCCGGTCTGTCTTCGGTTTCCGGTGTCGAGGCGGCCATCGCCCGGCGCGAGGCAGCGCGCATGGCGCGTGATACGGCCGAGCGCGACTTGCGTGAGCGCGTCACGCTGGACTGGAATGAACGGGTGGCGGCCCGGCAGCGAGTGGAAAACGCCAATCTGGCGCGCGCCATGTCCACCGAGGTGTTCGAGTCCTATGCGCGCCAGTATGTCATCGGGCGCAAGACCTGGATTGATGTGTTGAACGCGGTGCGCGAGGCTGCGCTTTCGCAATTTGCGCTGGAAGACGCACGCATACAGGTCATCGCCGCCAGCCTGCGTCTGCGCGCGCAAACCGGTACGCTAATGCCGGATGAAGGATTGAAACCTTGAAAGGCGCGATGAAGAATGGTGTTGCCGCGCTGGTCGACAAGTCGGCAAGGCTGACGGGGCAGCGCATACCCGGTGCACGCCATGGTGATCTCAATCGCCTGCTCAGCCAGATGGACGAAGGCCGGGGTGCGGCGGCGCTGTTCGCCGAGACCTGGGTTGCCGCCGGACTGGACGGCATGCCCGTCCAGTTGCCCAGCCCAGCGCCCGCCGACCTGCCGTTTGCCGGCTGGCATGCCGATCTGGGTTGGTGTCTGGTGCAGGCGCGTGGCGCTGATGGGGTCTGGCGCGGGGAGGGCAGCGACGGTGTGGCAATGCTCCTGCCTCGTTTCGATGATACGGAATGCATAGCCCTGCCCCGCCGTAGCGAAGGGGTCGAGGGCGGTCCTGCGCCCAGTGCCATGCGCTTGCTGCGGGAGGCGCTGTGGGCGAAGAAGGGGGTATTCTTCGATGCGGTGCTGGCCACGGGACTGGTCAATCTGCTGGCGCTGGCCACTGCTCTTTACGCCATGCAGGTGTTCGACCGGGTGATTCCCAATCAGGGCTTTCATACCCTGTGGGTGCTGAGTGTGGGCGTGGTCCTGTCCATCTGCCTGGAGGTGATCCTCAAACAGGTGCGCAGTCACACTGTGGACAGGACCTGCAATATCATCGATCAGCAATTGTCCGGGTGGTTCTTCGGTCGCATGCTGGGTATCCGCATGGAGGCGCACCCTCCTACGGTGGGTACGCTGGCCTCGCAGGTCAAGGGTTTCGAGATGGTGCGCGGGGTGCTGGCATCGACTTCGATTTTCGTGCTCGCTGACGTGCCATTCGCGCTGTTCTTCATCGCTGTCATTGCTATGGTGGGCGGCTGGGCGGTGATGGTGCCGCTGACCACGCTGCCCATCGCCTTGGTGACAGGGTTGATGTTCCAGCGCGCGATCCAGCGCCATACCCGCCTCAATCTGGCCGGCAGCAACCGCAAGGTCGGCCTGTTGGTGGAGGCCGTGGACGGCGCGGAATCGCTCAAGGCGTATAACGCCGAATGGAAGCTGCAAGGCCGCTGGAACCGTCTGGTGGCCGAAACGAGTCTAGCGGAACAGAGCATACGCACCTATTCGTCCCTGTCCCAGAACATCACTGTGGGTTTGCAGCAGTTGAGCTATGTCGCACTGGTGGCCGTAGGCGCCTGGTTGGTCACCGAGAACGCGTTGACCATGGGCGGCCTGCTGGCCTGTTCCATAATCGGCAACCGGGCGTTGATGCCGATCGTGCAGTTGCCAGGGGTGATGGTGCAGTGGGCCCATGCGCGCGCCGCACTTGAAGGGCTGGAGCAGATCATCGCCCTGCCCAACGAAGCCGATGAAGCGCAGCTTGCGCTCGCGCCGCAGAGTCTGGAGGGGAGGGTTCGCTTTGAGCGCGCGCGCTTTGCCTATGGCCTGACCAAACCCATGGTTTTGGAAGTTGCGCACCTGGAAATCAAACCAGGCGAACGCGTCGGGCTGATCGGGGCTATCGGATCGGGCAAGAGCACGTTTCTCAAGCTGGCGTCCGGACTGTATCGACCCGCGGAAGGCAAGGTCTTCCTGGGTGGCGTGGATCTGGCCTTGCTCGCTGTCCCGGTGGTGCGCGAGACCGTGGGTTATCTGCCCCAGGATGCTTGCCTGTTCAGCGGCAGCCTGCGTGATAACCTGCTGCTGGGCCTGCCCGATCCGGGCGACGAAGCCATCTTGGCGGCGGCGCGGCGCACCGGTCTGATCGAACTGATCGTCGGCCAGCCGAGGGGGCTGGCGCTGGAACTGACTGAGGGTGGGCGTGGCGTGTCCGGTGGGCAGAAACAGCTCATCGTCATAACCCGCCTGTTGCTTGCGCGACCCAAGGTATGGCTGCTTGACGAACCCATCGGCGCGATGGATTCGGTGACCGAGACGCGCGTGGTCGGCCTGCTGCGCGAGATGACGAGCGAGGGCGCAACTTTGGTGGTGGCGACACACAAGACGGCGGTATTACCGCTGCTAGAGCGGCTTATTGTGTTGCAGGGCGGACGTGTAGTGCTCGACGGGCCGCGGGATGCCGTACTGGCGAAACTCTCCGGTAAACCCCAGCCGGTATTTCAGGAAGGGGTGGCATGAACATGCGCAAGGAATCGGGTACGGGGCGCATGTTGATCTGGGGCAGCGCCCTGGCTGTCGCCGGCTTTCTGCTCTGGGCCCAATGGGCGGAACTCGATCAGATCACGCGCGCCAATGGTCAGGTGATCGCCAGCGCGCGCAACCAGGTCATTCAGGTGCCGGAGGGTGGTGTGCTCGACGACCTGCCTGTGCGCGAGGGCGCGCCGGTCAAACGCGGGCAGTTGCTGGCCCGCTTCGACAAGACCAAGGCCGAGGCCGGCTATCTGGAAAGCGCCGCCAAGGCGGCAGCGCTCAAGGGCAGCGTCGCCCGTCTGCATGCCGAGGTGTTCGGAGGCGAGCCGAAATTTCCGCCGGAACTGGCCCAGTATCCGGAGTTCCGCGCCAACCAGTTGGCCCTGTTCAACAGGCGGCAGGCGGCGGTGCGCGAGGAGGTCGCTGCGCTGGAGCAGTCTCTGGCGCTGGTCAAGGCGGAACTCGACATGAACATGCCCCTGCTCAATACCGGCGATGTGAGCCGCGCAGAGATACTCAAACTTCAGCGCCAGATCGCGGATATCCAGGGGCAGATTACCAACCGGCGCAATAAGTATTTGCAGGACAGTCAAACCGAACTGGGAAAGGCGCAGGAGGATCTTGCCGGCGTCCTGCAAATCGTTGCCCAGCGCAAGGAACAACTCGGTTTCACCGAGGTGCGTTCCCCCATGGATGGAATCGTCCGCAACGTGCGTCTGACCACGCTGGGCGGCGTGGCCAGGCCGGGCGAGGAGATCATGCAGATCGTGCCGGTGGACGATGACCTGATCGTCGAGGCCAAGGTCAAACCCGCCGACATCGCTTTCGTCAAGCCCGGACTGCCGGCGACGGTCAAGCTCGATGCTTATGACTACACGATCTACGGCGTGCTCGAAGGCGTAGTGAGTTATATCAGTGCCGACACGCTGAACGAGGACGTGCGCGGCACTGATCAGCCCTATTACCGGGTGCAGATCAAAACCAGCGGTAAAGACCTGGTCGGTCGTAACAACGAGCGCATTCTGATCCAGCCGGGGATGACCGCTATGGTGGAGATCAAGACCGGCCGTAAAACCGTGCTGCGCTACCTGACCAAGCCAATCACCAAGACTCTGGCCGAGTCTATGGGAGAGCGCTGAGACCAGGTCGGCGTCGCTGGAACAAAAAGTGAACGCCGAATCAACATGGCGAACAATTATTTACGACCGCTTTGCACCCTGCACGCTACATAGATTTCAAAACTAGCGGGTGATGACTACCGGTTTCGTGCCCAGCGCCTGTCCGGCGCGCTCTGCTCGTTCGCGGTGGCATAAGTGATGTTCTACCCGGTCGCAAGACGGGTGTGCTGGGCCAACCAGCCGAGACGAGTCGCTGACGGCAGGGCGGAATGTCAAAACCGGAGACCGGTAAATCGACCGGATCGCCGACGCTCTTGCTTAAAATATCTAGACTGAAGTTCCCGCCAACAATTGGCGAATTCTCGCGTTGAATTAGTGGCTTATGCACGATTCGTGGTTCACGCTACTGGCTACACGGTGATTGTCTTAAGTAGCTCCAGTGCTCGTCGTTGTTTGTCGTTGGGCGTGGTGTCTATGGTGAAATTACCGCTGGATGCCTGATCACTGGGCGCACGACAGGTATTGCGCACGATGGTGTTCAATTCCTCGACCAAGGTGCGAAAGCTGTGCGCTGGGCTGCCATTGGCCAGGATGCGGGTGCGCGCTTTGAGCTGTGCTGCTGCGGAGCGCACTGCTGGGGCGACAGGGTCGCGCTGTTGCTTGGCTTGTTGATCCTCATCGGCAAACATCAACTCGCGCCAAGCCTCGCGCATATGCCACTCGACGTAATAGGCGAGCATGCAAAGGAAGATGTGCGCACGCACCCGGTCAGCGGTGCGGTGGTGGATCGGGCGCACCTTCAGGTCAATGGTCTTCAATGACCGAAATGCCCGCTCGACATTGGAGAGGGCCTTATAGTTGCGCACGCACTGGGGCGCATCCATCTGTGCGGGGCTCACCGAGGTGCGGATGATGTAGATACCGTCCAGCGCGGCTTCCGCGGTGATGTGCTCGACCTTGCGAGCGAAGGCGAACGAGTTATCCTCGATGCTCAGATCGAAGTGCTTGGCCATTTTGTACTGGTCGATGACCTTGCCCACGCGCACGCCGATCTTGTCGCGCCCCTTGAGTTTGGTGGCCTCCACCTGAGACTTGATCTTTGCCAGGTTGGCCTCGGTCGCACACAGCAATGCTTCGCGCTTGTGGGCGCGAAGGCGCGCGAGTTGCGGATTGCGGCAGGCCACCAGTCGCTCCCCCGGATAGTCTGGTGAGGCAAACTCGATCAGATTGCGCTCATCGAACAAACCCAACTGCAACTGCCCTTGCTCGACGAGTACGCGGATCGACGCGCTCTTGAGTGCGGTGATCCAAGCAATGCCCTCGGTGTCGCGCAACTCCTCGATGGCTTTGCTGGAGATCATGCCCCGGTCGCCCACCATTACCAGTTGCTCGATGCCAAAGTCCTCGCGCAGCCGCTTGATCTGCGGCATCAGAGTCTGGCTGTCAGCGACATTGCCCTCGTGCACCGACACGGCCACCGGGCAGCCGCGTGCATCGGTGAGCAAACCGTAGTTGACCTGGAGCAGACCGCGCTTGCCATCGCGGTTATAGCCAAGCTTGCCCAGCGGACAGCAACTGCCCTCGAAGTAGCTCGATGACAGGTCATAGAGCACCATGCCACCCGGGCTCAGATGACGCGCGGCAAGTTTTTTCTGAATCGCCTCCTGGCGCTCAAGCAGCCAATCCATCGCTGCGTACAGATCGTCCTCATCGGCACCGGCCACCCCGAAGTCCTCAGCCAGCGTGGTGGTGTGCCACCAGCGTGTGGTGGTGGCCAGCTTGGTATGCGGGGCGAGGATGCGCGAGGCCACCATCGCCAACACCAGATCGCGTTCCGGACTGGGGCGCGATCCAAGCAACTTGGGTAGCTCCAGACGGCGCATGGCTACACGCACCGCATGAGCCGCGCCATGCGCTTTGGAGGCGACCACCTCGAAGCGTTCAGCGGGGCTTTGCATGGGGTCACCGCGCAGCACCGCGCGGATGGCAAAGATCTGCTCGTCGCTGAGAGAGGAAAGGTTGGCGAGGGTGCGTTTGCGAACGCGCTTGCCTTCGCGAACCGATTCACGAAGCAGATACGCGGGGCGCGAGTTGCGGTTGGGGACGATATCAATGTGCATGGCCACATAATAGCACCATGGCTTGCAAATACAAGCTATTTACATGGCTACACTATGCACCAAAATATTCCCACTAACCTCCTGACTCCACTGAGTTATTCGACAAAAATCCACCCATCTAACGCTGGAACTTCAGCTTAGCCTGCTGTCGATTGCCAAATCAAAAAAGGGCTGGGTCCCGGATGCGGTTGGCAAGTGATCAGCGACAAACAAAAGGCCGTCAAAAACGACCTTTGATTTGCAGCACAACCTTGCAAACCCCGCCATGCAGTTGCACAAAGTGTTTCGGCTATAAAGCCCCGGGAGGGGTGCCGCCGCCAATTTGATTTGAGTGATATTAGCAAGTTTATCTAAAATTGATAAACTCTGTAAATTACGTATAATTAAACCATGGATCCTATCTCAAACCCCTTTGCCCCAGGTGCAGGCACACCGCCCCCGGAACTCGCAGGTCGAGATGAATTGCGAGAAACCGTTCGTGTAGCGATTGAGCGCGTGCGTCGGGGCCTGCCCACGAAGAGCATCCTGATGGTGGGACTGCGGGGCGTGGGCAAGACTGTGTTGCTGGATCGAATGAGAGATGACGCAGAGGGCGGCGGTATTCAGACCTTGCGAATAGAAGCGCCGGAGAACCGTTCTCTGCCGGCTATTCTGGCGCCACAGTTGCGCCAGTCGCTACTGAGGCTCTCCCGCAATGAGCAGGCTAAGGAACTCGCGCAGCGGGCTCTGCGCGCGCTGGCAGGGTTCGCCAAGGCGCTGAAGGTGAAATATGACGACATCGAGGTGGGGTTTGACTTTGATCCCGAACCCGGCCTCGCGGACAACGGTGATCTGGAGCACGACTTGCAAGCGCTATTGGAAACCGCCGGAGCAGCCGCGCAGAAAGCGGGAACCGCCCTGGCGATCTTCGTGGATGAACTGCAATATGTAAAAGAGGAAGAGCTAGCGGCTCTCATCACTGCACTACACCGCACTGCACAGCGTCAGTTGCCTGTTGTGCTGGTGGGAGCCGGTCTGCCGCAGTTGCGGGGTCGAATGGGCTGCGCCAAATCTTATGCTGAACGGCTGTTTGACTTCCCTACGATCGGTCCGCTGCCGCCCGAAGCGGCGAAGCTCGCTATTGCTAAACCGGCGAAAAATCTGGGCGTCGATGTGACGCCCGAGGCTTTGGATCACATTGTAGAAGATACGCATGGTTACCCGTACTTTGTGCAAGAGTGGGGCAAGCATTCCTGGGACGCGGCTACCGCTTCGCCGATCACCTGGCAAGACGTTGAAAGCGCATCGACGGCGGCCATCGCCGCGCTGGACGAAAGTTTCTTTCGCGTACGGTTTGACCGGCTTACGCCTGCCGAAAAAAGATACCTTCGAGCAATGGCCGAACTGGGTGCCGGGCCGCATCGGTCGGGAGACATTGCAGAAAAGCTGGGGCGTGGAGTGACATCCTTGGGGCCGACGCGAAACCAATTGATCTCCAAAGGCATGATCTGGAGTCCCCATCATGGTGATACTGCTTTCACCGTTCCTCTATTCAACGAGTTTATGCATCGCATCATGCCCGGCGACGACTGGAAAACCTAGCCGGTGGGTTTTACCGAAGCGACATCACTTTGCAGGGACTTCCGTATCGCCGACACCTTTACCGACAGCCTCGCGCGGCTGACTGGCGATGAGCAAAAGTGGGCTGCTGCCGGTTTCAAGGACACTTTGTTAAGGTGGTGCTGTAAAACTTGGTAAGCGATTTTTGTCAGCTTCGATATAAGATTGGCTGAATTTTTAAACAGGAAAAGACACGCCGAAGCGTGCCTTTTCCATTTCCTCGCCGCTCAGTGCTTAATAGCCATGCCAAAATTCGTTAATCATTGATCTTGGCAATAAATCGTTTGTACTATTCATAAATTGGTACTTCGCCTGGAGCTGGGGTATAGCCGTAAGTGCCCCTGCCTATTACAGCTTCTCTTCCTCCATGCCGTTCCACAATGGCGCGTTGGTCTGCTTTGGCTTGCGCATCAATAGCCTCTGGGTCGACAAGGCTTCGTAATTCTCGCTCCATGTCGATCACAATATTTTGATACTTCGAATTTGTGCTGACATCTCGTAATTCTTCTGGATCGTCTGAGAGATTAAAGAGCTGCGGACGAAATCCGACGTAATACATATATTTTAAGTTGCCTCGTCGTAGCATGAAGGCGCCCGAGGTGGCGCCTGAAGCATGATATTGCGTCATCAATGGGCGCTGACTGCGCGGAGTGTCCTGCTTGGCGCTGGAGGAAGTCGTCCCGCCACGGCAGCAGATTATGGTATCCCGGAGTTTCGGTGCGACCGTAGCGGCGCGGGAGCAATTGGAGGAAGCTGTGTCGACCTACGTGGCCAGTGCTGCTGAGAAACTGCGCCGGCAGGGGTCTGAGGCTGTCGCGGTTTATGTATTCGTGCTGACCAACCGGTTCAGGCCGGAGGAGCCGCAGAACAACGCCGGGCGACTGGTGGCGCTACCCGAACCCTCGGACGATACTCTGGCGCTGACCAAGACCGCTCTGGCGGGGCTACGGGGAATCTACAGGCCGGGATTTGCCTACAAGAAGGCGGGAGTGATACTCGGGCCGTTGGTGGCGAAGGGCGAGCGCCAGCAGAGCCTGATGACCGACACTCACGCTGCATTGCGGTCCGAGGGACTGATGACCACGATCGATGCACTGAATCGCCGCTTCGGGGCAGGGCGGCTCAGGACAGGATCGAGCGGGACGGCACGAACTTGGGCAATGCGGGCAGGGAACCGGACGCCGCGATATACGACCTGTTGGGATGATCTGGCCATTGTCCGCGCCAGGTGATAATGACGGCCTCATAGAACCAGACCCAGAGGTGACTTGAGTCATGTGCGGTCGGTACGTCAGCCCGGCAGAAGCGGCAATCGAAATAGCCTGGAAAGCCAAGTCGCGGAATGACTCAGAACAATTCCATGGGCGTTTCAACGCGGCACCGACCTTGCAACTGCCGGTAATCCGGGGCGGGGACCGGGAAATCGCCATGATGCGCTGGGGCCTGATTCCGGCCTGGTCAAAGGACGGCACCATGAAAACGGTTCTGAACAATGCCCGCGCCGAGACCGTTGCGGAAAAGCCTTCGTATCGATCTGCGTTCCGGCGCCATCGCTGCATCGTGCCCATGCTGGGTTTCTACGAATGGCAGGAAACCCCAAGCGGCAAGCTGCCCCACTACATCAGCGGCCGGAATGCCGAACAGCTGGCCGTTGCCGGCATCTGGGAACACTGGGCCGGGAATGCCGATAAGCCGGGATTGGACAGCTTCGCGGTCATCACCACCGGACCGAACTCACTGATGGAGAAGATCCATGACCGCATGCCGGTAATCCTTGCGCCGGAGGAAGTCGATTACTGGCTGGATCCCGATAACCGGAACCCGGAAGATCTGCAGGAACTTCTGCGGCCCTGTCCGTCAGACTGGTTGCAAGTCTGGCAAATCAGCACTCGGGTGAATTCGACCCGGAATGAGGGGGCTGATCTCGTCGATCCGAGTTGATGCAAAACTGGAGTTAAGAAAACCTAATATTTGGCGAACCGTAGCGGGGAAAATAAACCCCATGGAGTGTTGATAGATGTTAACGTTTAAGGCATCCAACCGGCAGCTTTGTGTTCCCTGTTGACGCCGGCCTCGAATTGACCCCCAGTGCCGGTTGAAAGCTGACCAAGAACAACGGACTGCTTAGCCAGGACTGGCGGCCTTCCGCGAACCGATATGCTGGTCAATTCTGGATCGGCGCATTGTTGGAAAAGTGATCAGTTTGAGGGCGGCGGCAACAGCGTGAACGTTTCCCTGAACCAGTTTTTTAGTTTTTCGAGCATTGACGTTGAGTCCACGCAATGGCCTGGTCCACGGGGCGCCGGATGCAGGCAGGTTAATTATTTAGGCTAACAGGGCGGCTGGGTTTGGCGCAAGAGATTACTTCCATGTTGAGGAGGTCAGATGCAGCAGGTCGACGGGCCTGACTTTCAAGCGAATCAGAGAGGCGATGTAAAAGTTCATTTTATGGTTGACGCAGAGGCCACTGTCCGCAACTCGCCAGCACCAATCCGTATAGCGGGGCCGGAACCCGGATGTTGCCGCCGCCCTCAAACTCTTTCCCCACAATGCGCCGATTGACCAGCTCGCGGAAGGCCGCCAGTCTTGGCTAAGCGGTCGGATGAGCATGGTCACTTTGAGATCGGTACAGGTGGTCAATTCGAGACCGGCGTCAACACCCGCCCCTTGGAAGACGAAAAACAGGGGGGGGTGCAACCTGCTGCACGAGTTCCGCAACGGTTACGGCATCACGGCGAGCGGTGTGGGCTTCAGTAGCGAACGCACAGGCACCAGTGCGCAGTTCGGGGGTGGCGTGAATGCCCAACTGGCATCAAACACGGCGGTGTTTGCAAGTCTGAGCTATGAGAAAGGCGTGGCTCGCGAAGCAGCCAATACCTGGACCGGCAACGTCGGAGTGCGCGTCAACTTCTGACGCGCGGAAAGATGCTGACCTTCAGGCCAGCATCTGTCGGATCCATTCCGCCAGCCGCAACACGCGCTCATCGTCATCATAAGCACCGACGATCTGCACGCCCAGCGGCAATCCCTGCGGACCGGTCCCGGCAGGGATGGTCACACAGGGCACACCGAGCAGGGTCCACATGCGGTTGAACAGGGAACTGCCGGTGCCGGTGATGCCCTGCGGCGCTTCGCCCGGAGCACTTAGCGTCAGCAGGACATCGACATCCGCGAACGGCGCGGTGAACATCCGGCGGCAGTCCTGCGCGTGCCGCATGGCCTCGGTATAGGGCGCGCGCGGTTTGTGCCAGTATTCCTCCAGTTTGTTGCGCAGATATTCGCTCAGCAGCTCAGGGTGAGTGAACCGCTCGTGGGCGAGGCCGCGCGCAGCTTCGAAGTTCATGATCATCATCTGATCTTCATGGAGTCGGTCAAACTCCGGTGGCAGGCTGATCTCGCGGATGTGCGCACCTTTTTTTGCCAATGCGGCAGTGGCATTTTCCAGCGCAGCTTGCGCTGCAGCGGATGCGTCCTGCCAGCGCGTGGTGCGGAGCAGGCCGATGCGAGGCGGTTGTGCCGGCACCGTGGCGAAATCGGGCAACGGACGTGCTGAGACGGCGTGTGTCAGCAATGCGCAGTCTTCCACCGTGCGGGCCATCACGCCGATGGTGTCCAGCGATTCGGCGAGCTGTTTGAGCCCGGCGCGGTTGATGGTGCCGAAACTGGGTTTGTAGCCGACGATGCCGCAGTAGGCGGCGGGGCGTATGGTCGAGCCGCCCGTCTGCGTGCCAAATGCCAGCGGCACCATGAAATCGGCGACGGCCGCGGCGGAACCGCTGGATGATCCGCCGGGCGTATGCGCCAGATTCAAGGGATTGCGCGTCGGTCCCGGCGTGCGCGATGCAAATTCGGTCGTCACCGTTTTGCCGAGTACGATGCCGCCGGCATGACGCACCATTGCGACACATGCGGCGTCGATGTGCGGGGTGTAATGGCGATAGATCGGCGAGTTGTAACCCGTTGGCATGTCGGCGGTATCAATCACGTCCTTGAAAGCCACCGGCACGCCGGCGAGCGGGCCGGCGGTTTTTTTCTGATCCACCATACGGGCCTGCGCCAGCGCGGCTTCGGCATTGCAATGTACCCACGCCTGTACGTCGCTGTCGCGCTGCCGTATCCGATCCAGAAGTGCTGCGACCAGTTCCTCCGAGGAGAGTTTGCCGGCGGCAATACGACGTGCGGCTGTGCTGGCGGAAAGATGGTTAATTTCAGTCATGGCAGAGAGAGTTCTTTTTGTGGACTTTGAGGTCACGCGGTGCTGATTGAAGTGCGTTTGTGGCGTCAGTAGTTTAGCATTGCGTGCTGCGTATTCATTCATCGCTAAAAAAACAACGCGAAGGGAAACATGCAATGAAATTAAAATCTAGACATCGGGCATGCATCGTTTCGAAAAACATATGCGGAGCCCTGATCATGGCCTTGGCGGGCGTTGCCGTGACGCTGCCGGTGCTGGCGGCGCAATCCGAAGCACAACATTATCCGCAACGGCCGATCCGGTTGATCGATCCTTACGCGCCGGGCGGCGGATCCGGTGTGGTGGCACGCCTGGTTGCCGCAAAACTGTCGGAAGCCTGGGGCAAGCAGGTGGTCGTCGACAACCGGCCCGGTGCAGCCGGCGCCATCGGTACCGAAATCGGGATGCGTGCTCCGCCCGATGGTTACACCCTGCTGATGGGTACCACCGGCTCCATCGCGATCAGCCCCAACTTGAATAAGGTGCCCTACCATCCGCTGAAAGACCTGATGCCGATCACGCAGACCAGCGGTCAGGCCATGCTGGTGGTGCTGCATCCGTCGGTAACCATTGCATCGGTGAAGGAACTGCTTGTTTTAGCCCGGGCGCAACCCAACAAACTGACCTATGCCTCATCGGGTTCTGGCGGTTCCGGCCACCTCGCAGTGGAATTGTTCCTGTCCATCGCCAAGGTCAGCATGACCCATGTGCCGTACAAGGGCTCCGGGCCGGCGGTGCTCGCGGTGCTTAGCGGCGAAGTGCAGATGGGTTTTATCAACATCCTCGCCGTACTGCCGCATGTGAACGCCGGAAAACTCAAGGCGATTGCGGTAACCAGCGCCAAACGTGCCGCGGCCGTTCCCAATCTGCCAACGCTGGCCGAATCCGGTGTCACCGGATATGACGCAACGTCCTGGAACGGCATGTTCGCACCCGCAAAAACCCCGCGCCCCATCATCAACAAGGTGCATGCCGAAGTGGTGAAGGCGCTCAATGCACCTGATGTCCGCGAAAAACTGGTGGCCATGGGTTCCGATCCCGTGGGCAGCACACCCGAGGAGTTCTATGCGTACATCAAGCTGGAACTGGAGCGCTGGGGCAAGGTCATCCGCGACAACAACATCCGCAGCGAATAAAGCCACCGGGTTCCAGGTTGATCTGAGTGCGACGCATTCGCTGTCGTGCAAACGGGCCCCGTGCGTAAATTCATCGCGCGCATCATCTGTCGATTCCTGCGCAGTTTTTTTGCTAAGTCCGACAGGTGTTGGCGCCAACATTCTAAGCCTATGAAACCGATTTTCGTGACGCTTCCGCCTGTCAGGGTGCAGATCGCGCATCAATCAGGAGCCTTTTCCAATATGGTATGAGCGTAGTAATCGGCCCGGTGCCGCAAATCGCGCCGAAGTAAGTAAAAATATATGCCATATTAATCAATTGGTTAAGGCGACTTACTTGAGAGCCTGAAGGAGGGCCGTGTTTCCAACATGGTATGTGTTGACGCCGGCCTCAAATTGGCCACCGGTGCCGGTTGAAAGCTGATCAGGAACAACGGACTGCTTACTTCCGCCAACAGATATGCTGGTCAATTCTGGATCGGCGCATTGTAGGGAAAATGATCAGTTTGAGGGCGGCGGCAACACCAACACCCTGCTGCGTGCGGCAGCATCGGGGCATGCTCGGCTACCGGGACGCGCGGCGCTCACGCCTGGCGCAAGCGTGACAAACCCTGCATGGCATAACGAGGTGGATACACAACGGATACACAAAGAAAAAGGAGTTACGTCAAAATGGCGTAAATCCTTGTTTTATTTGGCTCCCCGACCTGGGCTCGAACCAGGGACAACCTGATTAACAGTCAGGGTCACAGTGAAATTTATGGCGCGAAAGTTGAAGAATCGTAAGTGATTTTCTGCTTGGCCGCGGATTTTACCTTGCCGACCGAACCTATGCCGAAACGCTCCGATCGGCATCCCCAGTTTCTTTCAAAAAGTTCGAATCAGATCAACGGAGTAGCGGGCTTTTTACCGAAC
>Ga0163151_10006837_pt1 | contig 13658 bp, 17 predicted proteins | sample OliLakLV19MP5IB2_FD_145596 | JGI IMG/M metagenome (GOLD analysis project Ga0163151, IMG submission 145596) | Freshwater microbial mat bacterial communities from Lake Vanda, McMurdo Dry Valleys, Antarctica - Oligotrophic Lake LV.19.MP5.IB-2 | ecosystem: Environmental > Aquatic > Freshwater >...
ACCTCTAAGTCGCCCAAGCGCCGGCGGACGGAGTCAGGAACCAACGAACCGAACTTGACGCTGCCGGAGTCGTCGTTGTGAATCAGTCCTTCCACATCCAGGCACGGGACCGCGAGTTGCTGCTCGCGCTCGCGCAGAAGGTCCGGCTGTTCAGCCAACGGCAAGTTGCCGACCATTTTTGGGACGGGGCGCTCCCGAATGCGCGGCGGCGGATGAAGCAGTTGGCCGAACGGGAACTGGTCTCGCGGATCACGGTCCAGGCCCGGACGGCTCCCCCGCTGGAGTCCCCCCTGGCGAGTTGGCGGCCGGGGGACTCGGTTCCCGATTTTGGCCGCGTGGCCTATCGCTGCCACGAACGGTGGCGGCAACGACCGGTGCGGCCTTGTGCCGCGTGGATCGCCACCGAGCAGGCGGCTCAGCACTTCGGCGGCGTTCGTCGCGGCGCACTGACTCACCCCACTCAGGCGACGCACGACTTGGGAGTCGCCGCGGTGTGGCTGCGCTTGCGGCAAGTGGCTCCCCCCTGGGCGACGGCCTGGCGCGGCGAAGACCTCTTCGCCGAGGTGCGGCGCGGAGAAAAACTGCCGGATGCGTTCCTGGTGGATCAAGCCGGTCAGGTGGTCTGGGTGATCGAGTTCGGCGGCGGCTATGACGCCGAGCGCGTCGCCGCCTTTCATGCGGATTGCGCCGACCGCGGACTTCCCTATCAATTGTGGTGATTCCGATGACGAACGTTAGCACTGATCGCTGCCGAAGCTACCGCGAACGGGACGGCCGCGTCATCGAACATGTGGCCCGCTTCCGCTTGTCGACGTGCGCTGTGCTGCGGCGTAGCGTCCTGGCCGGACTGTCGCGGAACGCGGCGGGCAAACTCCTCAACCGCCTGTGTCGAGCGGGCCAGCTTCGTAAGCATCCGCTTTTACATCCCACGCCCTACTACGTGTTGGGGGAGGCCGGAGCCAAGTCGCTTGGATTGACGAGTCAACGCACGCTCCCACTCGGCCCGCAATCACTGCCGCTCGAATACGCCGTTTTGATCTATGCCGCGTGCGGTCAACCACCCCGGACGCGACTGACGCGCCGCGAAGTTCGCCAACTCTGTTCGTGGCTCCCTGTGTCTCTCGCGGCTGCCCCCCATTGTCGCGATGCGCTTGGCGGGCTGGAGTTGGTCCGTGTCGATCTCGGAGGGCCCGCGGCCCACGTCGCCCGCAAGTGTGCCGCAGACGTCAATCAACGCCGCCGGTTTCGTGAGTTCACGGCGTTGGCTGCCGCGGGCCGGTTCCGGCTCGTGGTCGTTACGGCCACCAAGGAGAAGGCGGCAGCCCTCCGGCAATCCCTCGACCAGCACGACTGGCCGAGCGGGCTGCGGATTCATTTCTCCGTTGTCCCCGACCTCTTGTCTCTCACAGCGAGGACTCATGATGCGTGACGCGTACTACCAATCCGTCGGCAATCCCGTCCAATTCGACCGCCTGCCGGGGACACGTCCCGGCTTGGAGCTGCTCCCACTGCCGTTGGCGCGCACGGAGGCCTTAAGGCAAGTCGCGCTCGCGCTTTCCGGGATGGGCGCGCTGGCCACGTTGACCCTGTTGCTCGATCGGCCGACCGGGATCGATTGGCTGGAACCCTACGATCTGGCTTTTGCCCTGCCGACACTGGCCGTCGGATTGGGACTGGCCTGTGCCCGTCAGCGAATTGATCCGTTGCTGCACCCCGCGGTGCTGGTCGCGGTGGTGCTCATCACTATCCATCGGGGAACGCCGTGGCCCGTGCAGGTCGGACTGTTCGCCGGCGTCGCGGCGCTCGTCGTCTACTCCTTCGGGCTGCACGGACTGGCGCTCCAGACGACTGCGCCGGTTCCGCGAGTCCTCGCGCAAGCCGTTCGAGACATCAGTCAGCCACAACTGCTGCTGCTGTCTGCGGTGCTGGGAGCCGTGCTGGCCTGGATGCTGATCAGCGATGCAGTACTCACCAAGCTAGCCCTGATCACGCTGCCGTTGGCGGCGTGCGGGATGCCTGGACCAGCGACGCTTACCACATCACGCGTGGCGATGGTGTTTCGTGTCGTCGAGTCATGGGTGACTTACCAGGCCCAACCGTTGCCCGGTCTCTGGCAAAGCCCGGCGGGGACGGTGGAAAAGCGGATCGGTTTATGGCTGGCCGCCAGCGTGCTGGCCGCCGTGATGCTGGTCCGCTGGTCCGCGTCACCGTTGCCCGCGGTGCTGCAGGCGGGCCAGGTCCGGCACGCCGCCTGGCAGCAGCAACTCGCGGCCCAAGGAGCGGACCCGGCCGCCAAAGTCCGGTACGGGATCTTGACTGGCGGAGTGAGCTTGCTGAGCGTGCTGGTCCTCCCGGTGCTGGGCGTCATTGCGCTGGCCGTGGCCGGCTCGATGCCGGTGCTGCTCGATGCGACGGCCGTTCGCGACACTGCTTTGGCGGCACCGGAGGCTGGGGAGGAGGCCGCGCCTGAAAACTCGATTCTGTCCGATCTCCGCACGGCGACCGACGAGACGGAACAGGGGAGTTTGTACTTCGGTCGGGTGGTCGCGGACGGGAGTCCCGTTCTCGTACCGCGCGACATCCTGAAAGAACATGCCCACGGTCTGGGGGATAGCGGCGGGGGCAAAACGGCCCTGTTCTTATGCCCCATCATCGAGCAACTGATCAGCTTCGGCGATTGCAGCGTGATCGTGCTGGACCTCAAAGGGGACAGCCTGGAATTGCTGGCATCCCTGCAATGTGCAGCCGAACAAGCCCGGAAGGCTCACGGGCGGGCCTTGCCGCTGAAGTTCTTCTCCAATCAGCGGGACAAGTCCACGTTCGCCTTCAACCCGATGACCCAGCCGTTCTGGTCGAATTTCGATCTCTTGACTCAGACCGACATTCTCTGCGCCGCCAACGGTTTGACCTATGGCACGGATTACGGGGCCGGTTACTTCAGCTCCGCCAACGCGGCCATCCTGTTTCACACGCTCAAGACGTTCCCGCACGTCAACACGTTCGGGGAACTGGCCGACTGCATTGGCACCGTCATCACGGTGGCGAAGAAGCGCGAACTCCACCCGGAAATCCGCAAGGCGGGCGTGCATGTGCAGGAAGTTATCAAGCGCCTCGCCGCGTGCGAAGCCCTGAATGTCACGCGGACGACGGGCCAACCGGCCCCGGCCGTGGAGCAGGCCATCGATCTGACGCAGCTCTTTCAGGAACCGCAACTCCTGTACTGCCACCTGCCGTCGACGCTGTCCCCCAGCGGTGCGCCCGAAGTGGCGCGGCTGTTTACCTACATGCTGCTGGCGGCGTCGACGCAGACCGAGCGCCGCTGCCCCGTGTTTCTGGTGATCGACGAGTTTCAACGGATGGTGGCCAACAACCTCGAATACATGCTGCAACTGGCGCGCAGCATGGGCGTCGGCATCATTCTGGCCAATCAATCCATGCAGGATCTGCAGAAAGCCAACACCAACCTGATCCCGGCGATCGAAGCGAATTGTCGCCTCCGCCAGTGGTTCTCCGTGTCTTCCAGCGAAGACCAGGAGCGACTCGTCCGTTCCAGCGGATTGACCGTCGACCTCAGTTCCAGTTGGTCACAGTCGACGAATGCCAAAGGGGAGACAAGTACGTCCCATAGCCAGTCCGAGCAAGTCGTCCCCCGGCTGACAATCAACGACATTCTGCTGACGAACGATCATCCGCTGCGGAGCATTCTGCGGATCAGCCGCGGAGCCGGCTATGCCCAATACGGCGGGCTGCCGGTGATCGTCGAGACGAACTATCACATCACCAAGAAACAGTACGACGATCGCAAATCGCTGTCTTGGCCGACAGCGCAGGGAGCGTTCACGCCGCACAGTGGTGGGGCGGGAAGCGTTCCGCCCACCGATGCAGCGAGCCGCCGCCCGACGAACGCGTCCGGGCCGGAGTGGTCGGAGGAAGTCATCGGGGAAACGCCTTCCGCCCCGCTGACGGCTGCGACCCAGCAATCCCTGACGGAGTTGTTCGAGACCTTGGCTCACGAACTCCCGCCGACGAATGCGCCGGCACGCCGGGGGAAACGGCCATGAGCATCACCTTGACGGCCCGCGATCAGGATTTTCTGGAATGCGTCACGGGGCGTGTCCGGCTGTTGTGCAGTCGGCAGGTCGCCGAACTCTGGTCCGACTCCCCACCTGGGCGGACTGGTGAGCGGTGGGTGTACCGCTTGTGGCGGGCGGGGCTGGTGGAGCGACACCAAATCAACGCCCATCCGCTGCTGGCGGTGGATCGACCGCTGTTCGCGTGGAAACCGGGGGCCGCGGACCCCGACCCCGCGGACGTTTCCCGAGCGTCGCGGGACCGCTGGCAATTGGCGGCCCAGCCGGTGGAAGTCTACGTGGCCACTCGGCTCCTCGCCAATCTGTTTGGCAGCACGGCCCGCGGTCTGCCGAAACCGGAACATCGCGATCACGACCTGCGGTTGGCCACCGTATTCGTCCATTACCGGCAACGTCACCCGCGGCTGGCCCGCTTGTGGGTTGGTGAACACGTCCTTCCCAAAGCGGGCTACCAAATCAAAGACCCCGATGCGTTTCTCCGCGATCCACACGGTCGCATTCGGCGCGTGATCGAATCGGCCGGCCGCTACGACGCGCGCCAAGTCGAAAGTTTTCACGACCACTGCGTCGAGCACGATCTCCCGTATGAACTCTGGTGACTTCATGTCCCTTCGCACCACAACTCCCACACCGCAGACCGATGAGGCCATCGCCGCCGTGCTGCGTCAGATCGCCCGGTATCGACTGACGGTCTTCGCAGCCCTGCGCACCGAGCCGGTGTGGGCCGACGCCGGACTGCGGGCCATCAAACACACCTTGCACGAAACGCAACGCCGCGGACTGATCGATTCATCTCCCTTACATCACCAAGCGCGTTACTGGCGACTGACCACGGCAGGCGCTGACCAACTGGGACTCACCCCGAAGCCGAGCGGACCCTTGTCCGAAGCAGCGAAGGTGCGGGCCTACGCCCTGTTGGTCTTCTGTCGGCTGCTCGATCGCCCCCGCGTGCGCCTGACTCCAGACGAAATCGGACGCCATTTTCCCGACGTGGATCGCACCGGGCTGCCGACCGGCTACTACTTCGATCCTCGCGGCAACGGCTGTCTCGGATTCGCGCGCGTCGATGCCGGGCAGCGCGGCCGTTGGGATCGCATCGTCGAATCTGTGCGCCAAGACATCGACGCCCATTGGCAGCAACCGGGCTTTCGGCCCTTGATCGCCGCCGGTCGTTTCGAGTTGACGGTGCTTACGGTCTTTCCGCAGAAGTCCCGCCGCATTCACGACGCACTCGCCTCCCATCGGGATGCGCAGCGCATTCGCGTGCAGGCGGTGGCGCTGCCCCATCTGTTGCCGCTGCTGACCTCAATGCCCGAAAGGAGGTGACGCTTCCCCATCCCACTGTGTGGGTCACATCGCTCCTGGCCCGGGAGCACGGATAAACAACGGGCGCAGGACCTACCGCAAACCGTAGGCGGACCTGACGTTCACGGGAACGCAGTTCGCCGAATTACTGGAGTGTTCCAGTCATGAGCATGTACCGCTCACGCAACCAACAAAAACGATGGCGTCTCAAATGGCCGTGGAGGGTGTTGTTCCCGCTCCGGGTGGATGAACGCTTCTGCCCGGAGTGTCGACTCCCCTTCCACGAGGGTCCGTTGCCCAAAGAAGCCCGACGCTTCGATGTCCGCAACGTGGCCGTGTTCGTCTTTCCCGCCGGGAGTTGGCGGAAGGATGAATACGTCATTCGGGTCGGTCGCTGGAAGGCCGGAGGCAAGCAGTTCTATGCCTCCGAGTTCATTCCGGCCGCCGATCTCGATGACCTCCTGGCCGTCGTGCAGTTGGCCAAGGAAGAACTGTCCGCCGCCACCCCGACCAGAGGGCGACGGACAGCAGGTTTGCCATAGGTTTCGGTTCTGGTTTTAGGACGGCCTCCGGGCCGTCCGCTTGGAGTGCAGCGGTGCTGGGCACCGCTGTTTGACAACCCCCGATCCGCCGGGCGCGAGGACGCTCGGCAGATCAAACCCCACAAGGAGTGCTTATGGCACAAAATGACAAACCGGCAAACACCATCCTGATCGGACGCATCAAGGCGAAGATCTGGCGCAATCTGTCGAAGGACAATCGCGCCTGGTTCAACGTCGAAATCGTCCGGCTCTACAAGGATGACCACGACCAGACGCAGGAAGCCAGTCAGTTCGGACTGACGGACCTGCTCGCGGTCGCCAAGGTGGCGGACATGGCGTTCGACTGGGTTCACGAGCAGCAAGTGCCGGCTCGTGCCTCCGAGTCAGACGAGTAGGGATCAACGCGCCGGCCGGATGCAATCCGGCCGGCCTTCATCAAGGACGATGAACGCCATGAACCTCATCAAATGTGCTGCCAAGTTCGCAGTCGGACAAATCGTGATCACGCCGGGCGCCAACTCTGAATTGTCTCAGAGGGACGTGCTCCGGGGCCTCCTCCGTCACATGAGTGGCGATTGGGGCGAACTGGAAGAGCATGATTGGAAGGAGAATGACGCCGCGTTGGAATACGGCTTCCGGCTCCTTTCGCAGTATCAACTCGACGGTGGTTCCAAGTTTTGGATCATCACCGAGCATGATCGTTCCGTCACGACCATCCTGCTGCCGAGCGAGTACTAGCGCTGCCGGTTGTTGAACGAGGTTGATCCTCGGTTTTTGCCGGCTGGTCCGCCAGCCGGTTCTTCTCCTTGGTTTCGCCGCGACAGACCGCTGTCGCGGGGAGGCCGTGTCGGCCATCCCTGTCACGGATGAAAACACAAGAGGAGAAGCATGATGAAACTATTCCAACGTCGTCGCCGCCAAGTTCCGCTGCTCACCAACGACTTCTGGTGGGCCGTCAACGATGTCAAAAACCATGTGTTGATGCGGCAACGAGACCAGTACTTCTCGCTTCCACCGGAAGAACGAGAAGGACATGTCTTCGAGTCTGCGTGTTTACTCCATCTCTGGGTCGATAGGTTCCTCGACAGCGGATGGATCGAACACGAAGACGATCGCTAACCCGAGCGGAGTGAGTCGGCTGCCCGGCGTGGAGAGAGTGACAGCTCTCCACGCCCCTTTTGATCTCCCCTTCGGAGCACACCGTCATGTCGGATGAACGAATGGCTTCCACGTCGATTCAACACTTTCGGATGTATCGCGCAGCCGGATCGGGTTCGGTCGCATCCTCGATCTGGCAAGGGGGAGACGAGGTCCGCGGATGGAGCTACCACTTCAATCTCTTCCAGATGCCTCCGGCAACGGGTCGCGCCTCCCATCTTTTCCAACCCGAAGATCTCGTTTCATTGCTCAAGGTCTGCCGCGAGCTGGCCAGGGTTCTCGCCGAAGCGCCCGCGATGGACCCGGTAACCCGAGACCAGCTCGACGAGGTCGTTGCCCGACTCGATGTTCTCTTTCGCACGGAGACTTGAGATGCCGCGGACTCCCACCCACGAAATTCGTTACGGCCTGATCCTCGCGCGGATCTGGCGACAGCAGCGGAAAACCCAGACTCGTTACGTCGTGACCGTCACGCGCCTGTTCCGCAATGGCTCCGATTGGAAGCAATCCAGCCGGTTCGGCCCCGACGACCTGCCAACTGTTCGTTTTGCGCTCGACAAGGCGCACACCTGGATTCTGAAACACGCGGGACGATGACTGTGACGGGCAGGCCACCTCATTCCAGCGAAGTCCCTAACCCGCAAGCGGAAGGCGCGATCAGTTCGCACACTGCGCTGCCCTCAATCGTGCGCGCTCTCGACTTACTGGTGGACGCTGGCGTGAAGTTCTCCACGATTTACGCCGATCCGCCGTGGCCCTACACGAACACGGCCGCACGGGGAGCGGCCGAAAACCACTACCGCACGCTATCGCTCGCGCCGATTCGCAGCGAACCGGTGCGCGCGCTCGCGGCCGAGGCGGCCCACCTGCATTTGTGGACCACGAATGCCTTCTTGAGCGAGGCGTTTGACGTCATTCGCGCGTGGGGTTTCCGATACAAATCGTGCCTCGTGTGGATCAAGCCGCAGCTCGGCATGGGCAACTATTGGCGGGTCTCGCACGAATTTCTTCTGCTGGGCGTCCGCGGCAACCTGCGTTTTCAGGATCACAAGTGCCGAAGCTGGCAGTCGGCCTATCGCACCATCCACAGCCGCAAGCCCTTTCTCTTTCGCGAACTGATCGAGCGGGTCAGCCCCGGCCCGTATCTGGAAATGTACGGCCGCGAGGAGCAACCCGACTGCGGGTGGACGGTCTACGGCAACCAAGTCGAGCGGAGGCTGTTTTGATTATGGACCGAAGCAACACCCACCCAGACTCCCGTTCAACGATTCGATCGCCAGAAGAGGATCGTTCCGATTTTGTGGCTGGGCGGGCTGTACGGAAACAGCAAGGATGTCAACCGAAGGATCAATGTTCGTCGACCGATTCGCAGGAGGCAGACTCGACGGTGCTGATCAAGGCCGAGGACTTTGCGAGAATGTTGAGGATCTCACTCCGCACGCTTTGGCGGCTGCTGAGCGGCGGGAAACTGATTCAACCCATCCGAATCGGCGGAAGCACTCGCTGGCGGCTCAGTGACGTGCGCCGTTGGATTGATGAGGGTTGCCACGCACCTGGACCAGAGCCTCGAAACTAACTGGAGTTGCAAAATGGCCTCCGTATTCAAACTCGGTCGCGACAAGAAGAAGAGGAATGCCAATTGGTACTTTGAGTACTGCGACCACGACGGCAAGAAGCGCATGCGGAAGGGGTTCACGGACAAATCCCTGACCGAGCAACTCGCGGTCAAGCTCGAAACGGAGGCTCGACTGCGGCGTATGGGATATATCGACGACCGTCAGGCCGAATTGGCGGAAGGGAAAAAGTCCGCCGTGTCGAAGCATCTCGACGACTACGAGCGGAGCCTGTCAACTCGTAAGAACACCAGCAAGCACGTGAAGCTGACGATGGGACGGGTGCGCCGCATCGTGGTCGGCTGTAAATTCGAGATGCTGGGTGACATCTCCGCGGACGCTGTTGGGGAGTTCATGCTTGAGCTTCAAGTTGAGGAAGACCTTGGGCACCGCACGTACAACCATTACCTGCAGGCCATGGAAGGCTTCTGTAGCTGGCTCGTGAAGAAGCGGCGGCTCTCTGCTAATCCGGTCATGGGAATCGAGCGGCTGAACAATGCCACCGATGTCCGCCATCAACGGCGCGCTCTTACGCCCGAGGAATTCGCCAAGCTGGTGAAGTCCGCTCGCGCAAGCTCCGAGACCATCCAGTGCTACGACGGTGAAACGCGGTCGCGAATCTACATCCTGTCCTATATGACAGGTCTTCGTCGAGGCGAGCTGGCCAGCTTGACACAGCAGAGCTTTGACTTCATTGGCGATCCGCCGACATTGACGGTGCAGGCGACGATTTCCAAACACCGCCGGAAGGATCTGCTGCCATTACATCCTGAGCTGGTCCCGATGCTGCTGAACTGGCTGAAGGGTTTGGAACCTGAAGAACCTCTCTTTCCGAAGCTGGCCCGGCGGCGGACTTGGCTCATGGTGAAGAAGGATCTGGAGCGCGTCGGGATCCCATACGAGACTGCCGATGGGTTCGCTGACTTTCACGCCGCCGGTCGCCACACCCACATCACCGAGCTTCTTCGGAACGGTGCATCACTGACCGAAGCCAAGGAGTTGGCTCGTCACGCCGACGTGAACATGACCATGCGATACACACACATCGGACTTAACGATCAGGCCCGAGCGCTCAAGGCGTTGCCGAACCCTTGTCAGGATATTGTCAGGAAACCGGCCGACAGTGGCTGTCATGACACGACGGTGGATGACATCACGAGTCACGGCGACACGAAAGGAGCAGACTCTGCAAACCCTTGTCGCACGTCACCTTTTGACACCGATAAACAGAAAAGGGCACCGTCTGACTCAGACGGTGCCCAGTGGAGGCGGCGGGAATTGAACCCGCGTCCTGTGATCCCTCGACGATGGCTTCTACGTGTGTAGGCCGCTGATTAATCTCGCCGCGGCGGGCTCAGACGGGCGAGGCCTTCCGCGACCAGGTCCCTACAAGTCTTGTCTCGGGCGTAGGGTCCGTTGACCCGAGACCAGCCGGAATTGGCAAGTGACTTTTGGACGCCTCCGGCAGGGCTTCCGCAGTCACGGTCGCCTATTACTAGGCGGCCAGAGCATAGGTGCCAGTGTTGGCAGTTGTTGTTTGATCAGTTTTTTACGTGGCCAACTGATCAACCACGACACGCCACCATCGCTTGCGGTGACCCAGTCGAATCCGGTCGCCCCCGGTCGCGATTGCCGCCCTCGTTGCCGGAACGAAAGCGACACTTCATCGTATCGGCAGACCGGCGGGGGTCAAGGGACAAACGTCCGGGAAATCCTGAAATGCCGCTGAGATCAGAATCGATCCGGCATTTCGGACGGAACGACGACCACCCGCGGCAGTATGTCTCGACGCCGACGGGCGAGCGTTCGCGGCTCCGGCGTCCAGAGCACCCACAGCAATCCGCCGGCCAGACCGAGATCGACCAGCCAGACCCACCAGTCGTCACCCCATTGCCAATCATTCCCCAGGACCAGGGCGGCTCCGATGACCGCCATCCAGCGGGCGCTGCGATGCCCCGACATCGCCCAGCCGAGTACAGCTAAAAACACCAACCGGATGACGATCTCAAAGCTGATGGCGACAACGCCGATGTCATACGCCGCGAGGAGCACATCCGGTGCATACCCTTGATCTCGGATGTCCTGTTGCATCTCGGGATCGGAATAGAACACTCGGATGGATCGCGAAAGCAATAAGACCGGAAGAATCTGGATGACGCAGCAACAGTTCCAGAGGCCCCCAAGGGCGACCACCAACTGAAGCCGAGATGAGACCGGTGATTCCATGCGACATCTCCCCGTGTTAGCAACGGGAACGCGATCACCCGTCACTCAGATCACGGCTGAGGAAGCACGCCCACAATTTCTTAACATTCCCTTGGTAGTCTCACGGGATGGGAACTCTCATGCGCCGCTGCCTCGCCGAAGCCCTCGGCACGCTCGCGCTCGTCTTCGCCGGCACGGGGGCCATCGTCATCAACGATGTCAGCCGCGGCGCCATTACGCACGTCGGGATCGCGCTCACGTTCGGTCTGGTGGTGATGGCGCTCATCGACGCCCTGGGGGACATCTCCGGGGCGCACTTCAACCCCGCGGTGACATTGGGTTTTTGGGCCGCCCGGCGGTTTCCGGCGTGGCAGGTGTTGCCGTATGTCGGCAGTCAATGTGCGGGGGCGATTCTGGCCAGCCTGCTCGTGCGGACGCTGTTCCCGGACCACGCGACGCTGGGGGCGACGTTGCCCGCGGGGTCGTGGATGCAGTCGTTCGTGTTGGAAGTTGTGCTGACCGCCGGGCTGATGTTCGTCATCCTCAACGTCTCGACCGGAGCGCGCGAGCAGGGCTTGCTCGCCGCGGTGACGATCGGCGGCGCGGTCGCGTTGGAGGCGTTGTTCGCCGGGCCGATCTGCGGGGCGTCGATGAATCCGGCGCGATCGCTCGCGCCGGCGCTGGTCAGCGGACAGTGGTCGGCGTTGGGGATTTATCTCACGGCACCGGTGCTCGGCGCGTGGCTCGCCGTCGGGGGTTGCCGCGGCGTTCGCGAGAATTGTTGTTGTGCGGCGGAGTGCCGCCCCGTTGAGGAGGCCGCGTCGTGTCCGGCGTGAAGCGGGTGTTGTTCGTCTGCGTCGAGAACTCGAACCGCAGCCAGATGGCGCAGGCGTTTGCGACGCTGTACGGCGGCGGTCAGATCGAAGCCTTCAGCGCGGGTTCGCGGCCGTCGGGGAAGATCAATCCGAAGGCGGTCGCGGCGATGGCCGAGTTGGGTTACGACCTGACGGCGCACGCCTCGAAGTCGCTCGACGACATTCCGCAGGACGGTTACGCCGCCGCGGTGACGATGGGTTGCGGCGACGCCTGCCCGGCCGTGTCGGCAACAATCCGCGAGGACTGGCAGGTTCCCGACCCGCGCGAGATGCCGCCCGACGAGTTCCGCCAGGTGCGCGATTTGATCGCCGAGCGCGTCAAAGACCTGCTCGCACGGCTGTCGACGCCAATCGATTAAGCCGCGCGGCGCTGGCCCGTTTCCGATTGCGGCACATCGATGTCGTCGTCGCTGGGAGGCCCGCTGGACGCCGGTCGCTCCGGGACGTGCTTCCAGCGCGGCACGTTGAAGAGCAGGCAGCAACGGTGACACCGGGCCGCGATCCACAGCAGTGAAAACACTGTCTGGTTGGCGCTGCGGCTGACGTACACGTCGTTCGTTTTGCACCGCGGGCACTGCATGTTCGACGTCTCTCGGAGCGAAAGAGGGGGCGGAGCCGACCCGCGCGCGGATTCATAACAGATCGAATCATCGGCGGCAAGGGGGCTTTCACTCGCGTCGGGAGGGGCTTGCCGCGGCGGGCCGATGACGAATCCGTCATCACAGCCGAGAGCGCCAGCGAACGGCGGCCGGAACGTCTTCCCTGTTCGTCGGCACGTTCGGCTTCCCGCTTCGCGGGAGCAGGGCGTTGTCTTAGGGCAAGTGCTTTTGGCGTGCGGAACCGATACTGCCCGATCAATAGGTTCCGGCCGCCATTCGCTGGCGCTCTCGGCTGTGATGATGCGGCTCTTTGCGCGCCCCGTTATTACGGGATTTCCGGATGTCGCCGGTGCCATTCTGTGCGGCGCTGGTATTCCGCCGCGACGCCGAACAGCCGATTTTCCGAGAGCGTCCGGCCGACCAGTTGCATCCCCGTCGGCAAGCCACGGGCGCCGGGGCCGATGGGAATCGACGCGCCCGGCAACCCGGCCACATTGGCGGCGACGCCGAGTTGACTGCTCGCAAACCCGCGCGACCATTCGCGGAACTCGCGATCGATCGGCCCGGCGACGGTGGCCAACGTCGGGGCGATGAGCGCGTCGAACCGGCTCAGCAGTTCGTCCAACGCGATCTGAATCTTCCGGCGAACGCGCAGGGCGTTGATGTAGTCCTTCGCGGGGATGGCGAGCGTGGAATGCCCGCCCCAGCGGTCTTCGGGGGCAGTCAGCTCCCATGCCTGACCGTCGCGGATGAACGTCTCGAACGCCGCGGCCATCTCGCACGAGATCACCGTTCCCACCACCGCACCGTACGGCAGATCGGGCAGCTTGACCTCGGTCACTTCGGCGAACTGCCGATACACCTCGACGGCCGCCTCGAAGTTCTTGCGGACTTCGTCTTCCACGGTCTTGAGGCAGCCCTCGATGATACCAACCCGCGGCTTGCGGTCGGCGACGTTCTCGGGCTGATAACGATAACCGTCGGCAAGCGACGTGGCATCGAGCGGATCGGGACCGGCGATGGCGGCGAGGACGAGGCCGCAGTCTTCGATCGAGTGCCCCATCGGGCCGAGCTTGTCCATCGTCCACGAGAGCGCCATCGCGCCGTGCCGGCTGACGAGACCGTACGTCGGCCGCATGCCGGTGATGCCGTTGAGCGCGGCCGGCGTCATGATCGAGCCGGACGTTTCGGAGCCGATCGCGAACGGCACCAGTCCTGCGCCGACGGCGGACCCCGGCCCCGAGGACGACCCGCCCGCCCAGCACGTGTC
>Ga0163151_10006845_pt1 | contig 13646 bp, 16 predicted proteins | sample OliLakLV19MP5IB2_FD_145596 | JGI IMG/M metagenome (GOLD analysis project Ga0163151, IMG submission 145596) | Freshwater microbial mat bacterial communities from Lake Vanda, McMurdo Dry Valleys, Antarctica - Oligotrophic Lake LV.19.MP5.IB-2 | ecosystem: Environmental > Aquatic > Freshwater >...
CAATGGAACAGGTGGTGCAGGTGGGATAGGCTCATCAGGAGATTTAAATACTAAAGGAGGTGGAGGTTCAGCGGGTGATTACCGAGGCGCAGATGCCGGAACAGGAGGAACAGGAGGAAGCAGTTATTTTGGTGGAGGTGGCACAGGGGTTTACAACGGCTCGGGGAATGCTGGGGGGGTCTATGGTGGAGGTGGAGGCGGAGCTGCCGACACAACGTCATCCACAAGAGTGGGAGGAGCAGGAGGCGCTGGTATCGTTATCGTAACTGAATACTACTCATAATGTCTAAACTAGTCGAAATCAAAATAAACAACTTCGCATCAGGTATTAGTGACTCCCCACGTGAAGACAACGCTAGTAAATACCAAATTACGAAGCATTTTGATACGTTTACTGACCCTGCTAGACTAATCCCATACAGAAGCCTAGAAGCTGATACTAATGATGGCTCTACCGCTACAGGTATGAAGCAATACTTTGTCCAAGACTACCTGTATCACTCAGCATCGGCAAAACTCTTTGGACTAGGGCAAACAGGGGCAGGATTAACTAAAATTGTACAAAAAGCTGACGCAACTACAGGCAACTGGTCACTTCCTGCAACATCAGAAGGCAACGGAGCAGTAAAGAACGGCTGTTTTCTAGAATACAAGGACATCTTGTGGGGCTTTCAGGGTACAAACCAAATATGGAAGTGGACAATCGCTACAAACACCATTGCAAACTCAGCAAGCACTACGGGAGCTACCATTACCTCAGTAGCAAACGGTCTTGTATTTAACGACTATTTATATCTTGCATACAACAACAGGATCTGGAGGGCAACAGACGCAACTACATTCTCCGATGGTTTTCTTGTCTTGCCAACCAACGTAAAAATCACCTCAATGACAGCATGGGGGAAGTATATAGCTATCGCTATTGCACCTATTTCAACATTTAACGGACAATCAAAGGTATTTTTATGGGACGGCACATCAACAGACGTACAGGAGAAGATTGACTGGGGAGAAGGGGAGCTGCGCATACTTGAAACGATTGAAGGATACTTGGTAGGGGTAACAGACCGCTACCTTAATAACGCTACAGGTGCAGGGCGTGGTTCAATGATTATACAAATGTATTCAGGTGGTACACCACAAGTAATCAAAGAGGTATTTACACAAGCTCTCACAAACAAATCAATTCCACTCCAAAAAGCGGTAAAGAACAACCGTTTATTCTGGGCGGGCAAGATAATGACTAACACTGCGGGAACTACATACAACGAGGGTGTTTGGTCATTCGGGCGCAAGAACTCACTGTACCCATTTGCACTCACACTTGATGTCATTGATGAGAATATAAATACAAGTGGCATTCAAGCTATCGGCTCAGCCGCAAACTACTTTTTCATATCACATTCAGGTGACGGCTCTATTGATAAGACAAACGATGTAGCTGTCTACACATTTTCAAGTGTCTATGAGTCACAGGTATTTAACTTTGGTGACCAAGATGCTGACAAAACACTTCAATCACTCTGTGTGTATTTTAGAAAACTCGCATCAGGTGAAAGTCTCACCGCAAAATACCGAGTTGATGGGGCTACTGCATGGACTACTATCGGCACATTCTCAACTACAGGCGAACTATCACGCACCTTCCTTAATATTGAGGCTACAGGGGACGCATTTGCGTCAGGTAAGGAGTACGAGTTTCAACTCCTCAGCACTGGTGGTCTTGAAATTACTGGATTTAAAGCGAAGGCTCGTATAAATGACGTTCCATAATATGCCACAAGACATTCAAAAACAAATAGACCAACTACGCTCAGACATAGAGGCGTTGAATTCTGAGTATTACACCAACAACTTTACTGCGTCTCAAGACTTCAACAAGCACTCACGTTTTAACACAAGACTCCGAGTCCCTGTCTTTGCAACAGCACCAACTGTAGCTTCTATTGGGGATGTATATGCAAATGCAACCAACGGGAAACTGTACGTCTGTACATCTGCAAATAATTGGACATTGGTTGGTACCCAAACATAAAATAACTGATATAATTATTAAATAACATGGCGAAAATCTCATTAAGAAGTGGCGGAAATAAGAAAGTAACACAGGCGAAAAGTCTCAGTAATAACAATGCTAGGTACTCTACGACCAACCGAAAAGGAGTAACTACCTACTATCGTTCTGCAAAAGATGCCCCCGGTTACAATGATTCCTTTGAGGGGAAAGGCACTACTTCAAAAGGTGCGCCACTCTCACAAAGAGATGCAACAGGAAACATTATAACTTCGGATTCAATCAAGCCTGTTACTACTACACCTGTCCCTACAGTTACACAAGGAGCTGACGTTGGAAACATAGTGAATGCAAACAACGCTGGTCTTGCAAATGCAGAACTCGGTATTACATCAAGTGCTAACGGCACACTCACTGTATCCAACCCTAATGCACAAGAAAACGATTCTACTGGGGGAAGACTACAAGGTATATTTGACTCGTACTTAAAAGAATCTCAGAAAATTGCACCAGTTAGTAGTGCCGACATATACAACCGTCAGTACAAGGAAGACGGTATAAAGCAAAAACAACAAGAGGTAAACAACTACGCTTCACAAATAAACACTATTACTGCAAATCGTGACGCACAAGTACTTTCACTTGAGGGTTCAGGGCGTGGTCAAACAACAGGATTCATTGGAGGAGAACAGGGACGCATTAACCGTGAGGCAGCTATTCAGGCACTCCCTGTACAAGCACAGTTAGCCGCATCACAAGGCAACCTTCAACTTGCACAAGACCACCTTAACACAATGGTGAGCTTAAAAGTTGCTGACGCAACAAATGCATATAATCGTCAGACTAAACTACTTGATACTGTATACCAATTTGCAACAACTACAGAAACACGAAGACTAGACGAACTAAAAGCAAAGAACGAACGAATCTACCAAGAAAAACAAGACTTCCTCAAAGTACAAGCAAGTGCCCTCTCTAACGCTCTCGGACAAGGAGCACCAGCTTCTATATACAACGCAATAAAGAGTGCCACAGATAAGAACGGAGTAATCCTCGCAGCAGGAGTATACAACGGGGATGTACTTGGACGACAGTTACAGCAAGCACAGTTAGCCTCAGCAAACAGAGCAAACCGCCCGTCAGCATCAAAACTTGATACCCAAGTTATTGAACAAGCAGATGGAAGTAAGGTGCTAGTCAACTCACAAACAGGAGAGGTAATTAAAACATTTGGAGCTGGTACTAGCGGAAAAATTGAAGTGGATAAAACAGTAAGACGACAGCTAGAAGACGCTGTAAGTTCACAAGATTCACTAATAAACCTTGCTAATGAGTATAGGGGTATTATTAAAACAAGTGGCTTCACTAATACTATTGGTGGTAGTCCTGAAAAACTAGGGAAGATAAGTTCTTTACGAGCTTTGATGACCGCAGAGTATAAAAAAGCCGCTACACTTGGCACACTTGATGTTGGGGTATTGACTTTAATGGAACAAATCTTAGGAGAAGAACCGACTAGTACTTTTAACCCACTCACAAACATCACAGGACGTAGAGCGAGCAAGTTAGTAACTCAATTAGACACCTTTATTACTCAGACAGAGAGTCAAAAGGCAGCTGCCGAGGCTAGGTTAGGTGTTGGTGCACAATCAAACGCAATTACATGGTCTGCGTTCGTGCCAGAGGACTTAGACGAAATAAATGGTATGGGTGTAGATATTGCTCTTCCAAACTCAGTACAAACAGCAACAGGCTCTCAATATATTACTAACTTGTATCAATAAATATGTTATCAGCAACAGAAAGGCAAATTGTAGAGTTTGGAAAGACTAATGGCAAAAATCCAAATGAAATAATGACGGCTCTATCAAGACATAGAGAGACACAGTCACAGCCTAATCAGGCATCTCAAGCAGAAGCTCCTAAAAAACCTCTTTCAAACAGAATTACTGACACTTTAGGTCTAGGGGGTGCTACAGATGTTTTTGGAAGTCTTCTTGCACGACAAGGTATTGGAACTGACACACCAAAAGAAGTTACACAAGAATTTATTGAAAAACCTACACGTGGTCAGGTTGCTGGAGCCGCCTTACAAACAGCAACTATCCCTGCTGGATTTGCATTAACTGGAGGTACGTCTGTACTCGGACAAGCGGCAGTTGGAGCTAGCATTGGCTATGCTTACGATGTTGGTCAAGACCTAGTTGATAAGAAGTCAGCAAAAGAAGTTGCAACTCCAGGATTAGGAACTTTAATTGGAGGTGTTGCACCAGTAGCAATCAGAGGGGCAGCGGCAGGGATTGGTGCGTTAAAGAACAAAGCTACACCAGTTGTCAGAGATGCTGGGCGAGCTATATCAAACGCAATACCGGATTCACAAACACTATCAGGTATAAAACAAACTGCATCAGGTATAAAACAAACTGCATCCGATCTAGGCGACAGAGTGCCACGTTTCATTGGTAAAGTATCAGAAAAAGCAAAAGAAGCTGGAGTAAGAGCTGAACGTATTAAGACAGCACCACCAGTTGTACAACAAGCAATCAAGTCAGGTCTACCCGACCCGTTAATCGACCCTATAAGAAACGCTAATCCTGTAACCAAGCAAGCATTTAAAGAGGTGCTAGACATTGCCGACACACCTAAAACTACACTGGGACAAAAGACAAATCCAGCAGTTGTAGGTGGAAATCGTGCGTCTCAACAGTATGATGTTATCGAAGCACAAAGAAAAAGGATTGGTGAAGCTATGAATGTAGAAACAGCTAAACTCGGTAAGATAGAGAATATAAACATGACAGGAGCGTATTCTCAACTTGATAGTGTTTTGGAGGATATCGGCGTAGTCAAAGATATTACTGAAAAAGGTTTTAAATTAAATTTTAGTAAATCAAAACTTACACAAAAACAAAGAACAGTAGTGGTAGACCTATACGAAAAAGCAACAGAAGGAGGTAATGCTTTATCCCCACTACAAATCCGAGAGAAAGACCAGTTGTTTTCAGCTATACAGCGAGAGTCACGCTCTGACGCTGTTCAAGATGTAATCTTTACCACCGCCGATGGACAAACCACAGACCTGTTCAGGGCTTTCAGAGATGTTTACTCAAACGAGTTAGACGTACTATCACCAGAGATTAAGAAGCTGAACTCACAGTATCGAAACGTAGCAACACTTTTAGAAGATATCGAAAATAGTATTTTTAAAACACCAAACTTTGAGATAACTAAAAACACTGACCCGTCTGAGTTTGCAAAGGTAAACTTACGTCGCATCTTTGGTGAAGCTCAAAGCTCGCCAGTATACGAAGCGATTGCAGACGAAATGGACACCATCTCACGACAACTCGGCTACGAGGGCGCATCACCTAAAGAAGTAGCTGCATTTGCGGAGGAAATAAGAGCGTTATATCCTGAGAAGGTACCAAAGGCAGGGTTCCAAGGTGGTATACGAGCTGGATTGTCAGATATTGCAGGTGCAATAATGGAGGCTGGAAAGGCAGACACAACAGACCAACGTAAAGCACTAAGAGCTTTATTAGAGGCTATCGACTAGCACTAACGGCAAACAGTGCAATATACACAAGCCACAACCAAGGAAACAGTATAGCAAGCCATATTGCACAGATAAGGAAAATTATGTGTCCCATATACAACCGTTATACGCCTAAACCACCAAAAGTCAACCAATTTATCCACAATACGTTATAATTAAAATATGCTCAACGATAAAAACCAAAAACGCCTTGAAACACTCCTCTCTGCTTTTGACAGTGGTGCAGTACAGCCTAATGAGCTTATAGAGGCAATGGAAGCGGTGATGGTTATTATCAAGCACTCAGAGAAGCTTTTCCTAAGCCAAATCAAGGACACCAGTGAGACGAGCATGCGCTCTATGACATCTCTAAAGGCTGAAATTGCTCAAGCCCATAGAGACATTCAAATTCTTATAAAGGACGCTAAAGAAAACTCAACTACTGAAACAGCTACCCTTCGAAGACTTGTAGCACAAGAGGTAAAACGTCTTGAGGAGTCAATGCCTATAATGCCAGACGAGTTTGACGCTACAGAGATACAGAAATCATTAGAAGAACATACCGAACTACTTGCTAAAATCTCTGAACTCATAAGTGGAGAGAATATCCGCAACGCACTAGAATCCCTCCCCGATGGAGAAAAACAGTCAATCGACTCCATTCAAGACCTCCGAGAAGAACTTGACAAACGACAAGCAGAAGAACGTGGACACACTACTGCTATCATCGCACGTAGGCTAGACCAAATTTTAGATGTGAGCATTGCGGGCGTAACAAACGGTCAAGTTCTTACATATAACAGCACTACAAAAACATGGGGAGCAGGTAGTGGCGGTGGGGGCTACACAAACCTCACTTCATTTGTAGACCAAACAGCACATCGGGTCTTCTACTCAAACGACTCAGGTGACGTTACCGAGTTAGCACTAGGAGCTGATGGTACATTCTTGAAGTCTAACGGTGCTTCCTCTGCACCTTCGTTCGCTGTTCCCGCAGGAAGTGGAGACATGGTGCTTGCAACTGTCCAGACAAACACTGGAGCTAAGACCTTTTTAGCTACAACTCTCTTACTTAGAAACGTAGCTGGTACTTTTAACGGAAGTTTCACAAACACTAATACAGCCGATAGAATCTATACTCTACAGAACCGAGCAGGAACGCTGGCTGACGACACAGATTTAGCTCTAAAGGCCAACCTTGCATCGCCTACCTTTACCGGCACTGTCGTATTACCAAGTGGTCAGGCTTTAATTGCTCCCGCGCTAGGAACACCCGCTTCTGGCGTAATGACTAATGTCACTGGAACAGCATCAGGACTGACAGCAGGGAACGCTACAACTCTGGCGACTGCTCGCACCATCGCAGGGCAATCATTTAACGGCTCAGCAAACATAGCTATAGCAGCCACAAACCTATCAGATACCGCTTTACTAGCGAGACTAGCTTCACCTACATTTACAGGTACAGTAGTACTACCTAACTCACAAGCCCTTGTAACTCCAGTCTTAGGTACACCAACATCAGTAACTCTAACGAATGCCACTGGTCTACCAATATCAGGACTAGTGAACTCAACCTCAGCAGCCCTTGGTCTAGGAACAGTTGAACTTGGTCACGCTACTGATACTACCCTTTCAAGAAGTTCCGCTGGTGTACTGGCTGTCGAGGGAGTGGTAGTGCCGACTATCTCTAGTACCAGTACGTTTACTAACAAGCGAGTGAATCCCCGCACCAACTCAACGACTACCGCCGCTACCCTAGCCCCAGACCTAACAGTAGCCAACGTCTACTTCCGTACTACTCAAACAGCTACTCTTACTATATCTGCGCCAATCGGTACACCAGTAATCGGTGAGACACTGTATATCGAAGTCAGTAGTGTGGCAGCTCAGACGCTTACCATCAACGCCACTTACATTCCTTTCGGTGCAGCTTTCCCAGCTACTACCACGGCTGGTAAGTCGTTCTTAATGACTTGTACATTTAACGGTACAAACTGGCGTACAACGTGGGCTTCGGAGATTTAGAAATTTAATATAGATAATATGTACACAGCAACACTAACTAGCAAAAGAGAATTAGAAGACGGACGACTCGAAGTTACAGTTTCCTACTCTGACGGAGTAGACACACAAACAGAAACCTTTATCCCACAAGATAGAGCAGGGTATGTTTATCGTACCCAACAAGTAGCAGAGTCTCTTACTACTGCTAAACTTTTAAAGACAGAGGACAACTTAGGGAAGGAGATTGTAGCTACACCAGTAGAAGACACACGTACAGCAGCCGAAAAAGCTCAAGCACTTTGGCTAGAGGCATACTACCGACTAGAAAGACTAGAGCTTCTTGCTTCAAAAGCGTTTCTTACAGGTCAAGGACTATCAGGCCTCAATAAAAAGATTGCAGCCTCTAAAACATTCCTTGATGCTAATATCTTGGCTGAGTACCTAGACTTTATTTAATCTATGAGTGCTGTAGTAAATACTTTAGTTCTGGCTGGCGGAGGTGCTGGTGGAGGTAGCAACAACGGCGGTGGAGGCGGTGCTGGTGGTTACTTAACTAACACAGCTCTTGCCGTTAGTCCCCAAGCCTACACCATTACTATTGGTGCGGGTGGTGTTGGTTCATCTGCCGCTGTGGTAGGTGCTTCAGGTGCAAACTCTGTATTTTCTACCATTACTGCTACAGGTGGTGGAGGTGGAGGTTCAGAAACTACAGACGGAGGTAACGGTGGTTCCAGTGGAGGAGGTGGATGGAATGTTAGGTCGGCTGGAGTTAGAACAGCTTCACCAGTACAAGGGAATAATGGTTCTGGAACACCGGGTGGCTCGCCCTTTTCAGGTGGTGGTGGTGGAGGCGCAGGTGCTGCTAGTAGTGTTGGCTTTGGAGGTAACGGTGCAGCTAACTCAATATCAGGCTCGTCCGTAACTTACGGAGGGGGTGGAGGAGGAGGAACAAACAGTGCTACAACAAATACTGGAGGAACAGGTGGAGGAGGTGATGGAGCTATACAAGCAAGCACACCAGCCGTAGCCGGTACTGCTAACAGAGGAGGAGGTGGAGGAGGTTGTCAAACAGATAACATTACTGGAGCTAACGGTGGCTCAGGTATCGTAGTCATCGCCTACAAAACAGACGGCTCAGACGGTGTTTCTACTGCTTCCACAGGTGGGACTGTTACTACGTCAGGAGCAAACACTATTCACACATTTACATCAAGTGGTACTTGGACAATGATAGCAGCAGCTGGCTTCACCCCTAATCCCCTCATGCACATGCGTATGATGGCGGGTGGAATGGTATAATTTAACCCATATGACAACAAGAAAAATAAATGAAAGTACAATCGAGTTTTCAAAAGTAATTCCACAAGAGATTATTTTTGCGAAGACAGAAAAAATTACCTACGACTTTAACTTCTTAGTGAAGCAAAAAGTAGCAGTTGAAACTGATCTAGCCAACTTAGTAGCAAGACACTCAAAGGAAATAGAAGTAGCCGAAGCTAATGTCGCAGAAGTGGTAAATCTGTTAGCTGAGTGTGCTAAACTTGGTATTGATGGAGTGAAACCAGAAGTATTAGAATAACTATATTTTATGTCGAAAGAAACTAAAAACCCACTAGAAGAAGCACGATCTTTACTTGAAGCAGAGGACCAGAAAGCCCGTGAAGCTTTTTCTATTGAAATAAATGAAGTATGCAAGAAGCATGGATTTAATCTACAAGTTAAGGCGGATATTGTAGCGGTTAAGGTATAGAGGATATGTACTTCCAAGAAATCGTGACAACCATTTTTGAACCCTCACTCCTAAAAATTGGTGCTTCAATAATAATAGCGCTCTCTTTTTTGTTTGGTGATCTTCATTCTCAGGCACTAGTAGCGATATTGATGTTGATGGTCTTTGATACGATTCTTGGAGTGATGGCTACTTTCCATGAGAACCAACCGATTACTTCACGTAAGTTCTCAAGGATAGTTCAAAAAGGGGCGGTTTACTTTATCGCTATTTCGGCTGGGTTCTATGCCGACACTACCATTAACTTTAATCTTATCCAATCTACCATGATTGGGTTCATTGGTATTACTGAGTTTATTAGTATACTTGAGAACATGGGTAGACTAGGTTATCAGACCCCTAAGAAACTTCTTAATCAGCTAAAAGATTTTCAGTCTAAGAAATAATTATGAAAATACTCTTACACAGCAATCACAAGTGGACAGAGAAAAGCTTTCCTTTTATATTGAAACAGTTAAACCGCGCTAAAGGTTTTGACTTTGCTACTATTGATAGAGTCCCAGCCCCTAAAGTGTTTGCTCCATTTGTACCGCAAACTAACGGCTTTAACTATCCTGATTGGAAATGGTTTTATGAAACACTATCTAAGCCTTTTGAAACAGAGTATGACTTAATTGTCTGGCACGAAGAAAGAGCACTTGGACACGATTTACAGAAAGGAGCTGAGAATGTATATAACGGTGTATACGATACTCAAACAAAAGACACTATTTTTAATTGTGTTGTCTTTGCTGGTAACAAAGCGACAGACCAAAGGACAATAGCACACCACGCTCTCTATCCAGGGATGACAGACTTTGAGCGCATCTTTATCCATGAAGTATCACACGGAGCTTCTCGTTTTAAAGGTGTAGACCTAACTCACGATTGGGACTTTATTAAACATAACATTCCAGGAGCGTTTGATACCTACGACTTATCTTTGTACAAACCACAGCGAACAGTTATTGGTTTGCTCAAGCAAATGCGGGAACGTCTTACAAAAAAAAAGATAACTAAACTGACTCACCCCGTAGAGATGTACAAGGACATGATTTCTCAAGCCTACGGTGTACCTAATGCTAAGTGGTATCCAGCTAGTAAACATCACATCGGTAACGACTACGCTTGTCCAGCAAACACGAAAGTAAAAGCTCCTTTTAATGGTAAAATTACTACAGCCGGTACATCAAAAGCACTTGGCAACTATTGTCATTACCAATATGTATACAACGGCAATAAATACACAGAACGCTATCTACACCTTAGTTTAGTGCCAGAGCTAGGAAGTTACACACAAGGCTCTACAATCGCCTCTACGGGCAACACAGGGCTTTCTACAGGGCATCATTTACACCAAGACATTTGGTTAGATGAGGTAAGACTAGACGTTATCAACGAGAAGAACTGGAGGTTATTAACAGTAGACCCGCAGGAGCATTACAAAACTAATTAAATAAATAATATGCCATTTTCATTAACATACGTTGGAGTCGCAGTCCTAACATACTTAGGAGTAGATAACGCAGAAACAGTAGTGAACGCTATCTTAGTTGTAGCTGTAGCTGTAGTGACGTTGTATGGACGTTACCGAGCTGGGGGTATCTCACCGTCTGGATTCCGTAAGTAGTGTATACTATATAAGTTCTAAAAAGGTACTTAACCATAAAGAGCCACACTTGGAGAGGTGTGGTTTTTTAGTGTATAATATATACATAAGCCATCCACTTATTGTAGTAAGTTTTGCGATGGCTCGGCAAGGAAGGAGTCTGACCTCATAGAACTTGCTTAAAGGAGTTTCGTCTCCATTCGTCAGTGCGCTAGTATCACATCTACAAATGACTAGCGTATACTATAAAATACCAACGCCGACCCATCGCACTTGTGCATGGGTCGGCTTTCTGTTATACTATAAAACTATATGGTCTCACCCTCTGCTATGGCATGGTGGGGCTTTCTGTTATAATGTAGACATCAACACCACCCACGCCTCTTAACAATGCGAACCTGGGTGGTTTCTTGTTGTCTCTATATATTACCGGGAAGTACTCCCTGACCCATTTCCCGGTAGACTAACGCTTTCGTTGTCCCCAGTCCTTGCTATTTTTGTATTCTGTCATGTTATACTTATAGTACAAATGAAAAACGGTTTACCTTTTCAGGCAAGCGGAAATACAAATCCTTTTGATGATATATTTAGTGACACTCATGGCGGAACAATGAAAGAAGACGAGGAGGGTGAAGAAATCTGGGAAGAAGAAAACGCTGATGATTATGTCGAAGACGAGTATAACGACAAGTACGACGAATAAAAAAACCACCTTGCGAGGGTGGTTTGTTTTTTATCTTAGAAGTCGCACTCTTTAATCTTGACGATGATTCTGTTCCCTCTAAAGTCCGTCAGTCTGGCTAGTGGCACTCCAATCAATCCTTCACTTAGCTTGCCGTTACCAATCGGACTATTAGGTTTGGTTTTAACATACTCAACTGCCTCTTGAATAGTTCCATATAGCATAACTGGTACAATATCTAAGCCAAACGACTCCGCTAACTCTTGTATGTCGTGTCGTTGTAGCCAAGTTTCTCCAACCATAACGTCAAACAAGATAAAGTCTTGGGTTTCCTTATAGAGACTTCCTGATTGTATTTTACCGCCGTACCCCTCACCATAAAATGTAACAGGATTAGTGCCAAACTTTTGCTCAAATAGTTCCTCATTTGTGTTGCCACTGAATAGTTCTTGCAGTTTCTCCATTAAAGGCATTGGCATCTGTGCGTTATCGGTACGTCCTCCAAAAGATACTTTGTGACCATCCCAGTGTACACGCACATTAGTTCCATCTACTTTTTCAGTAAACATCCATACATTATCTTTTAAATAATCTACGCACTCATTTCTAAACTTACCTTCTATAAGTTTCTTAGTGCCTTCCATATCTCTTTCAAAGAGAGTTTCTATTTTGTGATATTCTTTCATAGATTTACTATACCAAAAAACCACCCCTTGTATAGAGGTGGTCTGTGGATTACCTCACATACGCAAGGTGCATCTTCTTTTGGTAAGCTGTCCAAGGTTTAAAACTATGACCAGCTTGCTCGTACACCACTCGCGCCATCTTTACGCAGTGTTCAACATCAGTTTTATAGTTCTCATAACCTAGTCGCGTTGCTGTAGCAGCGTGTGCTGGTTCATGTACGAGAATTAAAAAAGCCACCAGTTAGGTGGTTGTTTTAATTCAATTAGATCATTCTTTTAGAATAACATGACCACGGCATCCAAGATTTATTACCAGAGTCGTAAATGTATCTCGCCATCTTTAGGTTCTGTCGAGGGTTTGTTTTGTAGTCCTCTAGTCCTAGTCTGATAGCAGTCTTTTCCCACGCCCTAGCATGTACCTGAAAATATCCAAAAGATTCTTCTCGACCATAGCTTAGTATGTGATTACTCTGTACCATTCTGAATCCTGACTCACACGCCGCGATCTTTAACGCAGTAGCACTGTCTTCAGGAAACATCTTGACGATCTCCTCTTTAACTCTAGTAATATCCCAATCGAATACTACTTCAATAATTACTTCTTCTGGTACTATCAAAACGATAGTCTCCTCAGCATGAGCCGTTTCCACAATAGGCGTGAAGTACGCCTCTATTACAATTCCTAAAACAATTCCAAGTGCTATGCCTAAGGCTATAGCTCTACCCATGTCTGACTTTGCTAGATCAGACCTGAGTGAATACCGTTTCATACGTTTAGATTAACTACCTAACACTTAAGTAAACAAGTGGGTCAAAAAAAGATTGACAGAGTGGAGGGTATCACTTTGAGGGAATCAAACCCCACATTGGCAGACTGTATACATCTGTGTGACTTACCCTTAGGTCGTAACCCACCCTCCTTTCTATCAACCTCTTACCTATAATTATACCAATTATTTTATTTGTTTTATGACTTATACACAGTTTTGTGCCTTATGTCAAAAGGTCAGTTCCTAAGTTCAAGAAATAATCGCAACACTTGGCGCCCTGATGTGGTGTCAGCACCGGAATGGTAGTTGGATTGCTTTTGCAATTTCTACTGTTAAGAAGTCAGCACCAAAACAGAAAACCCCATCCAAGGATGAGGTTTCTGAATAAATAAATTCCACAAGAATTTAACCCATATCTTTTTGAGACGTGGGTAGAGGAAGTAAATGGGGCCTGTAGTGTAACGGTAGCACACCGTCCTTTTAAGCCGGGTGAGCCAGGTCAGCACTGGTCAGGTCCACCTTAATTACTTTCTCTACTTACGTCTCAAATAATTACCACTTTATTATAACTCACA
>Ga0163151_10006848_pt1 | contig 13638 bp, 6 predicted proteins | sample OliLakLV19MP5IB2_FD_145596 | JGI IMG/M metagenome (GOLD analysis project Ga0163151, IMG submission 145596) | Freshwater microbial mat bacterial communities from Lake Vanda, McMurdo Dry Valleys, Antarctica - Oligotrophic Lake LV.19.MP5.IB-2 | ecosystem: Environmental > Aquatic > Freshwater > Lake...
CTCACGGACTGCTCGTTGCCCGCCGGTGACGCCGCGTCCTGCACTCGGGCCGTTGTCTCCTGGAGCTTGGCCAGGGGCCGAGACACGCGCCGAAGGCGCTCCTCCACCGCTGAGAAACTTTCCGGAGCCTTCTCGATCCATTTCGCCGCCGGACCGGACAATGCCGCAACCGTAGCGCCCACGCTTCCCAACACCAGAAGCGCCACAATGCTCGCTGCCACGCCGTTACTGATTCGTCGGCGATTGAACCAGCGGATGAGGGGACTCAACAGGAAGTTGAGGAGTAGCGCCACGGCAATCGGAACCAGGAGCCCTCGGGCGAAGCGTAACGTGTAGAGGACCGCCAACACGAAAAGTCCGATCACGTATGGTGTCATCGGAGAAGACGCCGGCGGTGGCGGAGGCGGAAGCGCGTCGCTGGAGGGTGATGGCGAGGCCGTGGTGTCGATGTCGGTACCAGCGAGCGGAGCAACCACGTTGAACCTTGGGTTCGGTTCCGTCAAATGTGCGGGCTCGCTGCGCCATGCCTGCGACGCGGCACCCGTCCGTGCGTCTCTCGTGTCGAGCCCCAAGATAAGGATGCTAGAGCATACGAGGCCTGCTACCGAAACGGCACTAGCCGTTTGGTGTAGAGTCTGCTACGACCTCACGTGCTAGCTTGAGGAGGGTTGCGCGTCGACGTCGGCCCGCATACCTGTAGGCACCGCCCGGCACGTGCTGGTTTCTCACTTCGTCTACCGCAGTCATGTCATCCCTGACACGTACGATTACGGGAGATGTGCTCGTTCAGCATCTCAAGCAGGACGCGCTGACCATTGACGCGACAATAGTTGCGCAGCACGGACGGAGCGCTCGCACCCTCGTGAAGGAGGGGCCACTGCGCCTGACCATCATGGAGCTCGCGCCCGGCGGGAACCTCCCGCCGCACGACACCGATGGCCCGGTGTGCCTTCACGTGCTCAAGGGTGACGTCACGTTTCATGTGCTCGAGCGGGAGTATCTTCTTAGCCCCGGTGACCTCCTCGTGCTGGCGCCGGGCGTGACGCATTCCGCCCGCTCTGAGGGCGGCGTTCAGTTCCTGCTCACGGTGGTACACACCGGTTGAGTCCGCCGTGACTGTTGCGGGTGGTACGCGGCGGAATCGGAGCGTGGTCGCGCGTACCGCGCAACTGATCATACGGTGGAGGCAGCACCGAGGCGCAGGGCGATATTTTGCGTTACGGGTGTAAACGACTGACCGTGTGCGCCGATCGCGCGCGACAGTAACGGTGGTGCCGTCAGGGCGTATGCAGGCCCGGCTTTGGTCACTCGAACAGGAGAACTCTGTATGCTTACGACGCTCGCGATCATACTCGTGGTGCTGTGGCTGCTTGGAATGGTTAGTGCGTACACATTGGGTGGTCTCATCCATGTGTTGCTGGTCGTCGCCATCATTATCGTCGTGCTTCGCGTCGTTCAGGGCCGTCGGCCCATCTGAGCGCGACGACGCATGGTGGCGATCGCGCCCGAAGGGCGGGGCGCGATTCCGATTGATGGACGACGCCGCTCCGCCGGCCGATGAGCACGCGGGCGGAGCGCTCTCGTGCCGAGGCATCGGACGAGTTGTTGGTGGGTCCGATTCGCGGCGAACTGCTTGGTGCCGATCATCTCGCGGCGCGCGCGCGCGCAGTCGCGCGTGCGCAGCGACTGGTCGTGGGACGCGTTCCCCTTCGTTCTGCCCGACTGCTGGCTCGGCTCGCTGAAACACGCCGTCTCCTTACCAGCGCACACGAACGGCTCACGTCGGCCGTGGCCGATGGCGTCGATGCGGGTCCCGCTGCGGAGTGGTTGCTCGACAACTATCACGTCGTGCAAGAACACCTGCAGGAGGTGCGGGCGAGTCTGCCCGGTGGCTACTATCGCGAACTCCCCGAGCTTGCCAGCGGTCCGCTGACAGGCTATCCGCGCGTCTACGAGATGGCGATCTCCCTCATCTCGCACACCGAAGCGCGCGTCGATCTGGACAACGTCGATCTATATGTCGAGTCGTTCCAGAGCGTGGCGCCGCTGTCGGTGGGGGAATTGTGGGCCATGCCGGCCATGCTGCGACTGGGTCTGATCGAGAGCGTGCGTCGCATGACGCTGCGCACCGTGCAGCGGTTGGACGAGATCGAACTCGCCGCGCATTGGGTGGATCAGATCCTCGCCGCGAGTGCGCGGGGCGGGAACGAACTGCGATCCGCACTCCGGGAGTTCGCCGACGCCGAGCATGCGCTCACCCCGCACTTCGTGTCGCGTTTTCTGCAGTCGCTGCGGCACGCCGAGGGGGCATCGCCACCGCTGGCCTGGTTGGAGCACTGGATGCGCGACGCCGGCGTGAGCCCCGAACACGCGATGGCGCAGTCGACGCAACGGTTGGCACTCACGCAAATCATGATGGCCAACAGCATCATGAGCCTGCGCGAAATCGGGCGTCGTGACTGGCGCAAGTTCGTCGAGCACCAGAGTGTGATGGAGTCCGTCCTGCGCGATGATCCATCCGGACACTATCCGCTGATGACCTTTGCAACACGCGATCGCTACCGGCATGTGGTCGAACGCATTGCAAAACGCACCGGACATCGGGAAGCGTCGGTTGCGCAATGGGCGGTCGATCTCGCGCGTCGCCATGCGGATTCGCTCGGCGGAACCACCGATCCGCGACGCGCGCACGTTGGCTGCTATCTGGTGGACGATGGCCTGGCCGAGCTCGAACGGGTGTCAGGCTACCGGCCGACCTTTTCCGAGCGACTCGAGCGCGTAGTTCGAAGGTATCCCAATGTCATCTTCATTGGCGGGTTGGGGCTGTGCACGCTGCTCGCGACGCTTGCCGTGATGCTCATCGTCGAGGTGGATGGCCGGGCGTCACTTGGACTCATCCTGCTGTTCGCGTTCTTGCCCGCGCTCGACATCTCCGTCACGGTGATCAATCAACTCGTCACAGCGTGGATGCCACCACGGGTGCTGGCGCGCCTGGACCTCTACGAACATGGCGTGCCCGCAAAGTACCGAACGGCGGTTGTCATTCCCACGCTGTTCGGTAGCGTAGACGACGTGCGAGAAGCGCTGGAGAACCTGGAGGTTCAGTTTCTCGCCAATCGCGAGGCGCATCTTCACTTCGCCATTCTCAGCGACTTCACCGACGCCCCGACCGAGGTCGAAGCGGGAGATGCGGCGATTGTCGCGGCGGCACTCGAGGGTGTGCGCGCGCTCAACGACCGTCATGCAGCAGGACTGGCTGACGCGTTCTTTCTCCTGCATCGTCCGCGTCGATGGAACGCGCAGCAAGGTGTGTGGATGGGCTGGGAGCGAAAGCGCGGAAAGCTCTCCGAATTCAACCGATTGCTGCGCGGCGAAGCGACGGACGCCTTTTCTGCGATGAGTGGCGACACCAGCACGCTTCGCGACGTGAAGTACGTCATCACGCTCGACTCGGATACGGTACTGCCGCCCGATGCGGCGCCCTCGCTTGTTGGCGCCATGGCGCATCCGCTCAATCGCGCCGTGTACGACCGCGAACGCAAGCGTGTCGTGCGCGGCTATGGCATTCTGCAGCCGCGAGTCGGTGTCTCGCTGCCCAGTGCGCACCGCTCGCGTTTCGCCGCGATTGCGTCGGGGCATCCCGGCGTCGATCCCTATTCGACGGCGGTCTCCGATGTCTATCAGGATCTATACGGTGAAGGAAGCTTTACGGGCAAGGGGATCTACGACGTGGACGCGTTCCAGTTAGCGACACATGGGCGCTTCCCCGAGAACACGCTGCTCTCGCATGACCTCATCGAGGGCAACTACGCGCGGGCAGGCCTGGCCACCGACGTCATCGTGTACGACGACTATCCGTCGAGCTATGTCGCGCACACCAGGCGCAAACATCGGTGGATACGCGGCGATTGGCAGCTCCTGCCGTGGCTGCAGCGTATTGTCACCGGACCCCACGGACCGGAGCGCAACCGGCTGTCGCTTTTATCACGCTGGAAAATTCTCGACAACCTGCGGCGCAGCACGGTGGAGTTGTCGCAGTTACTCCTGTTGATCGGCGCCTGGACGGTGCTGCCGGGCTCGCCGTTCCGATGGACGCTGCTCGGACTCGGCGCCATCGTCGCACCGTGGGCCATGTCGTTGCTGCTGGCGATAGTGCGTCCGCCCTTCGACATGTCGTGGCGCGCCTATTACGAGGCGGTGGCGCAGGATGCGATCGTCAGCGCCCAGCAGGCGGCTGTGGCGCTTTTGTTTCTGCCGCATCAGGCATGGATGTCGGGGGACGCGATCGTCCGGACGCTGTACCGCCTGCTGGTGTCGAAGCAGTACCTGCTGGAGTGGCAATCGGCGTCGTTGGTGGAACGCGGCGTCTCCGACGTGAGCACCGCGACCTGGCGGGCCATGCGCGCGACGACGGTACTGGTTGGCGTGAGTGCACTTGTCATCTCGTACCTGGCGGTACGACGACAGATGGCGTTCGGGCTGCCACTCCGCGACCTCGGCGTGGCCGCGCTGTCGATGTGGAGTATCGTCCTGCTCTGGCTACTGGCACCTCGCGTTGCGGCAAGCTTGAGTCGTGTCCGCGTGCCCACACGTCGTCGGTTGTCACCGGCAGAACGTGCCACCGCGAAGCGATACGCAGCGGTGCACTGGCGGTTTTTCGACCACTTCGTGACCAAAGACACGCACTGGTTGGCCCCGGACAACGTCCAGACCGACCCGGAGCTCGTGGTGGCCATGCGCACGTCGCCGACCAACATGGGATTGCAGCTGCTGTCGACGGTGAGCGCGCATGATCTGGGCGTGATCACGTCAGCCGAGATGACGGCGCGTCTCGAGCACATCTTTGCGACGCTTCACACGCTGCGCCGATATCGCGGCCACTTCTACAACTGGTACGACCTGCACGACCTCCGTGTGCTCGAGCCGCCGTACGTGAGTACCGTGGATAGTGGCAATATCGCCGGACACCTGATCGCCCTCAGGCAGGCGTGCCTCGAGATCGCCGCGCGGGGCGATGCCCTGAACGAGCGTCTGCGCTCGCTGGCCGAGCAGGCGTATCAGCTGGTGATGGAGATGGACTTCACCTTCCTGTACGACGCGACGCGCAAACTCTTCACGATCGGCTATCATCCCGAGTCGTTCACGCCCGACGATTCGTTCTACGACTTGTTGGCGTCGGAAGCGCGCTTGGCCAGCTTTGTCGCGATCGCCCGCAACGATGTGCCGGTGGAACACTGGTTTCGACTGTCGCGCGCGCTCAATCGCACGGCAGGCGCGACGGCGCTGGTGTCGTGGAGCGGCAGCATGTTCGAGTACCTGATGCCGTTACTCGTTATGCGGACCCTGCCCTTCACCCTGCTCGACCAGTCGTACGACGGCGTCCTGGAGCGGCAGGTGGCGCATGGTCGCGCGCGCAACGTGCCGTGGGGAATGAGCGAAAGCGCATATAACCTGCGCGACCGTCATCAGACCTATCAGTATCGCGCGTTCGGCATCTCCGACCTCGCCCTCAAGCGCGGACTCGACCGGGATCTCGTCATTGCGCCCTACGCCACGGCGCTGGCCGCGCTCGTCGAACCGTCGCGATCGCTCGCCAATCTGCGAATGCTCGAGTCCATGGGTGCGCTTGGAGAGTTTGGTTTCTGCGACGCCCTGGACTACACACGTCCCCCTCCCGGTCAGCGCTTCGCCTTCGTACGGGCGTACATGGCGCATCATCTCGGGATGACGCTCGTATCGCTTACCAACGTGTTGATGGAGGACATCTGGCAGGCTCGTTTTCACGCCGATCCGCTGGTCATGTCGGCCGAACTCCTGCTGCATGAGCGCGTGCCGCGCCGATTGATCTTTCAAGAGGCACAAACGCCGCGACCGGCCGATGCGCGCCCCGACGAGGAGACGAACCGTCCCGTGGTGCGCGAGGTCAACACCGCAGAGACAGACGAGCCGCGCGTGGCCCTGTTGGGCTCGATGCCGTACATGGTAATGTTGAATCACAGCGGCAGCGGGTATAGCCGCTTTGAATCGTTGGCCGTCACGCGGTGGCGCGCCGACAGTACGCGCGACGACACCGGGCAGTTCTGCTACGTGAAAGACCTCAAGACGGGTCGCCTCTGGTCGTCGGCGCACCAACCGGTTGGTGCAACGGCCGATTGGAGTCGCGCTTGGCTCGCCTCGGATCGGGTGACGCTGCACCGCGCCGACGGGGACCTCGAGACCCGAACCGAGATCACCGTCGTTCCCGCCGACTGCGCCGAAGTGCGCCGGGTGACGCTCACCAACACCGGCCGCGAAGCGCGCGATGTGGAACTGACGAGTTACGGCGAAGTGGTCATGGCGTCGGCAGACGCCGACCGTGCGCATCCTGCTTTTTCCAATTTGTTCGTGGAGACGGAGTGGCACGCGTGGTGTACCGCCATCACGGCTACCCGTCGCCCGCGCACGCCGGACGAACCGCGGCTCTGGTGTGTGCACGTCGTCGACGCGGGACGCGATCGGGTGGGCAACGTGTCTTGCGAGACGGATCGCGCATCCTTTCTCGGCCGCGGGCGCACCGTACGCGATCCCGTTGCGCTGGACGTCGACGGCGAGTTGTCCGGCGCCACCGGCGCTGTACTCGACCCGATTTTTGCACTGCGTACGCGCGTTCACGTGTTGCCGGGCCAGTCCTTGAGTGTGGCATTTACCACGCTCGTCGCGACCAGTCGCGAGTCGGCGTTCGAGCTCGCCGGACGGTATCACTACTCGCACGCAGCGCAACGCGCCTTCGACTTCGCCTGGACCGCAACGCAGATCGAGTTGCGCGAGCTTGGCATCACGCCGGCCAACGCCGCCGTGTTTCAGGAGATCGCCACGCAGCTACTGTATAGGGGTGGCACGCTTGCGCCACCCCTCGACGAGGTGCGCCGCAATCGCGGGTCGCAGCCACGCTTGTGGCCGTATGGCTTGTCGGGGGACCTCCCCATCGTGTTGGCCACCATCGACTCCATCGACGGACTGCCGACGTTGCGTGAACTGTTGGCGGCCCACCGGTACTGGCGCCATCGCGGACTGACGGTCGATCTCGTCGTCATCAACGCGCATCCGTACGACTATCTGCAGGAACTGCGCGACGGTATCACCGAAGCCATGGTGTCGGCCAACGATGCAATGCTGGTCGACCAGCCGGGCGGCGTGTTCGTTCGTCGGCGCGAGATATTCCAGGGAGACGACTACCTCATGTTGTCGGCGACATCGCGCGTGCAGGTGACGTGCGATGGGCGTTCGCTCACCCGCGTGCTCGCCAGCGCCAACGCGCGTGCCACCGAGGCCATGACAGGCCTTCGCGTCGACGCGTCGACGAGGGCGCTCGATCGCAGGACGCCGACTCCGGTACAATCGATAGAGCGCGGCGGCGCATTGGCGTCGATCGTCTCGGTGTTGCGGCCCCTCGTGGCCCCGCTCATACCCCGTGGGCTGCGCGCACGAGGCCAGGGTGGCGATCCTGCGCGCGCGAGCGAGCCGCTGCGTTTCGAGAATGCGATCGGTGGACTGGATGAGCGCGACGACTATCAAATGATCATCGACGACGTGAAGCTGCCTCCCGCGCCCTGGGCGAACGTGATCGCCAATCCGCTCGGCGGCTTCGTGGTCTCGGAGCGCGGGTCGGGATGCACGTGGGCGGAGAATGCCTACTTCTACCGGCTCACTCCGTGGCATAACGATCCCGTGTCGGATCCTGCCAGCGACGTGTTGTTCCTTCGGGATGACGAGTCGGGTGAGCTGTGGAGTGCAACGCCGGCGCCAATTCGCGGAGACGGGCCGTTTCGCGTGCGCCACGGGGCAGGCACTTCGACGTTTGAGCACGACCACGACGGTATCAGGACAGAGCTCGTGCTTGGCATGCCCGAGGACGCCGCCGTCAAGCTGTCGCTCTTGCGCGTTAGCAATCACTCCGACCGGCCACGTCGGCTCACGCTGACGGCATTCGTGGAGTGGACGCTTGGGGCGAGGCGCGAGGACACACAGTACCAGGTGCGCACCCGTTTCATGCCCGACTCGCATGCAATCTTCGCGCAGAATCACTTCGATGCACATTTCACCGACTGGACCGCATTCCTCGCCACCAGCGAAGCGGTGAGCAGCTACACGGCCGACCGAGAGTCCTTTATCGGACGCAACGGAAGCATCGCCAATCCGGCGGCGCTGCGGCAGGCCGAGCTCGATGGCACGACCGGCGTCGGAATCGATCCGTGCGCCGCGCTGCAGATGCAACTGGTGCTCGCGCCCGGCGAGTCGCGCGAGGTGACAGTACTGCTGGGTGCGGCGAGCACCGAGCGCGAGGCGCGCCGCACCTTGGAACGACTGCGCACGACGAAGTCGGCACGAAACGCCATGACGCAATCGTTGGCCGCGTGGGACGAGCGACTCAGCGTGGTTGCCGTGCGAACCCCCGACTCGGCGTTCGACGCCATGCTCAACAAGTGGACGCTGTACCAAGCGCTGTCGTGCCGCATGTGGGCACGCACGGGACTCTATCAGAGTAGCGGTGCCTACGGATTCCGCGATCAGCTGCAAGATGTCATGGCCTTCCTGTATGCCGAACCGGAACTCGCGCGGGCGCACATCCTGCGCGCTGCATCACGGCAGTTTGTCGAGGGCGATGTGCAGCACTGGTGGCACCCGCACAGTGGCCGCGGTGTGCGGACGCGAATTTCCGACGATCTTGTCTGGCTGCCGTATGTGGTGGACCAGTACGTGCGGGTGACGGGAGACACGTCGGTGCTTGAGGAGTACGTTCCGTTTCTGGGGCTTCGCGCGCTGGAGCCGCACGAGCACGAGCTGTACGACCTGCCCACGGTGACCGACGAGCACGGCACGGTGTATGAACACTGTCGGCGAGCGCTGCGCCGCGCCTGCACCACCGGACCGCACGGCCTGCCCCTTATCGGCACCGGCGACTGGAACGACGGCATGAGTCGTGTCGGCGCCGAGGGCAGGGGTGAGAGCGTGTGGCTGGCGTGGTTTCTGATCACGGCGCTGCGAACGTTTGCCGAATATTCACGTGCTCGAGGTGATCTGGCGGAAGCGAACGAGATGCTCGCCAAAGCCGACGTGTATGTGGTGGCAGTCGAAGGAAGCGGTTGGGACGGCCAGTGGTACCGTCGTGCCTACTACGACGATGGTGCGCCCTTGGGCTCCGCCACGAGTGATGAGTGCCGTATCGATTCCATTGCGCAGAGTTGGAGCGTCATTTCGGGCGCGGGCGGTGAAGCGCGACAACAGCTTGCCATGCGCGCACTCAACGCACAGCTCGTTCGCGAGGATGCGCGACTCATCATGCTGCTGACGCCACCATTCGACCATGGCCTGCACGATCCCGGTTACATCAGGGGCTACTTGCCCGGTGTGCGCGAGAATGGCGCGCAGTACACCCACGCAGCGTTGTGGGCCGTGATGGCAACGGCGATGCAGGATGACGGCGATCGCGCCTTCGACCTGTTCCAGATGATCAATCCGCTCACGCACAGCTCGAGCGCCGCCGGCGTGGAGACGTACAAGGTCGAACCGTACGTAGTTGCAGCCGACGTGTATACCGCGCCGTCGCAGCTTGGACGGGGTGGATGGACCTGGTACACCGGTTCGGCGAGCTGGATGTACCGCGTGGGGCTTGAGCAGCTGCTGGGCTTCACGAAGGTCGGCGATACGCTCCGCATCGAGCCGTGCGTGCCGCGAGCATGGGCGGGCTTCGAGATCACCTATCGTTTCGGCCGAACCATCTACGACATCGTCGTGCGTGACCCAAACGGTATGCAGCAGCGAGGGGCACAGGTGACGGTGGACGGAACGCGGGTGGACGATCACACCATCCGGCTGGTCGATGATGGCCGACGTCGCGCCGTGCTGGTAGAGGCGGTGAGCGTCCCAGTCGTTCAGGATGTCAAGCGACGGTCGTAAGGCGCGAACGGCGGCCTTGGGGATGCGTCCACTCGCCGATGAGTCCACGGCTACTCATGATGCGTGAATCCGTAGACGTTGAAGGGGCGCCGCACGCCCGTGAGAACGCAAAAGGAGTGTCGCGCCTTTCGACGCGACACCCCCAACCAGGCCCGTTCGCCCCCCGGCTCCCGTACACCTAGCCCACGTGCAGCACTTCTATCACGACAACGAACGGCTTCGGCACTCGCTCGGCTTGCATCGCTCGATGCACACCATTCGTATGCAATAGAGCATACCGATTCTGGTAATCGACGGCCATCCGTCGTTGGAGCAGATTTGGGCCTAATCCCAGCGCCGGGCTCGACCCTAGTACGTCCGAAGAGCGATGGTGGGCGTCCTCCGTCGAGTCTAACGTTACCTGCGAACGTCTCACCGGCTCCCTATCACTCTTCACAAGAGGCAACATGCGCCCCTCCACCATAGCAGGCATCGCGCTGATTGTGCTCGGCGCCTTCCTCTTCTTTCGAGGCGGAAGCTTCACCTCGCGGCGCAATGTGCTGGATGTCGGTGGACTCAAAGTATCGGCCGAGGAACAGCGTCCGATCGAACCGTGGGTCGCTGGCCTCGCGGTCATCGCTGGCCTAGCACTAGTGGCGACTGGCGTGCGCCGCAAGGCGTAGCACCTAACGCGGCGCGTCGGCCCTTCCGACGCGCCATCACCTTTTACCGCCGGTCGCGTTTCCGACCCCGGGAGAAATAGCGTATGTCCGTACAACGGTCCCGCTCGTGCGTACTTGTCGCCGCTCTAATAGTCGGTGCGGTGTTTCTTCCCTCATCGCTTCAAGCGCAGCAGATCGGAGACGCTGAGCGCGTTAACGCCGCCGCCCTGACATCTCTGGGTTCGGCGTCGGCTCCTCGGGCCACGCCCACCCCGGCTGCCGATGCGGCGGTCGCCAGCGGTCCGCGCGTAGCGCAGGCCGGAATTTCAACTGTGGTAGAGGGAAGTCCGCACGAACTCGGTCAGCCTCAGAGACGTGAACGAAGTGTCGGTATGGGCTCAAACCTGGCCATGATGGGCGTCGGGGCGGCTGCAGTCGTGATTGGCCTCATGGTCGGCGGCGATGGTGGCACCATTCTGGCCCTCGGTGGCGGAGTCGTCGGGTTGGTCGGATTGTATCGGTACCTGCGGTAGCACGCACTTACTCTAGGAACAGCATCATGCGAAATCCTGATTCCGCGCCAATCCGGAGGCGACTGCTTACAGTTACCGTCGCACTGCGCGACGCCTTCGCCCGCGCGGCGTGCGCAGTCGGGTCGCCGGGACTGGCGGCATTGCTCGCTCAGCGCGCCAGCGCCCAAGCCCGCATCGCCAGCTATCTGAGTGCGCAACTCGCCGTACCCTCGCGCACGTTTGCCACGGAGTCGGCGACGCCTATCGGCGCGAAGCATGCTGACCCCCCGGGCACCGTGAATGAGCCCACCGGTTTGCCGCGCGAAGCGAGCATCAGAGACGCAGACGCGCTACTCGGCGACTGCATTCGCCTGCTGGATGCGTCCATGCTGGAATTCCGTGGTGCACACGGGCGCACCATGTCCCTCACAGAGCGCATACTCCTCGACCGTCACCGGGACCAGATGGGGTGGGCGCGCGAGGAACTGGTCCACCTTCGAGGCGAGCAGCAGTTGCCGCGTTTTCTCCGGCGTGACGAGGACCCCGCCGTTTATCTGCATCTACTCCACCCGTCCAAAGGTGTGCCACGCCTTTCGAATCGCCAAGACGGATGGCGCTCGAACGCAACGCCGCGTGAGCAAGTTGTGAAGCTCACCCTGCGAGCGGAGAGATAACGCGTAGAACAACAATCGCTTGCCGCCCTGAGAGAGCGACACCATCAGCAACCGGTTTCTCCGCTACCCCCGGAAGAGTGGGGAGGTTTCGCTGTCGTACCCGGAAAATCGCACAGATTGTCCAGCGATACTCTGGTGCGACCGACAACCCGCGTACATTCTTGATGGAGAGGGGCATTCGAGCGAGGCGTTTCGCAGCCTAGAGCGATACCCACACTGACGGAGACCGTGGTCTCCGAAGAACGTGTGGCACCTTGCCGTAGCCCGACTTCGCTCGCCTTCGAGGTGGTATGAGCGCACGAAAGCCGCGCGCGAAAGCGCCGCGCACGAAGAAGTTGAATGCGTCTGCCGTGAGGCAGTCCACCACGAAGCAGCCGTCGGCCGCGAAGTCGACGCGCTCCACGAACGGCCGAGGAACGCCCGCCGCGACGACTGCGATCGACACGTCGACCCCGGAGCGAAAAAAGGACTCGGGCGTACAGGTCGTCGGCATCGGCGCGTCGGCTGGCGGACTCGATGCGCTCTCGCGCCTCATGAAACATCTGCCGGTCGAAAGCGGGCTCGCGTACGTGTTGGTGCAACATCTCCACCCGGACCATCCGAGCCTGCTGCCGGAGATTCTGCAGCGCACGTCGCGCATTCCGGTGGTAGGTGCCGAGGACGGAATGCGAATCGTGGTCGATCACGCCTACGTGATCACTCCCAACACGACCATGACCGTCACCGACGGACATCTGCGCTTGGTACCACGATCGCGGGGGCGTGCGTTGCATTTGCCGATCGACGCCTTTCTGACTTCGCTCGCCAATGTGCATGGCAGCGGAGCGGTGGGCGTCGTGCTGTCGGGTGCCGGCTCGGACGGCGCACTCGGTGTGCAATCCATCAAGGAGGCCGGCGGTATCACAATGGCGCAGGACAGCGCGACCGCAGCGTATGCTAGCATGCCCGAGCACGCCGTCGATACCGGAGCGGTGGACTTCGTTCTCACACCCGAGGAGATTGCCGAGCAACTCCGTCGCATTGGCGCGCACCTCGCCCTGAACGAGTCGCAGCCGACCACGGCAGGAGCAGCCGATGGCACAGACCAGGATGTCGCGCTGCGCAAGATCATGATGCTGCTGCACAAGCGCACGGGCGTCGACTTCCAGCACTACCGTCGCGGCACGGTACACCGGCGCATTCTCCGACGCATGCTCGTACACCAGCAGACGACACGCGGTGGGTACCTCGAACACCTTCGGCTCAACCCCGCGGAACTGGATCATCTGTATCAGGACCTCCTGATAGGAGTGACCAGCTTTTTCCGCGACCCCGAAGTCTTCGAGGCACTCAAGACCACTGCGTTTCCCGAGATGCTGGCTGGCCACGAGCCCGATGCGCCCATTCGCGTGTGGGCGGCGGGATGCGCCAGCGGCGAGGAGGCGTATTCTCTGGCGATGGCCTTGGTGGAATTCGTGGAGTCCGCGTCGCTCCAGTCGCCGATCCAGATTTTCGGCACGGACTTGAGCGAGCCTTCCATCGCGAAGGCACGGACCGGACTTTATCCAGCGAGCATCGCCGAGGTCGTCTCTGCGGAGCGCATCCGCAGATTTTTCGTCGCAGAGCCGGGAGGTTTTCGGGTCACGAAGGCGCTCCGCGACCTCTGCGTCTTTTCGCGGCAGAACATTCTGCGCGACCCGCCCTTCTCGCATCTGGATCTCGTGAGTTGTCGCAACGTGCTCATCTATCTGGAGCCCACGTTACAGCAACGCGTGTACCCGATCTTTCACTATGCACTCGACCCGACTGGACTCCTGCTCCTCGGCAACGCCGAGTCCGCGACCGCGTCGGCCGATCTTTTCACCCCGTTTATCAAGCGACACAAGATTTATCGTC
>Ga0163151_10006855_pt1 | contig 13627 bp, 10 predicted proteins | sample OliLakLV19MP5IB2_FD_145596 | JGI IMG/M metagenome (GOLD analysis project Ga0163151, IMG submission 145596) | Freshwater microbial mat bacterial communities from Lake Vanda, McMurdo Dry Valleys, Antarctica - Oligotrophic Lake LV.19.MP5.IB-2 | ecosystem: Environmental > Aquatic > Freshwater >...
CCTTCAGGCCGAAGATTGCTTCAGGCCGACCCAGAACGAACCGGCCTTCGCAATGACGGAGAAGTTACCGACTCAGAACGAAGCGGCCTTCGCAATGACGGAGAAGTTACCGACTCAGAACGAACCGGCCTTCGCAATGACGGAGAAACCTACCCCCATCCGTCATCGCGAGGCACTCTTCAAACGAAGGTGCCGAAGCGATCCTCGGCCTCACCCGCAGCATCCTTCAGGCCGAAGATTGCTTCAGGCCGACCCAGAACGAACCGGCCTTCGCAATGACGGAGAAACCTACCCCCATCCGTCATCGCGAGGCACTCTTCAAACGAAGGTGCCGAAGCGATCCTCGGCCTCACCCGCAGCATCCCTCAGGCCGAAGATTGCTTCAGGCCGACTCAGAACGAACCGGCCTTCGCAATGACGGAGAAACCTGCCCCCATCCGTCATCGCGAGGCACTCTTCAAACGAAGGTGCCGAAGCGATCCTCGGCCTCACCCGCAGCATCCCTCAGGCCGAAGATTGCTTCAGGCCGACTCAGAACGAACCGGCCTTCGCAATGACGGAGAAGTTACCGACCCAGAACGAACCGGCCTTCGCAATGACGGAGAAATCTACCCCCATCCGTCATCGCGAGGAGGTCATTGAGAAAAGGCCGAGCGCGAAGCCTCCCCGAAGGGGGACGAAGCAGTCCTCGTTTGCCTGCTCATGAAACCAGCAGACTCTTTCGCTCTGTGGCGTCGAGAAAGCGGTGCGAACCCGATGGAAGAGAACCGAGTTTCAGATCGCCAATCGACACCCGTCGCAGCGCGACCACCGCCAGTCCCACCGCCGCCATCATCCGCCTGATCTGGCGATTCCGGCCTTCGTGAATCGTCATCGTCAGGCGAACACCGGCTGGCGCGTCCGTCATCGCGACGATCGCCGGCCGGGTCCGTTCACCTTTGCCAATGTCGAGGCCGTTTCGCAGGCTCTCGAGCGCGGTCGCGTCGGGAGGCTTGTCCAGCCCTATCTCGTAGGTCTTGGGCACGTGGCCTTCGGGATTGGTGAGGGCCTCACCCAGCCGATGGTCGTCGGTGAGGATCAGGAGGCCGGAGGTCTCCTTGTCGAGCCGGCCCACGGGAAAAACGAAGCGGTCGAGTTTCGGCAGCAGATCGTAGACCGTCTTCCTGCCCTGAGGATCACTGCGTGTCGTGACACAACCGACGGGCTTGTGGAGAGCGATGACGATGTGATCCCGCGTTTCCCGGGCCTCGGCCCCGTCCACGCTCAGGCGATCCTGTTCCAACGAAACGCGCAGCGAGGCGTCTCTTGAAACGCGGCCATTGACGCTCACCCGACCTTCGGAAATCAGGCCCAGGGCTTGACTTCGAGAACACAGACCGAGCTTTGAAAGCGCGCGCGGCAGGCTGACCGCGCGACGGGCCGGCGGTTCAGACCGGGTGCTCAGTCGACCCATCTCCAAGCGCGAAGGTCATCTGGCCTTCGCAGACCACCACCCCCCCCACGCGGGCAATGCCTCGGAACGAACCCATTTTCGCGCGCAGGCGAAGCACGATGCCTTCGAGTTCCACCGTATCGCCCGCGCGCACCGGCCGGCGATACCGCACGCGATCAATGCCCATGAAATACACGAGGCGGGATCTGTTCTCTGGTTTGGACAAGACCAGCACGGCACCCACCTGCGCCATGGCCTCGGTGAGGATGGAGGCGGGCAAAACGGGTATGCCGCCAGGTCCGGCGATGAAGTAGCGCTCGTCCGACGTGACGTTCTTGATGCCGACGATGCGCTTGTCCGGCTCGAGGGCGACAATGCGATCCACGAAGAGGAAGGGATGGCGATGCGGAAGGATCTTCTTGATTCCTTCGATCTCGATGGGAAGGGCGGGCGTGGTCATTGGACAAATGGAGTCTATTCGCCTCCCCGGCTATCCTTGTGAGCGTGACCACCGCCCGCACCGCGTCGGCCTACCTCGCCTTGGTGGCCGCGCTGGCCCTCGCCGCCAGCGGGTGCGCGCCGATGCTCTTCAATGACGGCTCGACGAAGACCGACATCCTGATTGCTGCGGATGCGCCCGCGGATGTCCGAAAAGCCGCGTCCGAGATTGTCGTCTACGGTCTCAAGACCGCGGGCGGCCAGATGCAGATCAAGACCGGAGAGCAAGTCGCGAAGTCCGAGAGCTCGATTCGCCTGCAGATCACCGACGCGCCGCTTGGGAGCGGCGATATCAAACACGCGGACGGATACACGATTCGCACGTCCGGCCGCGACATCACCATCACCGGCGGATCCGCCCGCGGTGTTCTGTACGGGGCCTACGACTTCATCGAGCGCGCCCTGAGCGTGCGCTGGTTCATGCCGTCGGCCATGGGCGAGGACATCGTTCCGGAAAAGTCCATCCCATTCCCGGAAGTGAACGTGACGTGGAATCCGGCCTTTCAGAACGTCAGCGGCTTGATCTGGGCCGGAGGGCCGGGCGCCGCAGATTGGGAGTTGCGGGTGCGCGCAAAGATCGGACCGACCGTCTCCTTCGGCCACAACTGGAGCAACATCCTGGCCCGCAACCCCGCAAACCTCTCTCAATACCCCCTTGCCTTCGCAGAAGTGAGCGGACGCCGAGGCGGGTCATCGCAGCTGTGCAGCGAGGACCCGGATGTTGTGCGTCTCAGCGTCGAAGCCGCTCGCCGCACTCTTTCGCAAAACCCCACGGCGACTCTGTTTTCGATCAGCCCGAACGACGGCTATGGATTCTGCGAGGACGATCGCTGCCGGCGCATCGATGACCTCTACGGAATCAACGACGGCCAGCTCTCCGACCGCTTTGTTCACTACGCAAACGCGGTGATCACGGAGGTCCGGAAGACCCATCCCGGAAAGCAGCTCGGCATCCTCGCCTACATACAGCACACTGCACCGCCGCGAAGGGCGATCCCGCTTCCGGAGTACGCGACCCTCGTTACGCACACGCCATGGGAGTTTTGCCACGTTCACGCTCTGGACGATCCCCAGTGCCCGGCAAACCGTCGCTTTACCGAGTATGTGCGTGGATGGGGCGCCCTCACGCGCCACACCGGAATCTACGAATACTACGGACACTTCTTCATGTTCACGCCGTGGCCCATCGTCCGAAACCTGCGGCGGGATATTCCATTTCTTCACTCGCTGGGTGTGGAGCGTTTCACGAGCGAGACCCAGCAGAACTGGGCAAACCAGGGCCTCAACTTCTACGTTGCGGCGCGTCTCATCGCCGACCCCACGACGAAGGTGGACGATCTGCTGAGTGAGTACTACACGCGCTTTTACGGCGCAGCGGCCGCGCCTATGCGCCGGTACTGGGAGCGCTTCGAAACCGCCATGGCGGAAACAGCGTCGGTGGGTGACGGAGGCTATGCCTGGATCTCGATGTTCCGTCGCTCGCTACTGGACGCCTCCGCGCGAGATCTGACCGAGGCCGAGCAGCTGGTCCGCAGCGATTCCAAAGACGTGGTCCGCCAGCGCATCGCCTTCATTCGGCTCGGTTTCGACTACACCGAAGCGGTGACGGAGATGTTCGAGGCCCACTATCGCAACGACCCCTATGCGGTCCTCGAATGGACGCAGAGGGCAGTGGACCGAATCAACAAGACTGCCGGCAGCGCTCCGCAGGCCTTCTTCGTTTCGATAGCGGTGTCCCAGACGCGATACTTGTCGACGCTTCTCCTCTCGAGCACACCGGCGTGGGTTCAATTAAGGCCCTAGCGACGCGATAGAATCGCCCGTTCCGTGTCCACGATCAACGAAGGGGAGTTTTTCACAGAGTCCGAAGTCGCGCAGATTCTGCCGGCGGTCGCCCGAATCGAATCGGTGCTCGACCCCGAGGCGCTCTTCGCGGCCATCGCCAAGCAGCTCCGGAGCCTGGTCAAGTACGAAGCGCTCGTCCTCTACCTCCTGGGCCCCGAGGGGGGGATGGTTCTGGCCCACGCCACCGGCGAGCCCGGAGCGCTTTCGAACCCGGAGACCGGCGGGGCGCAGATCGTCGAGGCGGTCGAGACGCGTCAGTCCTCCGTGAAGTCCCATGACTCGATCCATGTCCTGGTTCAGCCTCTCGTCTATGGCGAGAAACTCGTAGGCGTCCTCGGCCTCGAGGCGAACCAAAGCCGGACTTTCGGGAAGCGCGGCGTCTCGCTCGTCCAGATGATCGCGGGCAACCTGGCCACGGCGATTGAGAACGCCACGCTTCACCGCGACGCTCGCTGGTATGCCGGGCTCCTCGCCATGCTTTACGAAGCCGGCAAGGAGATGGGCGCCATTGTGGAGCTCGACGCGCTATGCGATCACGTCGCCGAGATCGTCCACCGCGTGGTGGACTACGAGATGTTCGCCATCTTCCTGGTGGACGAAAAGGCCAACGAACTGGTTCTCGTAACCTCGCGCCAGATGGCCTCGATCGCGCCTCGGCGCCGGATCGCGCTCAGCGAGGGGTTGACCGGCGCGGCGGCGAGCTCGAAAGAACCGGTGATCGTTGCGGATGTCCGCGAGGACCCGCGGTACATCGCGGTGGAGCCCGATGTCCGCTCGGAACTCGTCATGCCCCTCGTGTTCAAGGGCAAGGTGGTTGGGGTTTTCGATCTGGAGTCCCGCGAGCTGAACCGGTTCACCCATGAGCACATCAAGGTGCTGACGCCACTGGCGTCGCAGGTGGCGGTGGCGATTGAGAACGCGAGGCTCTACGAGGAGATCACGAAGCGCGAAACGCGCTACCGGAAAGAACTGGGGATCGCCAAGCGGATCCAGGAGGGCCTCTTCCCCGAAGACTCGCCCAAGGGAGCGCGGTGGGATGCTTCTGCTCACTTCGTCCCGGCCCGCGAACTAGCGGGCGACCTGTTCGACTTTTACGACCTCGAGGATCAGAAGCTCGGTCTTTCCGTCGGCGACGTAGCCGGCAAGGGCGTGCCCGCAGCGCTCTTCGGCGCCTTTACCTCCGGCACCATCCGCGCGCGCGCGTTTCAGAGGGCGGCCCCCAAGGAGATCCTATTCCGGGCCAACCGCACCCTGATCCGCCGCGCGGTGGAGGGTCTTTATTGCGCCCTCACCTATGCGTTGTTCGATTTTCAGGCGAATGAAGTGCGGTTCGCGAACTCCGGCCTCCCGTACCCGATTCACTTCAGCGCGGCGCAAAAGAAGGCGGGGCCGATAACGCTGCCCGGAATTCCCCTCGGGCTTTTCGATAACGTGATCTACGACGAAGCGACGATTCCCCTTGAGGCCGGCGACGTCTTCGTGTTTCACTCGGACGGCGTCACCGAAGCCTGGAACGGAAAAGAGGAGTTCGGCTCAGCGCGCCTGGCGGCGTTCGTGGCGAAACACGCTCACAAGCCCGCGGAAGAGTTGGGCCTGGAACTCGAAAAGGCGCTGCGAAACTGGGCGAAGCAACATCTGGCGAACGACGATGTGACCTTTGTAATCGTCCGGGTAGTTTGACCAGGCGTTCAAAAACGAACCATCGTCGCCGGCGAACCTGGGCTGCGCCGGTGACGGCCTGCAACCCAGGCCGATTTCAACGGCCGCGTGCTCGGGTCCCGGTTCTCACGACTTGAGGTTCGCCTTGTCGCGCTGGGCGCTCAACACCGAGTGTCTCCGCCCGTAAACGAAATAAAGCGCGGTTCCGATGACGAGCCAGATGCCAAACCTCTCCCAGGCCAAGGTCGGGAGGTAGTACATCGTGTAAAGGCAGCCGGCCGCGCCCAGGGGAGCAACCAGCCAGACGAAGGGAACACGGAAGGGCCGATGACGATCAGGGTCCTTGATCCGCAGAGCCAGAACACCCAGGCAAACGATCAGGAAGGCGAAGAGCGTCCCGATGTTGGTGAGGTCGTAGGTCTCGTCGTCGTCAAGAATGGTGGCGCCCAGGGCCACGAACAGACCGGTGGCAATGGTGGTGATGTGCGGCGTGTGGTACTTCGGATGGAGCTTGCGGAAGAAGGGAGGCAGCAGGCCGTCGCGGCTCATCGCGTAGAAGATGCGGGGCTGGCCGTACTGGAAGACCAGCAAAACGGCGCTCATCGAAACGACAGCGCCGAACGAGATGATCACCTGGCCCCAGCCGATGCCGGCCATTTCGAACGCACGGGCCAGAGGATCGGAGCCCTTGAGTTGCGCGTAGGGAACGATGCCGGTGGCGACCGCCCCCACGATCACGTAGATCACCGTGCAGATGGCGAGCGACCACAAGATCCCCCGAGGCATCGAATGTTGGGGGTTCTTGGTTTCCTCCGCCGCCGTCGATATCGCATCAAAGCCGATGTAGGCGAAGAAAACGATGGCGGCTCCGTTCATCACGCCGCGCCACCCGTTCGGCGCGAAAGGCGTCCAGTTGGCGGGTTCGACGTAGAAGAAACCGACGCCGATGAACAAGGCCAGCACCGAGAGCTTGATCACGACCATCACGTTGTTGGCGCGCGCGCTCTCCTTCACGCCGATGACCAGAAGCCAGGTGATCAGGCCGACAATCGCGATGGCGGGAACGTTGATCGCGACATGATGGCCGAAGATGATGGGCAGCTTGTCCATCTGGTCGGGATAGGAGAACGCCACATCCCGGTAGCTGTGGCACAACCAGAAGGGGATCTCAATGCCGAAAAAGCGGAGAAAAGAGGCGAAGTAGCCGGACCACGCGATAGCGACGGCGATGTTGCCGACGGCATATTCGAGAATCAGGTCCCAGCCGATGATCCAGGCCACCAGTTCGCCAAGTGTTGCGTAGGCGTAGGTGTAGGCGCTGCCCGAGACCGGAATCATTGCGGTGAGTTCGGCGTAGCACAGGCCCGCCAAGGCGCAGACGGCGCCAAGGAGCACGAACGACAGCATCAGGGCAGGGCCTGCACCGTAGCGGATCACCGTTCCGTCCGCGGCCACTTCGCCCACCGCGGCGGTTCCGATACTCGAAAAAATTCCCGCGCCAATGACCGCGCCGATGCCGAGCATCACGAGGTCGAAGGTGTTGAGGGTTCTTTTGAGGCCGGAACCCGGGGGGCCGGAGCCTTCGATCAACTGGTCGACGGTCTTCGTCTGGAAGATGCTGGACATGTCTTCAGGAGGCTCCTGCGTTTAGCGGGGAGCGTACTCGACTCTGCCCCCGGCCTGGAACCCCTGGATGCCGAAGTCCGAGAAGAACTGAGAGTCGCGAGTGGTGTAGGACGCGAAGATCGAGGCCCGGGCGCGACCAAGGCGCATCCCAAGATCGCCCCGGCCGATGTAGGCCACATCGTCGCGTTTGGCTTTCACGACGCTTCCGTCGTCCGCCACTATCTGGACGACGCCGTCGCTAAGAGTGCGGTCGCGGGTGCCCCCGAAGCGCATGTCGATACGACTCGTAATGAGAATGGCCAGTTCGACGGTGAGGCTTTTGTGCTCGAAGGTCGGCAGGCTGCCATCCACGGCAAAAGCGGAGACCGCTGATTCCTGCGAGTAGTTCTCTCGCAAGCTTAGCCGCCGCCCCAGTTTTTGAGACAAGCTCCCTCGCAGATACGGGAGGCTCTTGACGGCCGCGCCGCTGTCTAGCCGGTTGCGCCTAATACCCGCCGTAACCTGGCCTTTGAAGAAACCGGTGGTAAGAAGGCCGAGCCCTCCACTCTCTTGACTGAAGCTTCTGCTGGAAGCGTTCGGAAGACGCGTAACCCCGTACATTCCTTCGAGCAGCAGAGAAGAAAGAGGGGTTAGGCGATAGCGAAGTTCGGGTCTGACGTCATATCGATTCGTGGTCAACGCCTTGGCAAGGTCTGCGCCTCGGAAAGTCTGGCCTTGGTCAACGTCGGTGATATTCAGCGACGCTCGGAGGACCATCGTCAAACGACCGAGATCGCGCTCAAGACTGCCCGAGACGTTCGATTGTCTCGTGGCAACTCGCGTATCCACCTCGAAGTTGGGCCTCGAGAAGTCGCGGTTGAGACCGGTCGATATGGACGCTCGAGTTCCGGTGGTTTCCCAGAGAAGCGCCGCGGTGCCACCACCGGTCCAACGCCTCAATTCCTTCGTTCGATGGAAGTAGAAGTACTGCGACGAACCCTGAATATCGAGTTTCCAGTGGTCGAGGAAGGGAAGGGCGATGTCGAGCCCCGGGCCACCCGAGGCCACGAAATCCGCCGTCCGTTCGCGCTGATACTGGACGTTGGTGTCAACCGCGAGGGTCCCGATCCGGAACGTCGGTGTGATAATGAAAGGGCCCGCCGTGAACTGCCCGAGCGGAGCGCCGCTGTGTTTGCCGTCGGGGTCTGGGGATACCGCTGGCGGGGGGGCCTGCGCGTAGATCGGAGCGCAAAGGCCCTGCAGGCACAGACCAAGAGCGATCAATCTGGGCGTTACGCCGCCTGCTCGACTGAAACCCGGTAAGAGTGCTGAAGGCGCTGTTCGCATTGAGGTTTGTGGAATCTACCTGAGGTCGCCGCGGCGGAGCCCGATACCTCGGACCAATTCTGGATCGGGCCAAACCGGAAACCGGGATTGGACCCACCACTCGCCGCCCACTTCCCTCAGGTCCGCCTCCGAGCGTTCCCGGGGCGCAAGAGGCCCGCGCCATCTGACGGCGACCTAATCCTCAGTCGCGCAGACCGGAAACTGGGTATCGCAGGCTACTGCGTCGATGCTTCGGCAAATACCCGAAGAACTTGCAAGGAAAGCCACTCTTGCCTTGTCGCCGGAAGTTCCCACCTTGAGTAGAAGGTTGGAGTCCCTCGGCGCGAGCGCCGTTACAACCGCCGCTTCCCAGGCAGAGACGCGGAGCACCTCACCCGGCGCGCAAGCCATGAAGGAACGGATCTCGTTGCTTCGCACCACTACGCGAGGGCTGCCAACCCAGTAGCCTCCCACGAGAAAACCCGCGAGGAGGATGAAGATGAGCGCGAACGCGCAGCCCGCGACGCGCGGTCTCCGTAGCTGCCTGGCGCTGTGAATAGAGAATATGAACGGGAGAGGCGGAGCGCAACAGACCCGCAGGCAGGGCCGCGTATTCGCGCACGAGGGTTCGGCCAACCACGGCCACCAGGCCACGCTCGCCGCACCGAACAAGGCCGACGGCAGCCTCGGTGTGGCTTCGGGCGTCCCCACCATGGACGGCCACGGGTGAATGAGAGAGACCTCCCAGAGAGCGCTCGCCGAAATGCTCCGCCGCCACGAACCGTCGCCATTCAGGAATCGGCTGCGTCTCTCCGGTGGATTTCGAAGCGAAGTGCGTGGCATGAATTCTGAGCAGCACGACTCGTTACCGATACGTGAGCGCTCGGCCGGCGTCAAGGCCAAGCCCTTCGGGCGCCTTGGGCGGCCTTGACCCCACCGACCCCGCTGCCGCGCTCCGCTATGCCATACTGCCCTCCGTCGGTGCGTGAATCACCGCCAGAACATCAATGAACCGCGACTCGATTCCCATGTCGCTCACTGTCCACGAAACGGGGGCTCTCGAGGAGAAGACGTATGGACGGTTCTCTCCTGATCTTTCCGGTCACGCGCCGAGGGTCATTTCACGCTCGAAGGAGCGAGGAAGCGCGTAAACTGAACACAATGCGAGACTACAGCCGCGGCGGGTCGCAAAGGATCTCATTTCTGGCGGTCGCGCTGCTCGTGGCTGTCTACCCGACCAATGCCTTCGCGTACATTGACCCGGGTTCAGGCTCGCTGCTTGTCCAGATCGTGATGTCCGCGTTTTTTGGCGTCGTCTTCCTGGCCCGAAATTTTTTGTCCAAGACCGTGATCCTCGCTCGACGCATCTTCTCGAAGGAGAAGGTCGAGAAGACGACTCCACCGGACGAGCCGGTCACCTGAAGTCGCCCTCTGTGGCCAGCGACCCCGAAGACAATAGGCCGACGTCCAGGTCTTTTCGCGATCCCGATGGCTCGGTGGTGGTAACCGCCGAGCGCGTCCTCAGAAGCGTCGTGCCCGCCGCGGGGCGAAGTCTCCAGACCGCGCTTCTGTCGGAAGCGGTCCGCGGATTCGTGTCCAAGGGCGCATTTATTGAGAGCCGCATCCTCGAAGGGATCGAGGCTGAAAGTGCGGCCGTAGCGTTCAATCAGAAGGATTCCGAGTCTGCCGGTCGGCTCCTCATCGAGCACCCCAGGGTGGCTTTCCCAAGCTTCCCCTACGAGTGGTGTCCCGAGATGCTTCATGCCGCCGGAAAGCTCACACTGGCTCTGGCATCTGAACTCCATAAGGCCGGCCTTGGTCTCAAGGACGCGACGCCGTACAACATCCTCTTTCGTGGACAACAGCCGGTCTTCATCGACGCCGCATCGCTCGAAACACGAGACCCCGGCGATCCGACTTGGCTCCCATACGCTCAGTTCGCTCGCACTTTCCTTCTCCCCTTGCTCGTCAGCAAGTACTGCCGCGTGTCCCTCCGTCAAGTCTTTCTTGCTCATCGTGACGGCATCGATCCAGAAGCGGTCTACGCTTTGCTGGGTGTCGGCCGACGGCTCTCGCCGTCGTTCCTTTTCAGCGTCTCTGTTCCGACATGGCTCGCCGGGCGCGCGGGTGCGAGACCGGCAATCTACAAGCGTCGCCTCGAAGCTCCGGAAAAGGCGGCGTTCATTCTGAGATCCACGATGCGCGCCATTTGGAAAGGCAACTCGACCGGGCGGCGCCTGTTTCCGTTGCCTCGACCTGGTCCGACTATATGGAGACGAAGAGCTATCGGGAGGATGGCTTCGACGCAAAAGAACGATTCGTCCGGGCCGCTTGAGAGAAACCGTGCATCGGCCGTACTCGACATAGGCTGCAACACTGGTCACTTCTCGGGTCTTGCCGCGACGCACGGCACCCAGGTTGTGGCAGTTGATTCAGACTCGGTCTGTGTGGGCAGAACCTACGAACGCGCGGTCGCGAATTCCCTCTCGATTCTCCCTCTTGTCGCGGACATCTCGCGCCCGAGCCCGGCCATGGGGTGGCGGAACCAGGAACAGGCCTCACTGATCAGTCGGCTCTCCGGTCGTTTCGATCTGGTTCTGATGCTCGCCGTGCTGCACCACCTGCTCGTTACAGAACGCGTTCCCCTTTCAGACGTGCTGAAACTGGCCGCGGAACTGACCACCGATCTCCTCGTGCTCGAGTACGTCGGCCCCGCGGACGCCATGTTCAAGAGGCTTCTCCGTGGACGCGATGAGCTCTATTCGCATGTGACCGTGGCATGGTTCGAGGCGGTGTGCCGAGAGCATTTTGAGATCGTTGAAAGCAAGAGCCTCGAACCTCTGGACCGTCGCCTCTATCTCCTGCGCAAGAAAACACCGTGACCCTCGCGAACCCAGGGAAGCAGACGCTCGTTGAACGGTCACGCGCCGCCGTCATCGACCTCTATGCAAAGCACGCCGCCAATCTGGCGATGCTCTGTGCTCTGTTGGTCGCCTACTACCTGGTGTCCTACCTCACCTCGCACACACGGACGAAAACGCCTGGTTCCACCTACGTCGCGATGTGCGTTGTCTTTGCGAACATTCTGAGTGCCGCATTGGGCCTCTTCGTCTGGATGAAGTCCTCCGCAGCGCGGCTCCCCCGCGCACTATGGATCACGACGCTCGCGGGCGTGGTCGTCCTCGGATCGCTTCAGGCGTACTACATCGCGGCGTGGATCTATTCCGTGCCCGACACTCGCCTGCCCCTTTCCTATCGACTGACCAAAGAGCTCATCGTTGGACTGCATGTCGTCGTTTCCGTGCAGTTGTCAACGATGCTCTTGCTCGGACGGGAGATTCGTAAGACGACGCTCATACCCGCCCTCCGGGACTACAGCCTCCTGCCGCTCTGCGTGCTCCCGCTGGTTACCTACCATTCGCGAAATCGGGAGTACTTCACGCCTTCCACCACTGTTGAGTACTTCGCGCTCCTTTTGTTCGCGCCAATCTGCTTCATTACGGCGGCCAAGTGCGTCGAGAGACTCAGCGGAGCGTCCCTAGACACCGCCCCTGTCGTCGTCGTGATGACCTGGATGTTCTATGCGCGCCCCGGCATCTCTTCCCTCCTTCTGAGGCCGGTGGAATCAAGCGTGTTCTTGATGCTGGCGATTCTTCTGGTCTTCATGCTCATCATGTCAACCATGCATGCCAGGCAGCCTAGATGGACTGCGTCGCTCGCAATGTTGCTCCTGCTGAGCACGGCAGTCCAAGCGTATCTCCTGGAGACGGGCACAGAAACGAGTCCGTCCGCGCAAGCGAGGCCCACGCGAATACCGAACTTTCTGGCTCGGCCGTTCCAGAAGAAACCGGACATCTATTTTCTCGTCTACGACGCCTACTCTCCTGAAATCACGTTGCGTCAACGAGGCATCGACAATAGCCAGCAGATGCTCCTGCTGAGGGAAAAGGGGTTCACCTTCTACGACAAGAGCTACACGGTGGTCGCTGATTCGAAGGAGAGCATCTCCCGCGTGTTGGACATGGCGTCGCCGCCCCTTCATCCCATTGGCGGGAACAACCTGGTCAACGCGGTGCTCCGACGGGAAGGATATCGAACACATCTCGTTGTCACTCCCTACTTCCTCCAGGACGCGCTCGTGTTTGGGGCGGACAACACGTTTCCGTCCCGGACCGCGGGCGACGGCCTGAAATCTGTTTACACCGGGATTCGTGCGGGGGAGTTCAAAGCGGAGTTCGCCTTCTCCTTCTCTGACCGCGGTCGCGGCCGCGAGGACTGGCTGCGGCAGAAGAGGGATGTGCTGGAGGCTCGCACCCCGTATCCCAAATTCCTGTATGCACATTCGCCCTATCCTTCCCACAGTCAGATCTCAGGTAGTTGTCTTCCCAACGAGACGGAACTGTTTGCGGATCGACTCAAGCTTGCGAACGAAGAGATGCGCGTGGATCTCGATTCGATTCTCAACAGCAATCGAGAGGCGATCATCGTCGTTGCGGGCGACCATGGGCCATTTCTCACGGGTGACTGTCACCACCTTTATAGCTGGGAGCCATCTCGGGTCACCGCCAACGAACTCGCGGACCGATACGGCGCCTTTCTAGCGATTCGATGGCCGGAATCCGCGCCCGTTCGCTTTGACGAGATCGGCGTACTTCAGGATCTGTTCTTCGCCATCTTCGCGACGCTGACCGGCGACGCAGACGTCGTGTCACACCGACCCGAATGGCGAACCATCGAGATTCCGCCCGCCATTCCGGGGGGAGCCATCAAGAAGGGCATCATCGACTTCGGGCGCGACACGGGAAAGCCGCTCTACTCGGTGCACGTCGATTCTTTCTGACATAGGGCACTACCACACCGCCGCACCTACACAATTGATTCGAGGATCTTGGTGATGCGGTCGGACGCCCTGCCATCCCAAAGGCGCGGTCGCCGGGCACGTGGCCTCGCCGCAGAAAGGACCGCATCCAGCAATGGCCGCAGGCGTCTCGGGTCATCGCCCACCAAGATGTTAGATCCTTGGTGAATTGTTACGGGTCTTTCGGTGGTGGTTCGCAATGTCAGACAAGGTGTGCCGAGGAATGTGGTTTCTTCCTGAACCCCACCGGAATCGGTAACCACAAAGCGTGCACCCAGAAGGAGGGAGACGAACCCTGAATATCGAGTTTCCAGTGGTCGAGGAAGGGAAGGGCGATGTCGAGCCCCGGGCCACCCGAGGCCACGAAATCCGCCGTCCGTTCGCGCTGATACTGGACGTTGGTG
>Ga0163151_10006857_pt1 | contig 13626 bp, 11 predicted proteins | sample OliLakLV19MP5IB2_FD_145596 | JGI IMG/M metagenome (GOLD analysis project Ga0163151, IMG submission 145596) | Freshwater microbial mat bacterial communities from Lake Vanda, McMurdo Dry Valleys, Antarctica - Oligotrophic Lake LV.19.MP5.IB-2 | ecosystem: Environmental > Aquatic > Freshwater >...
GCGCCTATGCGAGGCTATCTAGCTGCGCCCCGATTTATAGATTTGTAGGGTGCGCTTCGGCGCACACTTGAAGGCCGTTCGCATCGGCATCGCATTAGACCCAATGCCACGGCGTTCCCCGGACGTGTGATTCTCTACAGGTTACCGCCCTAGGCGAACCCCTCAATTCGCCAGACAGTGGCGCAGAGCACCACGACCGTGTCTGTGCGCGCACAGACACGGTCGAAAGCAACGGGCCCGCGGCGTGTGGCGGGCTACACGGACCGGCTGATCCAGATCACGAGCGCTACGATCAGCAGGATGCCCACGATTGTCCAGATGAGACCTTTGTTCATGTTCAACCCATTGGCTCGAGGAAAGGTGCACGGCCGCCCGCGGACGCACATCGCAGTAAGCTTATCACACATATGTCCCGCGTGCCACTCCAGGGCGTCCTACCGGCGGAACGGGCCGGCGCGCCATGCACGTCTGTCGGCGCGCTTTTGCGTGTCCCGTTTTCTGCGTGTTCGTTTTCTGCGTCCAACGGATCTGATCGAGACTTTGTCCGAAATCTCATGCACGAAACTGCGCATTTCGCCTGCGCAGCATGCCGGCCCCTGCCAAGGCGAGTAGCGCGAGGCTGGTTGGTTCGGGGACGGGTGCGAAGCTCACATCATCGACATAAACGTGGGAAGAAGCATTCACGACCGCTCCTGTCACCGAATTGAAGCCGAGGAATATCGCCGATGCATTCGCGGGTGCGGTGAAGTTCTGCGTGTATCCAACGTAGGCTGCGGAAGACGGAATGTTAGAGAATTGCGGCGAGCCGGGCAGGATGCCACCGCCGGAATTCAGAAACGCAATCTGCACTTGCCCGATTCCGCTGGGGCCGTAGGCAGCCTGTGCGAAGTAGCTCAGCGTGTACACCGTGGCAGGAGTGACCGATCCGGTGGCCGATTGCTGCTGAACGTTGGCATTGGCCGCCTGGCTGACATTGTTGAGGTTTGCCGCAAATGATCCGCTGCGCGGGTTCGTTGTGTCCCGCACCGCACCCGTTACATACATCCATTCCCCTGGAACGGGCGGCACAATAGATGGATTTTCGAATCCGCCATTGTTAATTATGGCTGCCGAAACAGGCAAAACCGAAGATGTAGACAATAATCCAACCGACAAAAGAACGTTGAGCAGTTTCATAGTAATTCCAAGAAAAACATTTGTAGACATGATGCACTAGAGATGGAACCCAATTAGCCTTTTCTATCCGCTCCTCTCAGCACGCCACTGCTTGAACTACCCCCGGATACCCATCTGCGAATGGAGCGATATCGAGCATAGGATGCATTCGGGTCGTCGCAATGTTGTTTTGCGTGAATGATTTGTTGTTTTGCGACGCGGCAATGCACTCAACCCAGGTCCACAACCAGAAAAGAAAACGAAAAAGGCGGCGGCGAAAAAAGCGGGACAGGTCCGACTTTCATTGATCCTTGTCAATTGACGACTTGCAATCGCGCTCATGCCGCGACAGGCTTGCAACGCGCCGGGTGGTCTGATCTACCATGTCCTTAATCGCGGCGTTGGGCGGATGAAGTTGTTTGGGCATGAGAAGGATTACCTCGCGTTTCTCCGCTGCTTCCGCGACGTGCTGGATGACTCGCCGATGGTAGTGCTGGCGTATTGAATCATGCCGAATCACTGGCACCTCGTGCTGGTCCCGCGGGTGGACGGACAGCTTTCGCGATTCATGCAGCGGCTGACGATCACGCACGTTCGGCGGTGGCTGGAGCACCGCCGCAGCGTCGGGAGCGGGCAAGTTTATCAGGGGCGGTTTAAGTCGTTTGTGTGTCAGGATGACGGGCATTTTCTGACGTTGTGCCGTTATGTCGAGCGGAACCCGCTGCGTGCGCAGAGGGTTGCACACGCGGAGGATTGGGCTTTCAGCAGCCAGCGAACGCGGCTGGGGTTGGACCGACAGCCCATGATCCCTCTTGTGCCCTGGCCGGTGGCGCGACCGGCGGATTGGCGTGCGCGGGTCAATCGCGCGCAGACCGCCGCGGAGGAAGCGGCCCTGCGCCGGAGCATCGCGACCGCCAACCCGTTGGGCGACGCAAAGTAAACGGCAGCACAGCGAAAGCGGCTGGGGATCCCCGACCCGGGGCCGATCGGTAGGCCTAGAAAGCACAAGAGCTTATGAAAGTTGGACCTGTCCCGGTTTTATCGTCGTATGAATGAGATGAACTCAAGTGGCCACTGTTACTCGCACTCGCCGTCCCAGCCACTCGTACCTGAAGACGATGCTGAAGCGGCACAGCTCTCCCAATATGCCATCCCGACATTCGGCCCACGGAACGATCTTCAAACAGACAGCGCACGGATTCTCGACATGCTGTACGATAAAAGTAACGCAAGCCGCCTCTTGGAACACTTGGAAAGCTTGGCCGCATCTTTTTCGTGCGGTCAATGGCTGCCTCGGATGAACTTCGAAGCGCCCGACCCAAGGAGTTTGATGACAGAGAAATCCTTGAAAGATGGCCTGGAAACCTATGCCCAGAACATCGTTGATACCGTTCGCGAGCCCCTGCTGATTCTGGACGAGACGCTGCGAGTCCGGTCCGCCAATCGTGCTTTTTATCAGACATTCCACGTCTCGTCGGAGGAGACCGAGGGGCGGCTCATCTATGAATTGGGCAACGGTCAGTGGGATATCCCCGACCTGCGTACGCTGCTGGAGGACATTGTCCCCCGCAGCTCCGTCTTTCAGGACTTCGAGCTGGAGCACACGTTTCCGGTGATTGGTCGCCGGGTGATGCTGCTCAATGCCCGCAAGCTCCAGGCGGGCCAGCACGGCGAGTTGCTCGTCCTGGCGATGGAAGACGTGACGCCGCGAAAGCGAGCCGAGGAAGCGCTGCTTAAGGCGGGAGCTTTACAGAACGCGATCTTTAACAGCGCGAACTTCTCCAGTATCGCCACTGACGCCAACGGTGTGATCCAGATTTTCAACGTCGGTGCCGAGCGGATGCTGGGCTACACAGCGGCTGAAGTGATGAACAAGATCACGCCCGCCGATATCTCGGACCCGCAGGAAGTGATCGCCCGCGCGAAAACATTGAGCGTGGAATTGGGAACCCCGATTACGCCCGGCTTCGAAGCCCTGGTGTTCAAGGCCTCGCGCGGGATCGAGGACATCTACGAGCTGACCTACATCCGCAAAGATGGCAGCCGCTTTCCCGCCATCGTCTCGGTCACGGCATTGCGTGACGCTCAAAACGAGATCATCGGCTATCTGCTGATCGGGACCGACAACACCGCCCGGAAACAGGTGGAAGCTGAGCGCATGCTGCTCGATCAAGCGGTGCGCGATCAACAGTTTTACACGCGATCACTGATTGAATCGAACATCGACGCCCTGATGACGACCGACCCTCGGGGGATCATTACCGACGTGAACAAACAGATGGAGGCACTCACCGGATCGACGCGAGACGAACTCATCGGGGCGCCATTCAAGGATTACTTCACCGATCCCGAGCGAGCTGAGGCGGGTATCAAACTCGTGCTGAGTGTAGGCAAACTCACCGATTACGAGCTGACAGCCCGGGCCCGAAACGGCCAGGAAACGGTGGTTTCGTACAACGCGTCGACCTTCCACGACCGCGACCGGAAGCTGCGGGGCGTGTTTGCCGCCGCCCGCGATGTCACCGAACGCAAACGTTACGAACAATCATTGCAGGAAGCCGACCGCCGCAAGAATGAGTTCCTGGCCATGCTGGCCCACGAGCTCCGTAATCCCCTCGCCCCCATCCGCAACGCTCTGCAAATCATGCGGCTGACCTCACCTCAAGGGAGTCAACGCCCGGAGGACGAGGCGGTGCGATCAGCCTCCGCGATGATGGAGCGCCAAGTCAGCCAAATGGTACGCTTGGTCGATGATCTGCTCGATGTCAGCCGCATCAGCCGAGGCAAGATCGAGCTGCGTCGGGTGAGGATCGAGCTGGCGTCTGCTGTCTATCAGGCCGTCGAGGTCATCCGACCGCTGTGCAAGAGCCTGGATATTACGCTGACGGTGACGATGCCAACGGAACCGATCTACGTTTACGCCGACCCGACACGGTGGGCTCAAGTGCTGGGCAACCTGCTCAACAACGCCTGCAAGTTCACGGACAAAGGGGGCCAGATTTGGCTCACTGTTGACCGAGAAGGCTCGGAAGCAGTGATCCGCGTGCGGGACAACGGCATCGGGATCGCTGCCGAGCAATGCCCCCGCATCTTCGAGATGTTTACTCAGTTAGACACTTCGCTGGAGCGTTCGGTCAGCGGGCTGGGTATCGGCCTGACGCTCGTCAAAACCCTGGTTGAGATGCACGACGGAACCGTGGAAGTCGAGAGCCTTGGACTCGGTCATGGAACTCAGTTCACCGTTCGCCTACAGATTCTCGACGAAGTGCCGCCTCCGCCCCCGATGCCGACCGCCAGCCTGCCGACAACGCTCACGCCCCGACGCATTCTGATCGTCGACGACAACCGCGACGCAGCCATGTCACTCGCTATGCTAATGGACATCACCGGTAACGAAACACACACCGCGCACGACGGGCAAGAGGCCGTGGAAGCAGCAGCACGGTTACGGCCCGACGTGATTCTGCTCGACATCGGCCTGCCGAAGCTGAACGGATTCGAAGCCTGCCGCAAGATCCGCGAACAGCCGTGGAGCAAGACCACCGTGATCGTCGCCCTCACCGGACGGGGACAAGATGACGACCGCCGCAAGTCCCACGAGGCCGGGTTTGACGGCCACCTCGTCAAGCCCGCTGACTACGGAGAACTGACGAAGCTACTCGACAACCTCCGACCGATCCCGTCCTGAGTGAAGTTGAAACAGATCAGGGGATTCTGGATGAATGGGAACTGGCAAGTGACAAGGTTCTTGGGGCCGCAAAAGGTGTCAGGAACATTTCAGCCAGGAAGGCGCCGGATTGAAAAGGGCGTCACTCTCGAATTTTATTCCGACAACATCTGATCAACTTCCTACCGTAACGTTGGCAATTCACTCTGAACGATGTCCCACGTCGTGGGGTGATCGACGGCCGAGTAGCCGTGAATGAGTACGTTCCGAAAGCTGATGATCGCCCGCCAGTCTGTTACCTGCTCGGCGCGGCTGGCGTCGATCTTGCGCAGTTGGCTCAGTGCCTCGCCGATGATTTCAAACCCGCGCTCGACCGACCACTGCAATTGTTCATCGTCGCGATACTGCTCGAACGAATGTCCCGCTGCGAAGCGCGTCACTTTTTAGCCGGCGCGGCGAATGTCTTCAAGGAGTTTGCGCGATTCAGGCGGCATAGAGCACTTTTCGGTGACGGGCGGCTACCGCAGTGAAAATGGCATTGTCCACGGCGGCCGGTTCGACTAAGTCGACGGGCGTTTCGAGCAGGTCTTCCAGATCCAGCTTCAACCCCATGTAACGCTTGAACGAGCCCTCCCAATTTTGATCGGCGAACTCCACAACAAAATCAACATCGCTTGTGCCGGTTACAAAATCGCCTCGCGCGGCCGAGCCGAAAACCTCCAGGCGATTGACGCCGTGTTTGCGGCACAGCGTTGCAATGGCGTCCTGATGAATGGCCAGAAGATCGATCACATGAGGCATTATACAAGCTCGACGAGCGTGAGTGGAAGGAATTTTAGATCATCGTGCGTCGCACAGGTCGATATTGTGAGCGCGGTGATTACTTCGGTGCGCATTGCCGGTGTACGCGTTCATGGGCGCGACGCCGCTTTGGCTGTCGCGGGTTGACTCGTTGGCGCGTCGGCGGGGCGGGTGGCTTCGTTCCAGTTATCGATTTGCAGGTTGCTCGTGTCGGTGCGCAAAATCGCCGGGCCGAAATCGGTGGCGATTTGCACCATGTTGAAGCTGACGTCGGCGGCGTGGGAGCAACTGATGCCGTAACGGGCCGAGAGGTTGAGGTTTTCGAAGCGCAGGTTGCGGATCGGCGATTGCTCCTGTCCTTCGATAATGCCGGCCCGCTGCGCGCCGCGGACGGTGAGGCGGGCGACTTCCACGTCGCGGATCGTGGGTGAGCGGCCGGCGGTGAGCTGGTCGGCCAGCGTTTTGCCGCGGAGGGAGAGGGTCAGGGGGCAGCCGATGTTTTTCATATCGAGGTCGGTCAGCCAGACGTCTTGAATCGTGCCGGTTCGGTCGGGGGTGGAGTGAATCTGCACGCCGAAATCACCTCCGTCGAAGCGGCTTTCTGAAACGCGCACGCCCAGCACGCCGCCGTGAATGTTGGGGCCGATGGCAATGGCGGTGGCCGATTGGCTGAATGTGCAACTGCGAATCGCCACATCTTCCGTGGGCCGGGCGGCGCGCGGTGAAGCATCCTGCCGGCCGGCTTCGATGGATACGGCCCGCGCGCCCACCGCGGCACGGCAGTCGTCGAGGCGCACGGATTTGCTGGAATCGATCTCTACGCCGATGGTGTCGGACGCCGGCGGCGCGTCAAACTGCGCCAGGCGCAGGAAGACATTTTCGCTGAACAGCACATGCACCGCCGAGCGGGGAGGGTTGCGGAAGGTCACGCCTTCGATGCGCACGTTGCGGCAGTTGCGCAGCTGAAGCATCGGCGGACGGCGTGAGTGGGCGTCGCCGGTGGGCTGTGTAGACACCGCCGCGGGGGTTTCTTCGCGAACTTGCGACCACCAGTACGGGCCTGAGCCGTCGATGACGCCGGCGCCGATGATTGAAAAATCGCTGCATCCGTCGGCGGAGATGGCGGCTCGGCGCGCCGGCTGCATCAGGCCGTTGAAGCGTGTGTCGATGAGCGGGTAAAGGGCCGGGTCGTCGGCGAGTTTGACGACCGCGCCTTCGGCCAGCAGCAGTTTGAGGCCGGAACACAAATTGATCGGCGCGATGAGATACGTCCCCCGCGGCACCAGCACCGTGGCGCCGCCGGACTGCTTGGCGGCTTCAATGGCGTGCTGAAAGGCGATGGTATCGAGCGTCTTGCCGTCGCCCTTGGCGCCAAACCCGGCGACGTTGAACGACAGCGACGAGGTCATGCGCGGCAATGACGCGCAGCCGGAGCCGACCGCCAAGAGCGCGATTGCCACGACGATAATCTGAACGAAGCAATTCCTAAGCAGCATGCCCCGACAAGGATAACCGCTTTCAGCAAAGTTTGCCCATCCGTGCGCCGCGCCGCGCGATTGCTCAGGGCAAGCGCATATGGGCGAATGCACGGGCTGCGAGCGCGCGAACGGCGGTTATGGCGTGGAATTGGGTCGCTTACGCTCGCCGCTCGCTGTGCGCCGGCCGCGGGCTATTGAACACGTCAACAACAATGCCACCCATCCCAATGCTGGCTCGGGGACGGCAGAAGCCGGCCCGCCGCGCGCCGACGTGGACACCGGCAGCGCTTGGCCGAAGTTGGCGGCGAGGCGTGTGAAATCGTCGAGGTTGGTTACGCCGTTGTAGTCAAAGTCGCCCTGGCTCCAGCGCGCCGGCCCGCCGAAACTGGCGGCCAGCGCGGTGAAGTCGTCGAGGTTGACGGCGTGATCGAGGTTGGCGTCGCCGTATAGGGTGAAGTCGACGATGACGGTGTCACTGTCGAAGGGTTGGCCGGCAAAAATGTTGGGGATCGCCGTGACGATATCGCTAGCTAAAGCGTATCCCAGCGCGGTGCGGCGCGTCGGGTCGTTGGCGGCGACGCGGGATTGAATGCCCACGCCGTTCCAGCTTCCACCGGCGTAGCCCGTTTGAAGATAAGCGGCGATCTGCCCGATGGGGCTGGGGCCGGTGAAGTCGACCAGCAGGGCGTGATCAGTGAGATCCAGCGCCGTGGTGATGCTGAGCGACTTGACCGCCGACGTGCCCAACGTTCCGCCTCCGGCGCGAAGGGTCGCGGTTCCGCCGTTGATAATGAGTGTGCCGACGCGCACATGGTCGGCCAAGAGCGAAGCCGGTGTGACCAGTTGAACCGTGCCGACGCCCGAAATGCCGGCCAGCGCCACTTTGGATGATCCGATGACCGACATCGTCCCATTCACGGTGCTTTGCCCGCTGAAACTCACGCTGGCCTGGTTGGAAAATTGCATGACGGCGGCGGGGTCGACGTGAATGGCGCCGGTGCCGATAAAGGCCTGTCCGCCGGCGCCGCTGAGGCGCAGCGTTGCGCCGTTGCTGGCGATGAAGGTGCCGTTGTGCAGCATGGGCGCGTTGCCGGGGTCGACGATGAGGAACGACAAAGGGTCGGTCGCGCTGATGACGCCGTGGTTCTGTAACCCGGCGGAGTTGTTGCCGAGGAACCCACCGCCTTTAATGCGATGCCCCGCGCCGTTGATCAGCAGCCCGCCGGTGGCCGAAGCCACGATGGCGGCGCCGCCGTTGGCCGGCGTGAGGATCAGTTCACCGGTTCCGGCGAAGCTCACACTGCCGTTGACCAGCAGAGACGAACCGGCGCTGTCGGCATAAAGTTGGATCGATCCATTGTTGGTGATTGCGCCGGCGGCGGTGAGTGTGGCGCCGGCGTCAACGTTAAAAAAGGAGTTGTTCGTGATCGCGCTGATACTTGCGGCATGATTGGCCGCGACTTCTACCCTGCTCCCGGCCGAGGATTGAAACGTTCCACCGACGATCGTAGCGCCCGACACCAGTGCGATCGTTCCGGCGTCGGCTTGGAAAAAGCCGTTGGTGTTATCGAAATCGCCCCCGCCGTTGCCACTGACCAGCAGCCAGCCGGCGGTGGCGGAAAGGGTGCCGTTATTGATGAAGGCCGACGCGCCGGTGGGCGCTGGGTCGATTAGCAGGGGGCGTGCGGGCGTGGAGGCATCGATGAGAAAGGCGTTGGTGAATTCGGCGCTGTTTCCGCCGATCGTGCCGTCGCCGGAGATGGTGTTGTCGACGTTCACAATCCGTCCGCTGCCCGCCAGCAGGCTGGTTGAACCATTGAGAGCCACCGTGCCGGCGCCGTCAAATTTAAGCGTGCCGCTTACGCCGCTGAGTAGTTCGCTGCGCGGGCCGATGACGATGGAGCCGAAGTTGTGAACGCTGGCGAACGTGCCGTTGCCCAAAACCACAAGATTGGTGTTCTGGTCAAACTGTAGCTGGTCGGCGGAATCAATCTGCAACGAACGGATGAGCGCAAAGACATCCAATTGGGTAATGGTAATTTGCGTGTCGTTGGAATCGATCAACACGTCGGCCACGGGCGAGTTGGGGATGGTGAGCGTGCTCCAGTTGAGCGGATCGCTCCAAGGCCCGTTCGACGGCCCGACCCAAGTCTGCCCTTGCGCCACTGAAGCAACGCCAAGCATCGCCGACCAAATGGTCGGCGCAAGTACACGTCGAGCGCGAGCCGTGGGCTGCATCCTCTCCTCCAAAATCCATTATCGCCCCGTAGTTTAGCGGCGAACCTGACTCATTTGCCGCAGCGGCATAGCCTAACGGACTTGGCGGGAGAGGCAACATAAAAAGCGGGCACTTTCACTATTTTCGAAGCAAAGGGTCGAAACGGTATAGAAGTTACAATCTGTGCAGGCGTCACAGGGCAGTGAGCTTGTGAGCCTTCTCACTCGCGTGGATTTCGCCACCGAATCAACGTCCGCAAATCTGCGGACCAGCGCAATTGAAAGGGCCTGGCATCCAAAAAAGCCGGAAAGTGCCGATGAAGGGTTGCAGCGATAAAACTTTCTCCTCGCCTCAAACCAACAGGAGCCTGTCATGTTGACCCCCAACAGCTCGTGCTATCTCACTTTCTTCCAGAACGGCACCACCCGCGTGCTTTCGCCGGGCAAGGTGCTTGATACTTATGACAACACCGCCACCGTGCAGTTTCCGCACAACGTCGAACTCAAGGCCGGTGGAAAGACCACGCTGTTCGCCAACTGGCGCGGCAAGTTTCATTCGCAGAACGTTTCGATCACCAAACTGAGCAACGACGGCGGCAACAGCGTGATCAACATCCAAACGACTGGTGACCCCACGCCGGCCGGCGACAACGAAACCTTCCGCATCAGCGCGCTATCGCAGGACATTCGCCTGACGGTTGATAAGCAGATCAACTGCCAGTTGGCCGACATCGGCGAAGAGGGCCTCTCGGTCATCACCCAGCAGCCGCTGACCAATGGCGCGCAGGTTTCGATCAACCTCACCGTCGACGGGCTTTATGCCCAGGGCACGCTCACTGTCGTTGGCCAACAAAAGTTGCCCACCGGCACCACGGCGTTCACGCTGGAAGTGACCGACAAGAAAAGCAACCTGCACAAGAGCCTTGAATCGCTCAGTGCCACGCTTCAGCGCAAGCAACTCCGCAAGCTCAGCGCGGCCGCGTAGCGGTTTTTACTCAGGCAAAATGCCAACAGCGGTTTCGATTGGGCCTTGCTTCAGTGATGGGGCAAGGCCCTTGGTTTTACGAAGCCCGGGCCGGAACCCGATATCGGCGGGGTGCTTCCTGCTTCTGACGCGCGAAGGAGCGAACGCCTCGAAACTGCCCCGATCGTTCAAGCCGCCGAGAAGAAGACCCCGCTTCGCGTACAACTCGAGCTGCTCAGCAGCCTGATGCAGCGGCGACAGCTCAAACGGCTGGCGGGCGCGGCCTAACGGTCAGGCGCTGGTACGATGGCCCGCATGGGCGCGGAACTGCCGCAGTTCATCAGCGAACCGATCGAACCCGTCGCCGGCACGTTCGACGCCGGCGCCATGTCGCGCGGCGAACCGGGGTTGCCGTCGCGATTCTTCTGGAGAAAAACCAAATACACCCTCGCCGGCGTGGCGCGAAGCTGGAAAACAAGCTCCCGCGACCGCGGCGAACTCTATTTGCGACGGCATTGGCACGAAATCAAAACCGAATCCGGACAGTGCTTCACTTTATATTGCGAACGGCAGGCGAAGAATCGAAACAAGCCGAAACAGCGGTGGTGGATCTACTCCGTGTCCGCGACAAAATGACGCTGGCACAACTGAGTGATTCGCTTGCTTCTCATCGCCTTCATTGGATAATTCGGTCGGTCAAAAGGAGGATTCGTGAAGGCCGTCACCGCCTTGACAGTTCTTGTAACCTGCCTCGCCACCACCAAAGGACAAACTGTTCCCGAGCCGAACACCACAGCGCCCGCCCCACCGGCGTATACGCCAGTGCGGTGGAATGAGAATTATTCATATCTCAAAGACTCGGCCAACCGCTCCGATCCGTTTGACGCGCTCAAGTACATCTCACTCGGTCCGGACGACTGGTATCTCTCGCTCGGCGGGCAAGTACGCTATCGATACGAGTATTTTTCCAACGAGAACTTCGGCGCGGTTGAGAATGACTGGGGCTATGCGCTTCAACGCTACCTGCTTCATCTTGATGCGCACTTCGGGCCGAACATTCGAGTCTTCGTCCAGGGAAAGTCCTCTCTCGTCGACGACGGCCGAGAACCCACGCCGTCGGCGACCAGCATTGAGCCGCGTCCGACCGATGCCGATGAGGCCGATCTTCAGCAACTATTCATCGATGTAAAACTGCCGTCCGGCGAGGACGCCGCGACCATCCGCGTCGGCCGGCAGGATTTGATCTATGGCGCGCAGCGTCTGATCGGCCCGCTGGATTGGACCAACGTCCGCCGCACGTTTGAAGGCGGCAAAGTGTCGTATCAAGTGGGCAAGAAGCACACGATCGATGCATTCCTCGTTCGTCCGGTGATCGTCGAAAAGGAAGAATGCAACTCTGGCGACGGCGACACAACTTTCGGCGGGATCTACGCGACGTTCGGCGTGCCGGAGAGGTGCTTGCCCGGAAGCGCAAGGTTCGAAGCATTCGCACTGGGCCTGTGGAAGCAAGCACAAGTCGATGACGGGGCCGATCTCGATACCGATACATACACGATCGGCGGCAGACTTAGCGCCGCGCCCAAACCATTCGATTACGACATCGAACTCGCCTATCAATTCGGCAACAGCGGCAGTGGCGATATCTCCGCGTATTCCATTGCGACCGAAGCCGGCTACACCTTCGCCGACGTCGCCTGCACCCCGCGGCCGTTCATTGGTTTCGATTATGCCAGCGGCGACGATGACCCGAACGATTCCGATACAGAGACGTTCAACCAGCTCTTCCCCACCGGCCACCTGTTCTTCGGCTACATCGACGTCGTCGGCCGGCAGAATATTGTCGATCTGCATCTGGGCATCGAGCTGACGCTGCTTCAGAATCATGCCTACGCCAAGAAGCTCACATTACGCGGCGATTACCATTACTTCTGCCGCGCCAGCGATGATGATGCGCTCTATGCGGCCTCTGGTTCGGTGCTGAGGGCGGATACCGGAACCGACGCCAAGTTCATCGGGTCGGAAATTGATCTGCTGCTGACGTGGCAGATCGATCGTCACACGCAGGTGTACGTCGGCTACAGCCACTTTTTCGTCGGCGATTTCATTAACGAAACCAACGGCCCCGACGATGACATCGACTATGCTTACGCTGCGGTGACGTTTACGTTTTGAACTTGGAATTGTGGACGAGGATCAACATGCCAACCGCGCCGCGCGGATTTTCACTTCGACCCTGGATCGCCATCGCGATTCCCCTGGGCGCGGCGCTGGGCCTGGGGCTTTTCACCTTTAGCTATGCCGAGGGGCTTGCATATTTGAGCAATGACCCCAACGCCTGCGCCAACTGCCACATCATGAATGAGCAGTACGACGGCTGGCTGAAAGGCTCGCATCACGCCGTCGCAACCTGCAACGATTGCCATGTGCCGGTTGATTTTGTCGGCAAGTACATGACAAAGGCATCCAACGGCTACCACCACAGCAAGGGCTTCACGCTGCAGGATTTTCACGAGCCGATCATGATCAAGCCGCACAACGCCCAGATCGTGCAGGGAAACTGTCTGCGGTGTCACGGTGACCTGGTGCATGAAATTCTCGCCGGCAGCAAGACAGCAGAAGATGCTGTCCGATGTATCCATTGCCATCAAGGCGTGGGGCACGGTCCGGTGAAATGAAGCAGAATTTGGCAGCACGGTCACTTCGTTGACCGTGATTGAGAGGACTCTCCGATGTCGGATCAAAATGCGCGAAGAACCGTCGTACCCTTTGTGGCCACAGTCATCCTGACGGCGCTGATTACGGCCGGCGTGGCGTATATGCTGGTGAACATTTTCACGCGCAAGCAGGAAGCGAAGAACCCCTATCTCAAACTGGTGAACGTCGACAACAACACGACCGATCCGAAAGTGTGGGGCACCAACTGGCCGCGTCAGTTGGATGGATACTCGCGCACGGTTGACAAGACGCGCACCCGCTACGGCGGGTCGGACGGGCCGATTCCCGAATCACGCATCGAACGCGACCCGTGGCTGAAACGCATGTTCCTCGGTTACTCGTTTAGCGTTGATTTTCGGGACCGCAGGGGGCATGCGTACATGCTTTACGATCAGGAACAGACCGAGCGCGTCACCAAAAAGCCGCAAACCGGCGCCTGCCTGCATTGTCACGCATCGATCACCCCCACCTGGCGCCGCGTGGGCTTGGAATCCGAAGGCAAGCAACTTGCCGACGCCAACGGCTTCGACTGGCCGGCGGTGATGAAGGGGTTTGAATTGATGGGCAAGCTTTCGTACGTCGATGCCCACGCCGAACTGCTCAAAACGCCCGACGGCAGCCCCGCTGCC
>Ga0163151_10006858_pt1 | contig 13625 bp, 10 predicted proteins | sample OliLakLV19MP5IB2_FD_145596 | JGI IMG/M metagenome (GOLD analysis project Ga0163151, IMG submission 145596) | Freshwater microbial mat bacterial communities from Lake Vanda, McMurdo Dry Valleys, Antarctica - Oligotrophic Lake LV.19.MP5.IB-2 | ecosystem: Environmental > Aquatic > Freshwater >...
CGCGCGCAGCGCCTCGGCCACGCGGGCCACGGCTGCGGCAAACGGGGCTGCGGCAAACGGGGTCAGGCCGTTCGATGTTCGGAACGGCAGACACGAGCCGGCCCACTCTGCCGCCAAGCCTCACGAACATCGAACGGCATGACCCCGTTGACCCCGTCGCGACGCCTCACTGGCAAGTCGATTGTGCGAGCGGGCGGTGGCGCAATCCAGGTCCCGGACGTCCCGCGATTCCAGCGCTGCGCCGATGCAAAATCAGGAGGCACCGGAGGAATCATACGCGATTCGCGTCATGACCCGCTTCCGACTGCCCCAAATCTCAGGTGGAATGAGGTCAGAATAACCCAAGACCTTTGACCGCTATAACGCTGATTACGCGGATAAATTCTTCCGATCCAAGGGCTCAATCTGGACTCAAACCCACGACTACCTCGGGCATCCGCTTCATCCGCGTTATCCGCGATGGTTTTTCCACGTTGAGTAGCGCATCAAGGGCCGCTCAGAAATTGCGACTGCCAACGGCCCGCCCGGAGGTCAGGCCCTACCCCCGGAAAAGTCCAAATCACGGGCGATGGGTAGAAACAAACAAAGACCTTTGACCACTGATAACGCTGATTACGCGGATAAATTCATCCGATCCAAGAGCTCAATTTGGACTCAAACCCACGACTACCTCGGGCATCCGCTTCATCCGCGTTATCAGCGACGGTTTTTCCACGTTGAGTAGCGCATCAAGGGCCGCTCAGAAATTGCGACTGCCAACGGCCCGCGCGGAGGTCAGGCCCTACCCCCGGAAAAGTCCAAATCTCATGTGCGATTGGAGTCATTCGCGATTCGCGTCATGACTCTTCCGACCGACCGCCGATTGATTCCCGGATCAGACCGCAGCCATTTTACCCGGACGTGGGAAGCGTCCGGCAACGGCATCATCGATCCAGATGTCTTCATCGAGCGATTCCCAACGTAGTGCGCGGCCTTGCAAGCGGATCGTTACTTTCGCCAGCTCCGCTTCAGATGCGTTGCTCAGCAAAGGAAATTTCGACGCGGGAAAGCTAACGATGCGCTGATCGGATAACTCCAGCCATACGCGTTGCTTTTCGATCCAGCACCTCACGGCAGTCGCGGACGTTGATGACCTACTTTCCATGGAAACTAAGGTAGGCCGCGATGAGCTTATGGCAATGTTCCTCTACATGGCGTCGAATTTGAGCCAACTCCGCTGGGCTGAAGCCGTAGTTAGCGGCGAGGGAGACCGGCTGAAGCCAGAACTTTGCTTCGAAATCGTCGCGCGCAGCGTGAATGTGGGGAGGTTCGTCGTTTTCCCGGCTGTAAAAGTGAAATCGGTAGGGTCCAATACGAAGCACCGTAGGCATATTCTGGCTGGTAGAAAGCGGTCGCGTTCTCGGATGACCACGGCTCACGTATGCTCCACGTCCGCTGGGTGACGAGAACCAACTTTCTGGCCAACTCTCGACGACGGCTCATTCAGTGTCCCGATTTTTGGGGCGTTTCACGCGAAGTTTCAAGTTTGCGCGAATCGCGAATCGAACGTTCGAAATATCGTCGAAGTCGACGGGCGATGGTGCAATCCAAGTCCCGGACATCCTGCGATTCAAGCGCTGCGCTTACGCAAAGTCAGGAGGCCCCGGAGAAATCATTCGCGATTCGCGTCATGACCCTCTTCCGACCGCCCCGCCGTCGATTGAAACCAGCTGCCAGCGAGAGTCGCGCACCGAACAGTTTCTATATTTGGCGGGAGCGGGGTCGCCGTTTTTGGGCCAGCGACCGACATGTGTCACCAGCGTGCGGTCGGCTCAGGTCGCGGTGGGTTTTTCGAGGAGCGGAAGAAGGCTGCGACCTTCAATTTGGGCGCGAACCTTGGCGTCGAGTTTCATCCCGGTAATGGCGGCGAGCGTGGGGAAAACATCGATATGGGCGGTGTAGGCGGATACATCCGCCGGCTGGAAACGGCCGGGCCAGCGATCGGATCACGAACGTGCTTACGGCGCGGAATCGGTCGGGCGGCCCCCCGCCGCCGCCGCGATGACTTCCGCAATGCGATCCGGCCCGGGAAACTTCAGCAGGTAGTGATCCGCTCCGAGTTTTTCGGCCCGGGCAACGTCCTCCGGGTGATCCGAACTCGACATCACCACAATGGTGAGCGCGTCGAAATCCCGCTGTTTACGCAACCAGCTGAGTAATTCAAACCCGTCCGTTTTCGGCATTTTCAAATCCGTGAAAAGCGCGCACGGAGCGAACTCCGGCAGCTTCTTTTGGATGATCGCCGTGGCCGCAAAAAATGTCCTCACGTCCTCGCTGTCGAGAAACGTGATCACCGGATTCTGTACCCCGCCTTTCTCGATCAATCGCCGCAAAAGGAACAGGTCGTCAGGTTCATCATCGATAATGATGACGGGTCGAAGAGGGAGCGGCGATGTCACAGGCAGGAGGGTTAAATATTGAGGAAGGTCGACGTTCCCGCGTGGCCGGACGCGATCAGGCCAGGCAGGCTTTGAATTCTTCGGTCAGTTCAGAGCGGACAAGGTTCTTGCCGATAAACACCAGAGTGTTCTGACGCGGCGTGCCGTTCCATTCGCGATCGAACTTCGCGTCAAAAAGCATGTGAACGCCTTGGAAAACCAGTCGCTTGGTCGAGCCTTTCACCGCCAGTACGCCTTTCATGCGATAAATATCGCCGCCTTTCTCGCGCAACAGCGTGCTGATCCAATCGTTGAGCCGCTTGCCGTCGAGTTCACCGGGCTCGCTAATGCCGACTGAGGTCACAGCCTCGCTGTGCTCGTGCGCCGCATGAAAATCCTGCTGCCAGACGGGCTTGGAAACGTCGTCGCCGACGTAAATGTGCAACGGGTCGTGACCGCAGGACTCAAACACGAGGTAGTGACCCGCTTCCGCCAGGGTCAGCTGATAACGGCCGTGGCCCTCGCTCAACAGCAGTCGATGCAGCGTCGCTCCAGGTTTAATGGACTCTCCGTCTTTCGTGCGTGATTCCCAATCGGAAAACACCACCACCGCTGCATCCCGGGCCGCCGCAATATCGGCGTCCGCCAGTGATCTCACCGGCATCACGACCACATCGAGTTCGTTGGGGTTGCCATGATGGTGATGTCCATGGTCGCCATGACCCTCGCCGTGCGAGTGGTCGTGATCAGGCCCGTGATCATGATCGTGGTCGCAGTGCCCAATCTCGAGCGTATGCGTGCCGGCCGGGAGCGCATAGGCGCCGGCCCATTCGAACGGATACTCCGGTTCAAGGAACTTCGGATCCAGTTCCGTCGCGCGGCTTAGGTTGAATCCGCCGACATCGAGCACGTGATCGAGATTCACGTCGCAGTTTTTCGTGCGATGAAGCTTCGCCACGCCGTTGATGCGTTTGATCCGTGCCTCGAGGTGATCGAGTTCATCGGCCGGCATGAGATCGGTCTTGTTCAGCAGAATCACATCGGCAAACCCGATCTGCTTCACGGCCTCGTCGTCCGTGTCCAAATGCTGGGCCACGTGTTTTGCGTCCACGACGGTGATAATAGCGTCGAGGCGGAAGTGTTGCTTGATCTCGTCGTCGGTGAAGAACGTCTGGGCCACCGGCGCAGGGTTCGCCAGTCCTGTAGTTTCAATCAGGATACCGTCGAGCTTGTCCTTGCGTTTCAGCAGCCGGCCCAAAATGCGGATCAAATCGCCGCGCACGCTGCAGCAGATGCAGCCATTGTTCATCTCGAAGAGCTCCTCTTCACTTTGGATCACCAGCTGGTGGTCCACGCCGACTTCCCCGAATTCGTTCTCAATCACCGCGAGTTTCTTTCCGTGATGTTCGGTCAGAATCCGATTGAGCAGCGTGGTTTTTCCGGCGCCGAGAAAGCCGGTGAGGACGGTAACGGGAATCATGCGGGAGGCGCGTTGAGGCGAGAAGTCGAACGTTCGGTTGGCGGAAGGTCGATAAAAACGAAAACGTGAGGGCTGCTCACGGCGATTGCAACAGGGGCGAATATCCGTGCGTCCGGGTGTTTTGCGCCGGTTTGGCTCGGGATCGCGCGCGCTGTCGGCTGTTTATCACTTCGGCTGCCGGGTGCGATCCGCGTCGAGGTGGTAGATCGCGGAGAGCGCCCCGTTTTCCACCCGGGTCTGCACCCGCAGGGTCCCAAATACCTGCACGGGTACATCCTGCTCCGGCTTCACCCCGCGCTTGGTCATCTTGACCGTGATCCACTGGTTCATCGGCGGCACGACCCCGTAGCAACAGAGCAGCGAATTCGCCACGAGTAGAAACTCGGTGGTGACGGCACCTTCCATTCTCATCGGGAGCATGAAGCCGGTCACCGCCACTTTAATGCCATCGAGCTGGCGAATCAGATCCGGAATTTGGGCGTTCACCGCCACCAGTGCGACCGCATCGCCTACTCCGACAGCTGCCGCTTGGGCTTTCGTCAGTTTGAACGCATAGCCGCCGAGTGTCTCAAACCCCACGTCCAGGTGCCCGTCGATTTTGCGTTTCGGCATTTGCAGGGGCGGATACTCGGGTTCGGCCAAGACGCCCAGCTCCGCGGCCAGAGCCGTGTCCTCGTTCTTAACGGCTCCAGTCATCGTCGCTGTCTCCCGCACGAACGTATCCGAACCGGGGATATCCACGCGCGGACCGTCCGTGACTCCGACGGGCGTCATCGCCATCGCGTTCGACGCTGGTGGCGGCGGAGCGGGTGCCCGGCGGCGGCTCAGAACGGGATCCGGCGCCGGCTCGAACGTGCCGTCGATCCCGTGCACATTCGGCATTCCGATCGCGCAACAGAGCGTGTGATCGCTCATTGCTCGCAGCCCGGTGACTTGCGCCACGGTCAACGGCGCGGCCAGGCCGACGACGACCAGGGAGAGAGCGGAGCAAAGGCGGACCATAATTCTAAACACAGTCGTAACCCAGAATCGCTCCCCCGCAAGTGCAGCCCGATTTCCTCCACGTGCTCCCCGGTGGCGGTCATCTACCTCCGTGGGTTTCCTCAACTCCTACTTTGGGTGATCCATGCTCCCTCCTGTTCCGGAAGTGAGCGCATCCGAGCTCAATTCGAGCGTTTCATATAGATCGCGATATTATTGAATTTCGTCCCGCGGATATCGATCGAGGATACCGTTCCGGGAAACTCGGCCGCGTTCTTGAGCCAGTCCGCTTGCGCCTCGAATTGTGAGGTGTTGCCGACCGTCTCTCCTGTAGCCGGGTTCGCGACCGCCTGGAGGGTGAGTGGGCGCCGCTCGCCGCCGGTGATGGCGACGAGTTCGATCGAAGCCGCCGCGATGCGGATGAAATTTTCCGCATGGCCGTCGAGAATGTAGACGGTGAGTTTTCCAGCCGCCGCATCACGGACGAGTTCAAGGTTGTAGGCATGATCGCCCACCTCGATCAACGTACCGCCGTGAGGCGCCGTGTGAACGTGGCCGCCGGAGGCAGCGCCTTGATTGGGGCTCTTACTACAGCCGCCCAGCATCGCGGTTAAAGCGAGCGCCAGCGGAAAAAACCAATGGGTAAAACGTGGCTTCATTCCGACCGACATTGGGAGTCTCCTCCGACCGATGCGAGCCAAAGCGACACCGGGGGGCGGTGAGCCTCTTGAATTCTCCATTCCCGCTGCACCGGATCGATCGCTGAGAGGAAGCAGGGTTTGAACGCATTGTTTCCGGAGTGCGCGAGCTATCACGGGAGAGAGGCACGCTGTGGAAGTGCCCATTTTCACCCGCATTATAGGATTGGCATAGGAAGCCGTTCGCGAAACGAATCATCCCATCCCTCTCCGATGACGTCTCGTGCCGCCCAGTCCACCGCAGCTGCCCGCTGGCCTTTCTGGCTGCTGCTGGTCGCGTGGGTGTGCGTGCACAGTCCCCAGACGGTGATGCCGACCGTGCTGACGTGGCTCGCTGAAGCGCGATCGTTTTCGCATCAACGCGACCTTTCGCGCTCGGCGGCGTATGTACTCGCCGGCGAGAAGGCGCCGAGCCGCGTCAGTGAGGCGCTTGCCCTCGTGCAAGCCGCTCAGCAGGACGCGGCTTCCAATGCCCCCATCTCGGTCCCGTCGACGGCGATTCTGAAAAAAATCGATCTCGCCACCGAACGGCAAATTGACGTCGGACTTCCGGCGGAGCGGAAGGCCTTGGGGTGTCAGGTTGAACTCGACTATAGTTCGAGGCAGCGGGCGCAACCGCCCCATGCTCCACCGCGCGTTGGTAACATGATCTGATTCGCGACTCGGCTCGAATGAGTCGCGTTCTCCTTCCCGCCGTGAATCCGGCGGGAATTATTGGCGTCGCCGAACCGTCACTGCGCATGCGCGTCAGAGGGCGGTCGGACGGCGATCTAGGGTTCGATCCTCTGTTCCCGGCTTGTTGACCATGTATCTCCCCTTTTCCTTTTTGCGCCCCCACGTGGGCGCTTTCACCGCCCTTTATCCCGCGATCAACGCTCTGGCGTTGTCCGCTTCTGTCGTCGGCGCCCCGCCCCCGCCTCCGGACGTATCCACTCCAGAACGACTCGACCCCTTCATTGTGCAGGGTCGCGCCACGGATCTGGTCGGGACAGCGACCTCCGCGTCGCAGGGAATTGTGGGCGCAGCCGAACTCGGAGCGCGGCCCTTTCTACGGAGAGGTGAGTTGCTCGAGGTGATTCCAGGCGTGGTGATCACCCAGCACTCCGGCGGCGGGAAGGCCAACCAGTATTTTCTTCGCGGCTTCAATCTGGATCATGGCTCTGACTTTTCCGTCAGCGTCGAGGGGTTACCCGTCAATCTGCGTTCGCATGCGCACGGCCAGGGTTACGCTGATTTGAACTTCCTCATCCCTGAGCTCGTGCGCCAGGTCGACTATCACAAAGGTCCGTTCTTCGCGGACGTCGGAGATTTCTCGAGCGCGGGTGCCGCGGAGTTTCGGCAGTTCGATCGCTTGCCGGAGAATTTTGTCAGCCTGACCCTTGGTGAAAACGCCTTTGCCCGTTTCGTCACCGGAGGCACCCGGAGTGAGGGCGACCAATTGACCACGGCCGCTCTCGAGTTGTCCCAGGACGACGGTCCGTGGATTCGCCCGGAGAACTTCGAACGCGTGAACGCGTTCCTGCGTCATCGCTGGGGGAGTCCGGATGCCGGTTATCGCCTCACGGCCATGGCGTATCATGCCACGTGGCAAGCCACGGACCAGATTCCCCTCCGCGCGGTCGAGACCGGAGAGTTAAATCGGTTCGGAACGTTGGACGATACTGACGGCGGCAGCAGCGCGCGCGTCAGTCTCTCCTTCGATGCCGACTGGCGCCACGCCGAAGGCACCACGCGGCTTACGGCCTACGCACTGCACTATCGGATGAACCTGTATTCAAACTTCACATACTTTTTGGACGATCCCGTAAACGGGGACCAATTCAACCAGCGTGATCGTCGTAATGTGCTGGGAGGTTCGCTGGATCGGACCTGGGTGGCGGCGCCCAGGGGCGAAATGCAGAGCGAGACCACCGTGGGCCTGCAGCTCCGCGCCGATTTGATCGATGAACTTGGGCTGCATCGCACCGCGCAGCGGAGTCGATTGTCCACCGTGCGTGATGATCAGGTCGACCAGTGGAGCGCCGGAGTGTACGCGCGAAATGAAACCCGGTGGCGCGATTGGCTGCGCACCGACGCCGGCCTGCGCGTGGATGCTTACCGCTTCGAGGTGGCGGGCGATCTCCCTCTTAATTCGGGGCGGGCGAATGATCAAATTGTCAGCCCCAAACTGGGGCTGGCTCTGGGGCCTTGGGCCGCGACTGAGCTGTACTTGAATGCTGGATTCGGTTTCCACAGTAATGATGCACGCGGCACGACGATCCGAGTCGACCCTGCCGACGGAGTGACACCGGTCGATCCCGTTACTCCACTGGTTCGATCGCGAGGCGCGGAAATCGGCGTTCGAACCGCCGTGGTACCTGGCGTGGTGAGCACCGTTTCGCTCTGGGGGTTGACGCTCGACTCGGAACTCGTGTTTGTCGGCGATGCGGGCGGCACGGAACCCGCGGCGAGGACCCGACGTCACGGTCTGGAGTTCGCCAACTTTTGGCAGCCGACGCCGTGGCTCGCCTTGGAAGTGGATCTCACGTTCACGCATGCGCGCTATCGGGACGATCTCGGCGACGGGACGCGGATCGCGAACTCGATCACGCGGGTTGCCACTGGCGGCGTCACGTTCGGGCGGGAGCTGGGTGGATTTGGAAGTGTCCGGGTTCGGCACTTCGGGCCCCGGCCTCTGACCGGGGACAATGCCGAGCGGGCACCGGCCTCGACGACTTTTAACGCGCAGCTCGGCTGGCGAACGGAAAGGTGGGAGATCGCGATCGATGTGCTGAACGTGCTCAACCGTGAGAATTACGATATCGCTTATTACTACACGTCACGCCGACCGGGCGAGATGGCGGAGGGACTTGATGATTTGCACTTTCATCCGGCTGAGCCGCGCACCGTCCGGCTGACGCTCACGCGCCGTTGGTGAGTCTGCCCCACGCAAACGCTTGAAACTGTGCGGCGGAAATGAATGCCAACCGACGCGGAGATTGGGACCAGGTCTCTTTCCTCGGAAGCACGTGGATGCACGGGTTTATTCACTTTATTCTTTGACACGTCTGACCCTCGAATAAAGCTGGGGGGCCCTCGTTCATGTTCTTTCAAACGTGACGCCGCGGCGAAGCCGGACCTTCCGGGGATGCACTCGTGGCGGTGGCGTTATTGACCAACTATAAACCCCTTGCTGCGGTTCCTTTGTCTTGGCCCAATCCTATGAACACTATTAAATCCTCCTCTGGCACTGAGCTCACCCGGCGGAGCCTTCTTCAGCAAGCGGGCCTCGGATTACTCGGGGCCGCGGCGCTTCCGTTCGCTGGATCGCCGCAGCTGCAAGCAGCCGCGTCGGCTAAGCAGCCAACTGCACCTCAGCCCGAACTGGTACCGCTGAATCGCTTCCCGCGCATGATGCAGGAGTATTTCGGGAAGCGTATAATTGAGCAGGAGAATGCAGCCGAGGCGGTGATCGCCGGTCTCCGTACGCGCGGGCAAGCCGAGGCGCACGTGCGGGAAACCACAAAGAAAGTGAAGCAGTGTTTTGGCGCCTTGCCCGGGAAGACGCCGCTCAACGCACGCGTGACCGGGGTCGTCGATCGCGATAGCTATACGATTGAGAACGTCATCTTCGAAAGCCGGCCAAATTTCCCCGTAACCGGTAATTTATATCTACCGAAGAATCGCAAGGGGCCGACTCCCGCCGTGGTAGGGGTTTGCGGGCATGCCCTCAACGGCAAGGCCGGCGGAAGCTATCAGATGTTTTCGCAGGGCTTGGCGCGGCTTGGCTATATTGTGCTCATCATTGATCCGATCGGTCAGGGAGAGCGGTTCCAGTATGTCGATTCAAGTCTGCGCCCCGTTCAGGGCGGCAATGTTCGTGAGCATCTTTATGTCGGTAATCCCCAGTTCCTGGTCGGTGAGTTTTTCGGGACCTGGCAGGCATGGGATGGCATTCGCGCTCTGGACTATTTGCTGACGCGGAAAGAGGTGGATGGAAATCGGATCCTCGTGACAGGGAATTCCGGCGGTGGTACGATTACCTCCTGGTTGTGCGCGCTGGAACCCCGTTTCGCGGCCGCGGCGCCCAGTTGCTTTATCAATACCCTTCGGCGGATGTTCGAGAGCGAACAGCCCGCCGACACGGAACAATGCCCGCCGCACACCCTCGCCCTCGGGCTCGATCATGCGGATTTTCTGGTGCCATACATTTCCCGTCATTTGATTTTGCTCGGTCAGGAGAAAGACATGTTTGATGTGCGTGGACTCGAACAATCCTACGCCCGGCTGAAGCGGCTGTATACACTGCTCGGCGTGAAGGAGAACGTGGATCTCTTTATTGGTCCTGATTACCACGGCTATCATTTGAAGAACCGCGAGGCGATGTACGGCTGGTTCAACCAGTTCACGGGAGTCGCCACGACGAACGCGGAGCCCGCGATCACCATCGAGAAAGACGAGACCTTGTGGTGCACGCCGAAAGGGCAGGTCGCGCCCCTGCAACCGAACACGGTGCTTTCGTTTACCCGTGAGACAGCGAAGAAATTGCAGGTCAGTCGCAAGGCGCTGACGGGTGCCGCCCTCAAACGCGCAGTCACGGCTGCGCTGCATCTGCCCGAGAAGCGTGCGGGTGTACCCGATTACCGAATACTCCCGGCAGCTCCGTTGCGCCGCTATCCCAAACGCTTTGCGGGACACTATGCCGTCGAAACCGAGCCCGGAATTCTTGCGATGGTCTATCGTCTGGGCGATGCCTCGCTCTCCTATCGCGTCCCGCGTGGTCCCAAGCGGGCGATCCTTTACGTCTCTGATCGATCGGCTGACGCTGAACTCCGGGACGAGCCGCTGATTCGCGAAGTGATGGCGGCCGATCCCGAGGCGGCAGTGTTCGCGTGCGATGTTCGAGGCATCGGCGAATCGCAGCCGAATACCACGGGCAAGGCCTTCACCGATCCCTACGGCAGCGATTACTTTTACGCGATTTACGGGATCATGTTTGATAAGCCCTATCCGGGTCAGCGGACTTTTGACCTCCTTCGTTTGGTCGACTGGCTTAAAGCCCACGACCACGACGGAGTGCATCTGGTCGCGAAAGGGTGGGGCACGATTCCGGCGACCTTTGCCGCACTGCTCGATGATCGTGTCACGCGCGTTACCTTGAAGCATGCGCTCTCCAGCTACAGCGCGATTGCGGAGGCCCAGGATTATAACTGGCCGCTTTCGTCGTTCCTGCCGGATGTCTTGAAAACGTTTGATTTGCCGGATTGTTATACAGCCCTCGCGTCGAAACAGCTTCGACAGATCGAACTGCAAGGGGCCCAGCGGGCTGACGGGTGAACCCCCGTCACCTTCATATGGAAACCCCGCGCTTCTTGCATCGGGGAGCACAACGATAGGAAGACCACAAACGAGCGCTGGTTTCGTTCTTTACCCCTCCACTCCAGGTGCGTGGGGCTGCGATCGCCCTTCTGGTCATCCCGTATTCCGCTGTCAGAAATTTTGCCCTCTATTGTTCTCCCCGAAGGGCAAAATGGGGCTGCGGCCGATGCCTCACCGGGAAGCACGAGCGGATCTCTGGCTTTGCGGTGACAGGGAGATCGCTTCGTGCCTGATTCAAAACCGACCGCTGACGCCTACGGTGACCGTGACGAAGTTGATAATGATGTCCTGGGTCCGGCCTGGGACGCCTTGATAGAGACGCTGGGGTTCGTTGAAGAGATTGGCGACATCGCAGGTGAGGGTGAGGGCAGGGCGTACTTGGTAGGCGACCCCAACGTTTACGGTATTACGATCTTCCCGATAAAGATTCAGGGACGGGCTGGTGGCGGAGTAGCTCGCGATATGTCCGCCCGTAAAGTTGTAGAGAACGCGTGTACTGAAGCCACGGTGGCGCCAGCTGAGGCTGACGTTGGCCGATTTGGGAATGAATCCGGCGACTTCGCCTGTTTCCCGAACGGTCGTGCCCCCGAAGTTTCCTTCGGTCTCAATGACCGTGTAATTGGCGGAGCCGCCCAGGCCTTTCAGGAGCCCGGGCAGGAAGGTGAACTGTTGCTGGTAGCTGAACTCCCAGCCTTTCACCACGGCATCGCCGGCATTGCTTGTAGTTAACCGTCGGAACCCCTCGTATTCACCATTGTATCCGTTATCGGTTCCGCCTGAAACGATTCCGGTTTCAATGCCGCTGACGATGAAGTCCTTGATGTCCTTGTGGAACCAGCCCACGGAGAAATTGCCGACGGGTTCGAAATAATAATCGAACGTGGCGTCCCAATTCTTTGCCGTCTGCGGGAGAAGAGCGGGGTTGTTAATGGTAACGGTGTCGTTCGTCTCACTTACCGTCTCGTTGGGCAGAAGGTTTGAGAGGGCTGGCCGGCCGAAGCTCGTCGACCAGGCCAGCCGGGCTTTAAGATTTGGCGTGATGTCGTGCGTGAGGTGGACGCTGGGAAATGATTTCGTATAGCTGCCGGTGGTCTTGCGGCGGGTGTTGGCGTAGTCGCGCTCGGCCGAACCGACGGGATCCGCGAGTTGTTGCGCTGCCGTGCTGCCGAAGCGCGTCCGCACCCAACCTTTGCCTTCGGTGTCAGTTTTCTCCGTACGCACGCCTGTAAGATAGCCGGTTCGCGCCAACCAACCGTCACGACCTAGTTTACCCTGGGCCATGAAATATCCGGCCATGACCTCCTCGCTGGCACTTCGTGTTCCGGTGTACTTGATCTGTTCATGATAATAGAGATCCTCCCGCCAGATTGATAGATCGGTCGGGTACTTTCCGGCGGACCCTCCGGTCATGAAATCGGAGGCCTGCCAACGGGGAAGCTCCATTCCGGTTTTAAGATTCGCAAAGGGGCGCATGGTTTGGTCCGCGGGCAACGCGGTCGCCCCCGTGTAGCTCCACCGCCGCGAGAAGTTTCGCTGGTTCACCGACTGTTCGCGCCAGGCGAAGCCCGTCTTGAGGTGGACCGGCAATGGGGTGGGCAGCGTATACCGCACGTTTCCACGCGCCTGCGGGACCTCCTGTGGCTGTTCCGAGTACGTCTTGGTCAGACCGTTCGGGATCGGACGGTAATTGGCCGGGTTGCTCCAGTCGGGACCCGCCGTCTGGGTTAATTTAGGGTAGGTGTCCGACTGGGTCTGATCGAAAATCCAGCCGATGTTGTTGATGCGATTTGTCAGAGCTATAGTGCCTCCACGGTCGTGTAGGCCGGTCTGCTGATGGTTTCTGCTAAAGCCGAGATTGTAGTCGATTTGGAACGGCCCGAATTCATGCTCGGCTCCAAAGTCGATCATGTACGTTTCGACAACATAGCTGTTGGGCCCGTTCGTCAGGATGTCGATCTGCGCCCCCGGGATGGCTCTCACCTGCGTAATTTTATCGGTGAAGCCAGGAATGACGCCGGAGGTGGTGGCGTTCGGGACCGTGTTCGCGTTGCCCGTATAGGCGCGGGTGTTGAATGACCGGCGGAAGCGCTCGATATTATCGTTTACGGTCACGTTTAGCGAGAACTTGGAATTAAAGGAGTAACGATAATCCGCCTTCACGTTTATGCTGCGCTGCTTGCGGTTATTGAAGTTTTCCCGGGTCTGATAACTCCACAAGTAGGCCTGATCCGCTGTAGTGTTCTGATATTGATTGGTGACGCGATATCCGCCGACTGCATTCTCACTATAAAAAAGATTAACGGCCACGCCCAGATTGCGTTCGCCCCCAAGGGCGCTAAACACCTCTTGATATCCGAGATTGATGAGCGGATGAGCCCGATGCTCTTCGCGAAGCGGTATCTGCTCCGTGAAGGAGGGCGCCACCCGGAAGGTTGCACTGTAAGAGATCCGGCGTTTCTCCCTCATATTCAGCGGGGAACGCGTTTTCATATTAATGGTGCCGCCCAGGGAGTCTGCGCCCTTGTCGGGCGTATGCCCCTTAATGAGTTCGAGTTGCTCGAACATCGTGCCTGTGATGCTCTGGAGCTCGAGCGAGCGGCTCGTGCCGATACTCGCGACAAGGCCGCCGTCGACGGTGACAGTGTTGAGCGCCGGGTCCATTCCTCGGACGTTAAAGCGATAGGCCAGGCC
>Ga0163151_10006859_pt1 | contig 13623 bp, 10 predicted proteins | sample OliLakLV19MP5IB2_FD_145596 | JGI IMG/M metagenome (GOLD analysis project Ga0163151, IMG submission 145596) | Freshwater microbial mat bacterial communities from Lake Vanda, McMurdo Dry Valleys, Antarctica - Oligotrophic Lake LV.19.MP5.IB-2 | ecosystem: Environmental > Aquatic > Freshwater >...
GCGAATGGCGCACGATGCGTGGGAACAGGGTGGAGTGCCAGCCGATGGGCAGCGGATTGCCGATTTTGGGGAAGGTGTCTTCGCGGTCGAGTGTCGCCGACAGACGATCAACAGCGGGGACGGTGACATAGTCGATGGCCGTTTCAGTGCGGCCTATCCATTGTTTCAGGGATTCCAGATCTGCGGTCATGCTTGATTGGCCTCGGTTGTGGCGGTGGGAATCTGCCGATTTTACGGCATGAACCGCGTTCTGGCCGTGCCCGAAGCGAGCGCGGTCAGATGCCGGTAACAAGCAGGTCCAGCGCCGCAATGATCGAACGGCGCTCGCCTGAAAGATTGCCGATCCGGTCACCGAGCATTTTTCTGGACACGCCCACGAGTTTGGGCGTCAGCATGACGGGTTTGCACAGCGGGAGACCACCCTCGTTGCCAGAGTAGGCGGATACATCGAACGGGATTGGCATGTCAGGCGGCGTGGTGCCGCGCATGCGTTTGTTTCGCCGAATCGAGGGGCGCGGGTAGAATGGCCGCGCCACCATGGGAAAACTACGCGACACTTGCTCGTTCAACGAAGCTCGGACCCGTTGCGTCCTGTCGAGCGGCTCAAGATCGCATGAGATCGGGCGGCACAGGTATAGCGAAATTCCCTGACCATGGCGCTTCATCCCGAATTACCCAAGTCACCCTATGCTGTCCTGCTGCCGGAGCATCGCTGGTTCCCGGCCGCGGAAGAACTGCGGGATAAATCCTACGACAAGCTGCTGCCACCGCTGGTAGCCAAGATTCGGAGCGAAATCAAGGCATGGCGCGATGCGGGTTACGCTGGGGCATCGGATACCTCGCGCGCGTTGCTGCGCTGGTGGTTCGATACCGAACATCTGGTCGAACAAGCCGATGGTTCGCTCAATCCATTCCGCTATTACTTTGCGCAGCGCGAAGCCGTGGAAACCGTGATCTGGCTGCATGATGTCAAACAGGCGCGCGACAAATTCGATCTGCTCCGTTTCGATGCCTCGGGCGCGGTTTCAACCAACATGTTCGACGAGGACTGGCCGCGCTACGTGGTGAAAATGGCCACCGGTGCGGGCAAGACCAAAGTGATCTCGCTGCTGATCGCGTGGAGCTACTTTCACAAACTCTACGAAACTGAATCAACACTGTCTCGTAATTTCCTGCTGATCGCGCCCAACATCATCGTGCTCGACCGCTTGCGCGCGGATTTTGACGGCCTGCGCATCTTTTTCAACGACCCTATCCTGCCCGACAACGGCCATGAGGGCCGCAACTGGCGCGACGATTTTCAGCTTACGCTGCACATTCAGGATGACGTGCGTGTGGTGCGGGACACCGGCAATCTGTTTCTCACCAACATCCACCGCGTCTATCTCGGTGATGTCGTCGATCCCTCGCTGGAAGACGACGACCTGCGCGACTACTTCCTCTCGCCTTTCGGGCCGAAACCCGTCGGCAAAACCACGGACAGCAAAACCGATCTCGGCGAAATCGTCCGTGAAATCGAAGAACTCGCCGTGTTTAACGACGAAGCCCACCACATCCACAACCCCAAGATGGCGTGGTTCAAAAGCATTCAGGACATTCATCACCGGATGTTGCAAAGAGACGGGCGGCTGACATTGCAGGTCGATGTCACGGCCACGCCACGCCACGACGATGGTTCGATTTTCGTGCAGACCGTCTGCGACTACCCGCTGGTCGAGGCAATCCACCAAAACGTCGTCAAGCATCCGGTGCTGCCTGATGCCGCGAGCCGCGCCAAGCTGCAGGAACACAAGAGCGCGCTGTTTACCGAGAAACACGCCGATTACCTCGCGCTGGGCATCGAGGAATGGCGCAAGAGCTATGCCGAGCACGAAAAGCTCGGCAAGAAAGCCGTGCTGTTCGTGATGGTCGATGACACCCGCAACTGCGACGAAGTCGGCGCGCACCTTGAAAAGATATGCCCTGAACTGCAAGGGGCGGTGCTGGTCATTCATACCAAGAACAATGGCGAAATTTCCGAAGCCGCTTCCGGCAAGAACAAGGACGAACTTGAAATCCTGCGCGCTGCCGCCAATTCGATTGATGGCTGGAAAAGCCCCTACAGGGCTATCGTCTCGGTGCTGATGCTCAAGGAAGGCTGGGACGTGCGTAACGTGACCACCATCGTCGGGCTGCGCGCGTATACGTCGAAAAGCAATATTCTTCCCGAACAAACGTTGGGCCGCGGACTGCGGCGCATGTATTTCGGCACCGACACGGAAGAAACCGTGTCGGTGATGGGCACGCCGGCGTTCATGGAGTTTGTCGAATCGATACAAAGCGAAGGCGTCGAGCTGGAATACCGGCCGATGGGCGGCGGTCATCACGAGCGCGAGGATTCGCTCATTGTGGAAGTCGATACTGAAAACAAACAGAAGGATGTCGATGCGCTCGACATCGCGATACCCAGGCTTACGCGCCGCTTCAACCGCGAGTTCAAGGAGCTTGATGCGCTCGACCCCGCGAAGCTCGGCAACGCACAGTTGCCGCTCAAGCCTTTCACGCCGGAAGAAACCCGCGAGATCGTGTTCAAGACCATGCTCGACGCGGAAGTGCACCACACCATCCAGCTCGACGGCGCGGGGCCTGCCGACTACCGCTCCGTCGTCGGCTTTTTCGCGCGGCAGTTGCTGAAAGACCTGCGGCTCGTCGGCGGCTATGACATCCTCTATGGAAAAGTTAAAAATTTCCTTCAAAATCAATTATTTACGTCATCACCAGTCAATCTCGAAGATGCAGTGGTGCTGCGCAATCTGTCGGAACCCGAAGCCGGAAAAATTCTGTTCGATGCCTTCAAGACCGCGATCAACGCGCTAACGGTTACCGACAGCGGTTCGGCGCGCATTGAAGACTACATACGCTTGCGCAATACACGGCCATTCCGCACCGAGCACCGACCGTATCTCACAGCGAAGAAATCGATTTTTTCCAAGATCGTCGGCGAACCGCATTCCGGCGGCTTCGAGTTGCGTTTCGCCAAATTTCTCGACGACGCGCTCGACGTGGCCGCGTTCGCGAAAAACTATCTCGCGGTCGGCTTCAGGATCGATTACGTAAAAACGGACGGCGACCTGTCCACCTACACGCCCGACTTCATCATCCGTACCACCGACGGCACGATCTGGATCGCTGAAACCAAGGGCCGCGAAGAACTCAACTTGCCGCGCAAAATGGCGCGGCTCAAACAGTGGTGCGAAGACACCACCACGGCGGACAAGGCCAACAACGGCCCCGTCTACCGCTTCGTCTACGTCGACGAGAAAGGCTTCGACCAGAACACGCCGCAGACCTTCGCTGCGCTGGCGACGAGCTTCACCGAGTATCAGGAAGATTGACGCGATGACGGACCATGACCGAAAGCAGGACGACGCCGTACTGCTTTATCAAACGGAAGACGGCAAAACCCGTCTGGAAGTGCAGCTTCAGGGTGAAACCGTCTGGCTTACCCAAAAACAGATGGCCGATCTGTTCCAGAAGGACGTGCGCACCATCAGCGAACACATTCACAACGTTTACGAGGAGGGCGAACTTGCCACCGAACCAACTCTCCGGAATTACCGGGTAGTTCAATTCGAGGGCAAGCGGCAGGTAGAACGCGACGTTGCTCACTACAACCTTGATGTCGTCATCTCCGTCGGCTACCGGGTTAAGTCGCATCGCGGTACACAGTTCCGTATCTGGGCCACCCAACAACTGCGCGACTACATCATAAAGGGTTTCGCACTCGATGATGAACGGCTCAAGCGCGGTGGTGGCGGCAACTACTTCGACGAACTGCTCGCCCGCATCCGCGACATCCGTTCTTCGGAAAAGGTGTTCTGGCGCAAGGTGCTGGACATCTACGCCACCAGCATCGACTACGACCCCGCAGAGGAAGCATCACAGCGTTTCTTCGCCACCGTGCAGAACAAAATGCACTGGGCGGCCCACGGCCAGACCGCTGTTTCTGTTTTCTTCGTCATTCCCGCCCCCGATCGGAGTCGAGGGCAGGCTCCAGCGGGAATCCAGGAGCATGCCCGCCATGGCAAAACAACCTGCCGTATACATACTCGCCAGCAAGCGCAACGGTACGCTTTACGTTGGCGTTACCTCCGAGCTGGTCAAGCGTATATGGGAGCACAAGCAGGACATGGTGGCAGGCTTCACTCGGAAGTACCAAGTGCACAATCTCGTTTACTTCGAGCAGCACGAAGATATGAATCAGGCCATTCAACGCGAGAAGCAAATCAAGAAGTGGAAACGCGCCTGGAAAATCGAGTTGCTCGAAAAGAGCAACCCTGTCTGGCGCGATTTGTGGCCGGATATTTTGTGACAATCTGGATTCCCGCTGGAGCCCGCCCCCCGCTTTCACGGGGGCAGGCCTCGAGTAGTTTGTCTCCGCAAAAGCGGGGAGTGCGGGCGGGAGTGGCATGTCCCCCTCCTCTGTTTTCGTCACTCCCGCGAAAGCGGGAGTCCAGTCTTAACAGGCACTGTTGGATTCCCGCTTTCGCGGGAATGACGGGTTTTTTTGCGCCGCCGCGCATGGAAACCGATCCCACCAAGCATCCGAAAAAGACCTGACCATGGCCCGCAACGCGAAAACCGCCTACGAAATCACCGACGCCGAAAAGCGCGACCTGATCCAGTTGATCCAGGAAGGCCGCGCACTGCCCGAGCAATACCGCTTCGTGCTGTTCGAGGACAAGCGCGAAGTGGAACTGGTGTGGAACGGCAAAACGCGCGACGTATGCACCACCGTGTTGCCGTTCCAGTCGCTGGAACATATCGACGAGCCGCGCAAGGCCGCGCCGGAAATCCAGGCCGACCTGTTCGATACGCGCGGCCGGCAGTTGAAAGGCTGGACCAACAAGCTGATCTGGGGCGACAACAAGCTGATCCTGTCGTCGCTGAAAAGCGGCGCGCTGCGTCGCCAGATCGAGGACGCGGGCGGCCTCAAGCTCATCTACATCGACCCGCCCTTCGACGTCGGCGCCGACTTTTCCATGGACATCGAGATCGGCGGCGAGACCTTCCACAAGGAGCCGAACCTGCTGGAACAGATCGCCTACCGCGACACCTGGGGGCGTGGGGCGGATTCGTTTATCTCGATGATTTACGAGCGGCTCGTTCTGATGCGGGATTTATTGGCGGAGGATGGGAGCATTTATGTGCATTGCGATTGGCGACTAGTCGGTGCACTGCGAACTGTGATGGAAGAAGTTTTCCAAAACATTGAAAACATAATTTCATGGAAACGCTCTGCGCTCGCCGCTGGTGTGAAGACTCAATGGCGCAATAGCCAAGACTTCATCCTTTACTTTTCAAAGACTGGACAGCACACGTTTAACCCGCAGTTCGGCGAGTATTCCGAATCGTCCAAGAAGCATTACAGCCGAAAAGACGAGAAAGGGATGCATCGAGTTGTTCCATTGATGGCAAGCGGTAAGTCCTCAGGTGAAACTGGACAAATTTGGCGTGGCGTTGACCCGAACAAACGCGGAAAGAACGGAATGCATTGGCTCAAGAAAATTGAAGTGCTAGAAAAGCTTGATGCCGAGGGTCTCGTCGTATGGAATTCTCAAGGGATTCCTGAACTGAAGTATTATTCGGAAGAAGCTAAGGGCGTTTACATTTCAGATTTCTGGGATGATATTGACGTCATCAACTCAATGGCGGACGAATATCAGGGTTACAACACGCAGAAACCAGAAGCCCTGCTCGAACGCATCATCAAAGCCAGCAGCAATGAAGGCGATCTCGTCGCCGACTTCTTCTGCGGCTCCGGTACCACGGCAGCGGTGGCGGAAAAACTCGGCCGCAAGTGGATTTGCACTGACCTCGGCAAGTTCGCCATCCACACCACGCGCAAACGCCTGATCGGCGTGCAGCGCGAGTCTAAGGAATCCGGCAAGCCGTTCCGCGCCTTCGAAGTGCTGAACCTCGGTCGCTACGAGCGCCAGGCTTACCTCAATGTCGGTGGTCGGCTGACCGGCGTGCAGAAAGAACAGGCGCTGGCGCAAAAAGAGCGCGAGTTCCGCGACCTGATCCTGCGCGCCTACAAGGCCCAGCCGCTGGAAGGCGAGAGCTTCTTCCACGGCAAAAACGCCGGTCGGCTGGTGGTGATCGGCCCTATCAACCTGCCGGTGGGGCGGCTGTTCGTGGAGGAGGTCATCACCGAATGCCGCAAGCGCGGCGCTTCGCGCGTGGACATGCTCGCCTTCGAGTTCGAGATGGGCCTGTTCCCCGCCGTGCTCGAAGAGGCGAAGCAAAAAGGTATAGACCTTGTGCCGAAGCAGATTCCCCCCGAAGTGTTCGACAAACGCGCGGTCGAAAAAGGCCAAGTGGTGTTTTTCGACATCAGCTTCATCGAGGCCACGCCGCGTTATGACAAGAAAGACAAATTCACGCTCCAGATCGAACTGACCGATTTTTCCGTGTACTACACGCAAGGCGCTATGGACGCCGCGATTGCCAACCTGAAGGAAGGCAAGAGCCAGGTGGTGTGCGAGGCCGGGCAACTCTACAAGATCGCCAAGGACAAGCAGGGCGTGGTCACCCGCAACAAACTGACCGGCCACTGGACCGACTGGGTGGACTACTGGGCCGTGGACTTCGACTACATGAGCCGCAAGGAAATCATCAAGGTCGCCCACAGCACAGGGGTTGGTGATGTCATTCCCGCGCAGGCGGGAATCCATGACCCCGCAAAACCCCTGGACTCCCGCGTGCGCTGGAGCGACGGTAGCGGGGGTGGTGAACTGGAGTTCGAAGAACGCTGGACCGGCGGCTTCATCTTCGAAAACGAATGGCAGAGCTTCCGCACCCGTAAAAACCGCGATCTGGAACTTACCTCAGCGCCGCATACCCACACCAATGCAGGCCGCTACACCGTGGCCGTGAAAGTGATAGATATTTTCGGCAACGACACGATGACGCTTGTGCCGGTGAGTGTGGGATAAAATTAAGAGGAGACCGGCGTTGTTCATATCGAAAATCAAGATCGAAAACTTCCGCCTCTTCGGTTCGGGTGACCATGCGTTCGTCCTTCATCTAAACCCGGGCCTTACCGCTCTTGTTGGCGAGAATGACGCTGGCAAGACGGCAGTTATCGATGCACTTCGCCTGATCCTGGGAACCCGAGATCAAGAGTATCTCCGACTGGAATCGACGGACTTTCATCAGCCGCTGGATGGTGGCAAACGCGCGGAGCAGATTTTGCTCCGCTGCACATTTGAAGGGCTTACCGCCCAAGACCGAGGGGCATTTGCCGAGTACCTCACCTACCGAAAGACCGGTGCAGCTACTGAAACTGTCCTGCACGTTACCTGGATTGCGAAAAGGAACGAGAAAGAAGGAACCACGCGCCGTTACCTACCAATCGAGTGGCGATCTGGTTTGGAGGGAGACGGACCGCTTCTCGACCCCGGCGCCAGATTCCTGCTGATGGCAACGTATCTGCGTCCTTTGCGGGATGCAGAGCGCGCCATGTCGGCTGGTCGCGGCTCCCGCCTCTCGCAGATTCTTCAGCACACCAAAGAAATTAAGAGTAAGGGCGAGCCCTTTAAAAAGGCAGAAAACCCTACACCGGACCCAACAAAACTGAGCGTGCTTGGCCTCGGGGACTACGCCAACTACCTGCTCGGAGAGAGCGACGGGATCAAGAACACGCGCAAGAAACTGAACACCGACTATCTCTCCCACCTCTCCTTCAGCGGCGATCCTCTGGATGCCTGCATTTCCGTCAGCGGAAGCTCCGATGACGCCATACGCCTGCGTCAGCTCCTCGAAAAACTAGAGGTCAGTCTGAGCGCAGCGGGTCTGACCGATGAGACCTTCGGTCGGGGGCTCGGATCGAACAACCTGCTCTTTATGGCGTGCGAGCTACTCCTGCTGGCAACGGAGGAGGAGGGGTTTCCGCTTCTGCTCATTGAGGAGCCGGAAGCGCATCTTCATCCGCAGCGCCAGTTGCGCCTCATGGGGTTCCTTCAGGATCAAGTCAAAAAGCAGCGCGCCGACGGTCAGAAGATTCAGATCATTGTCACGACGCACAGCCCAAACCTCGCCTCCGATATCAAGTTGGATAATCTCGTGCTCATCCGTGACGGCAAAGCTTTCCCGATGGCCCGCGGAATGACGAAGCTCGAACCATCCGACTACAGCTTTCTCGAGCGGTTCCTCGATGTCACGAAAGCGAATCTCTTCTTCGCCAGAGGCGTCGTCATCGTTGAGGGCGATGCCGAGAATATTCTCCTACCCACGCTCGCACGTCTCATTGGGCGCGATTTTCAGGAGCATGGCGTCTCCCTCGTCAATGTAGGCGGTGTCGGCCTTCGCCGGTACGCGAACATCTTCTTGCGCGCGGACCTTGCCAAGGATGGCGCGGTGAACATCCCCGTGGCGTGCGTCACAGACATGGATGTGATGCCGGATTGCGCCCCTTGGATTGTCGGCAAGCTCAAGGACGGTGAGCCTATCCCCTCGCTCGGCGAGTCAAATCGGAAGTGGCGCGTCAAACAGGACTATCCGGGAGATGGCCTCGCTACCCGTCGGAACACCATCCAGGCAAAGGCAAGCAGCCAGCGGGTCAAGACGTTCGTCGCCGACGAATGGACCCTTGAGTATGACCTCGCGTTCTCCGGGCTTGGGGAAGACGTCTGGATAGCCGCGCACCTGGCCGCGAAAGACGAGACGATCCACGCAGGGACAACATCGTTAGAGACGGAAGCCGCTTCCGCACGCTCTTCATTCGCAGGATTGTTAACGAAGGGATTTTCCAAGGAAGTGCTGGCGTCTCACGTTTACGCAAAATTCGCAAGAAACCGCGGCTTGAAGACAATTACCGCGCAGTACCTCGCCGGAATCCTGGAGGAAAGAGTTCGAAAGCAAGAGCTGACCGACCAGACCCTTCGTAGCAAGCTGCCCTTCTATCTCGTTCAAGCGATTACCTATGTGACCCGGCCGTTTGACGATGGGAGTGCCGTGGGCACGGGCGGTAAAGAAGGCGCGGGCAACGGCGGAGAAGCGACAAGTGCATGACGCACCGCCGTTTCAGCCACCGGTTATCGAAGACTCCGATATAGCCTGGGCCTGCGGCGTGATGGGACTTCACCCGACGGCGTTTGCCGGGGCTGATGGAACTGATCCGCGCCTCGCCGTGCTGAGGTCGATGGAGACGCTCGACATTGAGGCGTGCCCTGGAAGTGGCAAGACGACGTTGCTCGTCGCGAAGCTGGCGATTCTTGCTAATAAGTGGCCGCATCATCGGCAGGGCATCTGCGTGCTTTCCCATACCAACGCGGCGCGGAACGTGATCGGGACAAAACTCGCTTCCTGCTCCGCTGGCAGCGCCCTGCTTCGCTATCCACATTTCGTCGGCACAATCCACTCCTTCGTGAATGAGTTTCTTGCCGTGCCGTGGCTCAGATCGCAGGGTTATCCCATCAAGGCGATCGACACCGAGATTGCGCTCAATGTGCGCTGGAGCAAGGTGCCCCATAAGACGCGGGCCTATCTGGCAAAGCGGAATCTCGAGAAATACTGCCTCTCCTACGACCGTGCTGATTTTGGAGGCGGGGACAAAAGCTCATTGGGCGAACATACAGACACTTATAAGGCGCTTCTGAAAATCTGTGAGGAAACGAGCAAGAGCGGCTACTTCTGCTATGACGAGATGTTCGTGTGGGCGGGTCAGCTATTAGACTCGTGCGCGCACATTGTCGAGGCCATTCGCCTTCGGTTCCCTCTCGTCTTCATTGATGAAGTGCAGGACAACAGCGAACTCCAGTCCATCTTTCTCCATCGGGTGTTCTGCGCAGGGCAAAGGCCGGCAACACGTCAGCGCTTTGGCGATTCCAATCAGGCGATCTATCAATACGCGGGGCAAAGCGGAGCAACGACGGACCCGTTTCCCGGCCCCTCAAAGGCGGACTTGCCACACAGCTTCAGATTCGGACAAGGTATCGCCGATCTTGCGAACCCGCTGGGCGTCGTGCCGCAAGGGTTGGTTGGCCGTGGCCCACTTCAGGTAAAGATCACCATCAAAGACAGGCCGAGTGCGCTTTTGCTCTTTGACGATCAGAGCATCCTTTGTGTTCTCCCGGAATACGCAAAGTATCTCCTGAAGTTTTTTTCTGCTGAGGAGTTGGGCGCCGGGCGCTACACGGCGGTTGCGGGTGTTCACAAATCCGACAAAACAGACAAGACTCCTCGGCTTCTTAGTCACTACGCGCCTCTATATGACCCTGACATCAGCCGCAAGGACCCGAGCCCAGAGACGTTTATCCAGTACGTCCTGTCCGGTCGGCGAGAGATAGCTGGCCACGTCGACGTATATCCAATCGTCTCGAAGACGGCGGCGGCCATCCTGCGATTGGCACAGCTCGCTGACGCAGACCTATCTTTCGCGCGGCGCAAAAGCTCTCATCGCTACGTTCTGGAATTACTGGAGGGAAACGCCGAAGTGCGTCGATCATATCTCTGTCTCGTTGACCGTCTCGTCCGCGATGGCGGTAAAATAACCGCGGCGTACTGGAATGACGAATGCAAACCGAGTGTCGCCGCAGTTGCAACTGCAATAGCAGGCAAACCGGCCACGTCGAACGAGTGCATAAAATTCCTTGAATGGATGACGCCGCCATCGACGACCGCCACCGCACAGGCACCCGAGACACCCGATAATCTGTACCGCTATCCACCAGAGGCGCCAAAGGTCATTATTGGCCTGGGCTCCATTCACTCAGTGAAGGGGGGGACCCATACGGCGACACTGGTGTTGGAATCCTTTTTTCACGACCACCATCTACAAAAGCTGAAGCCTTGGCTACTTGGCCTGAAAACTGGCGGCGCAAAACAAAATGGAAGGATGCTCGGGCGGCTCAAACTCCACTACGTCGCCATGACCCGTCCCTCCCACCTCCTTTGCCTTGCGATGCGACGCGACTCTTTCGATGACTCCGAGATCGCAACGCTCGCGGCGCGTGGCTGGCATATCGTCGACTGTAGCGGGGTACAGAATGCGCCTAGTGGGCTCGCACCTGCATAAGTATGTAGAGCCCGCGTAGGGCGCAATAGCGTGAGCGTATTGCGCCGAATGATAGGCAATAACCCGAAAGGAGATAGCCATGCCGGGAGCTTTTGCACACATCACGCTGGTCAACATGCTTAAGGAGACCAGGCGGCTCGACGCGCTCGGCGGTTTCCCGGATACGGCCAAGGCGGCTGTGCTGAAGTACTTTAAATACTGCGAACTCGGCGCCGTGAGCCCCGACTATCCCTACCTCGCTATCGGCGATAAGGGTGCGGCGAAATGGGCTGATGATATGCACTACACCCGCACCGGCAAAATGATCCACGCTGGCGTGCGAAGGCTGCGCGCCCTGTCCGGGCCGGCTCAGCAGAAATGTCTTGCATGGCTTCTTGGTTATGCGGCGCATGTCGCAACGGATGTCACGATTCACCCGGTGGTCGAGCTCAAGGTCGGTCCCTACGCACAAAACAAGACGCATCATCGGATATGCGAGATGAATCAGGATGCCTACATTTTTCAGCGGCTGAACTTGGGGAGCCTTACCCTCGCGGAACACTTGGATGCGGGCGTTTGTGCCTGTGGAAGCAATAGCGCCCACGAGCTTGATACGGATATTCAGACCCTCTGGGACGGTATGCTGCGAGACGTGCACTCGCAGGAATATGCAGCTAACCCACCGAACATTAATAAATGGCACCGCGGCTTCAAGGTCGTTGTCGATGACTTTGCCGAGGAGAGCGGGAAACTTTTCCCGCTTGCGCGCCATGTCGCCGTGGGACAGGGGCTGACCTACCCCGCACGTAGCGAGGTGGATATGAAGGAGTACATCAATGACCTCCGTGTTCCGAATGGACACTTGCACTACGACCAGATTTTCGATCGCGCAATTGAAAACGTGGGGGCGGTGTGGACGCTGGTCACCTTGGGCGTGTTGACGGGTGATGAGGCCTTCGCGTCAAAAATCGGCAATTGGAATCTTGATACCGGCAAAGATCCGTCTGGTCACTACGTCTTCTGGAATTAAATCATGCGCCTCAAACTTACTCTTTTTGTTGTAGCGTGGACGTTCCTCGCTAGCTGTCAGGTAACCAGGGCGAATGACGAGGAGATGTACCGTCTTGCCTCGGCCCTGACAAAGCTTAGCGCCGCCGTCGAGGCCACGGTGCGTTACGAGAACCCGCCGGCCGGGATTAGCGAGGAGGAGTTGCTTCGGCTCGCCACGCAGCACGATCCCGTGCTGCTCAAACCTTTTGAGAGCTATTTTGTTAGGGTGCTGAGCCGAGACCGACACGCCATCGTCCTCGTGTGTACGAAAGACAAGGTCCGGGGGTTGCTTGAGGATGCCGGTTGCAGTGCACGACTTGACGTGCATTTGTGGCAAGCGCAGCCGCCTAAGTCATGCAATTTTACCGTCAAGGTTGAGGACGTGTGTGCGGCTCAGTGAATTGGGTGTCGCGTGATTACGACCGAAAAGGCGACAGATTTGTTTTCGGAGCCCGCGTAGGGCGCAATCCCTATTGCGCCGCATGTAAATAATCGCGGATCGGCGACAAGGGTGCGGCGAAATGGGCTGATGATATGCACTACACCCGCACCGGCGAAATGATCCACGCCGGTGTGCGAAGGTTGCGCGACCTGTCGGACCGGCTCGCAGAAATGTCTGGCATGGCTTCTTGGTTATGCGGCGCATTATGGCTGCCGCCTAATGCGCCTGATGCTTTCATGATGGGGGATTGGCCGCGATCCCGCGAGGCTTGGAAAATATGCAAGCAGAGGCCTGATAATATTAAGGAACCTCTGGTTATCGATTTTTTCCAAAAACATGACAGCTTCGCCAGAGGCATGTTTTTGTCATTATTTATGCAACTTTCAATAATTCGTCATTCCGGCCGAAACGAAGTGGAGAGCCGGAATCCAGTGCAGTAAAATCAATGTATTACTGGATTCCCGCTTTCGCGGGAATGACGAAACCTGAATTAATCAGAGCTTCCTTAAAGTGAGATGAACGGGAGAAAACCATGTTGACCGAGCGGAGTAAACAATTGGTGCGGGAAGCGCAAAGCCTTTCCGCGGCGGAGCGCATCGAAGTGGCCGAATCAATCTTGACCAGCTTGGACGAGCCGGACCAGCAACTGGACAAGCTGTGGGCGGAAGAGGCTGAAGCACGGCTGGCTGCTTACCGGCGCGGTGAAATCAAGGCGATTGGGTTGGCTGAAGTGCTTGCCAAGTACCGGTAGCCGTGGAAATCCGCCTCCTTGAGCCCGCTCAGCGGGAACTGGATGAGGCGGTCTAATATTACGCCAAGCAGCTACCGGGTTTGGGCGAGGTTTTCTGGTGGAAGTGCTTGCGGCACTGGAGCGGCTCCGCAAATTTCCCTCTGCCTGGCATCCGTTTTCAGAAAATATGAGGCGCTGCCTGTCAAGGCGCGTGCGCGATGCGCACCCTACGCATGGGATTGATTGTAAGTATTTGTTTTTAAAAGAAAATTTAAATGGCCTCCAAGGTGTCTTCATTCGCGGATGGCCTCGAAGATGCCGGTGATGGCTTGGTACTTGGTGCTTGGTGGGCACGCCGTAGAG
>Ga0163151_10006860_pt1 | contig 13621 bp, 13 predicted proteins | sample OliLakLV19MP5IB2_FD_145596 | JGI IMG/M metagenome (GOLD analysis project Ga0163151, IMG submission 145596) | Freshwater microbial mat bacterial communities from Lake Vanda, McMurdo Dry Valleys, Antarctica - Oligotrophic Lake LV.19.MP5.IB-2 | ecosystem: Environmental > Aquatic > Freshwater >...
CAACGGCAGCGAAAGCGGTGATGGCCGATGCTTAATCATCACCCCGTCTCGTGGGTGCGCTGTGCCTGGTTGGGCGCGCGCCTGGCCCGCCGTCTGTCGAACTGGGCCGAAGTCTTCCCCAGGTTCATCGCCGGGCAGCCGTTGCCCGAGTTGCGGCTGCGGAACGGCGTTGTGCTGCAACACGCGCCGGGCGACGCCCCCGTCCAATTGTTGTTTGAGATCTTCGCCGATGGAGCCTATCGTCGTCATGTGCCAGGCCCGTGGCGCGGCACTGTCATCGACATCGGCGGCAATATCGGCGCGACGGCCATCGACCTCAGTTACGGACGACCGGATCTGCACGTGCATTGCTACGAACCCAGTCCCGAGACGCGGACGATGCTGAGCCGCAACATTGCAGGCAACCGCCTCGGCGACCGCGTCACGGTCTTTGACGAGGCCGTGGGGCGCGCTCCCGGAAGGTTGCGGCTATGGGTGAATGGGCCGAGCATCGCCGCAACCGCTTACAGTCAGGATGCGCCGTTCCCCGGTTGCACGCCGGTTGAAGTTCCCGTGATCGGCCTCGACGATTGTCTGAAACGCGTGACACAGGGCCCTGTCGTGTTGTTGAAGATCGACGCTGAAGGCGCCGAGGCGGATATCCTCGAAGGCACCGATCCGGCGGCATTTGCGCGGATCGGGAATGTCGCCCTGGAGTACCATAACGATCTTTGTCCGAAAGCCGATGAACGCTGTCACGCCGTGTTGAAGCAGGCGGGGTATCGCTGCGAACGCGTGGCCGCTGAACTGCACCGCGGCATGATTTACGGCTGGCGCAAATAGTCTGATGAAACCCCGCAAGCTGCTGACGATCGGACATTCGTATTGCGTCGCGCTCAATCGGCGGCTGGCGCACGAGTTGGCGATCGCCGGCGGAGACCGATGGGAGGTGACGGTCGCCGGGCCGGCGTTTTTTCGGGGGGATCTGCGTCCGATCGTGATGACCCCGGAGCCGACCGAAGCGTGCCGGGTCGTGCCGCTCAAGGCCCGCGCCACCGGGCACATGCACGTGATGACCTACAACGGCCAGTTGCGGGGGCTGATGCAGGAGGGCTGGGACGTCGTACACGCCTGGGAGGAGCCGTTCATTCTCGCCGGCGGGCAAATTGCGTGGCAGCGACCGCGGTCGTCGCGGCTGGTGTTTGCGACGTTTCAGAATCTCGCCAAGCGGTATCCCCCGCCGTTTTCGTGGGTCGAACGGTATTCGATGAATCAAGCGGCCGGCTGGATTGCGTTCGGTCGGTTGGTCGAACAGACGTTGCAGCACCGCCACGGTTATCAGGACCGCCCGTGTCGCATGATTCCTCCGGGAGTGGATGTCGCTCAATTCCGTCCGGATGACGAGCGCCGTCGGGCGACGTTGTTGCGGCTGGGCTGGAGCGAATCGGGTCCGCCGGTGATCGGTTATCTCGGACGGCTGGTGCCGGAAAAGGGGTTGCCGATGCTGATGGACGTGCTCGACTCGCTTCCCACGCCCTGGCGGGCGTTGCTGGTGGGTACGGGTCCGCTGGAACCAAAACTGCGGGACTGGATGACAAAGCATGGCGACCGCGTGCGGCTGCTGACCGATGTGACTCACGACGGCGTCCCTGCGGTCCTGAATGCGTGCGACCTGCTGGTCGCGCCCAGCCAGACGACGCCGACATGGAAAGAGCAATTGGGGCGGATGCTGCTGGAGGCCTTTGCGAGCGGTGTCCCAGTCGTGGCCAGCGACAGCGGCGAGATTCCGTACGTTGTCGGCGATGCCGGTCGCATCGTTCCGGAGGCGGATCACGACGGTTGGCAGCGGGCCATTTGCGAGTTGCTGGAGTCCCCGGCCCTCCGTGCGGACCTGGCGCAGCGCGGGCGCGAACGGGCCGAGCAGGTTTTCGCCTGGCCGGTGGTGGCCCGTCAGCATTTGACGTTTTTCGACGAGTTATTGTCCTCACCGGATCACCGCGCATGACCACGTCCACAACGGCCTCTAACGCGCCTGCACCGGGCCACTATGCGGCGCGGCACCAACGGGCCTTCTTCCTATCGTTCAGCCACAACTCGCGGTTCGCGTATGCCTGCCGAACGGTGGCGAAACTCGCCGGTCGGAAACTGCTCGACTACGGTTGCGGCGACGGGACGTTTCTGGCGGCTGTTCGCGATCAGTTTCCCGACGCCGTGGGCGCCGACATCGCCGCCGATCAAGTGGCGGACTGCATCGAGCGCTTCGGTTCCGCGAGCACCATCCGGTTCACGACGTGCGAAGCCCTGCGGGAGGACGGCTATCGTCAGCAATTCGACGTGGTGTGCTGCATGGAAGTCCTCGAGCATTGCCCGCAGCCAGTCGTCGAAGATGTGCTGGACGAGCTCGCGCGGCTCGCCGCTCTGGGGGCCGTGGTGCTCATCAGCGTGCCGGTGGAGACCGGGCCGACGCTGCTCGCCAAGCAGTTTCTGCGGCGCATCGCCGGGTGGCGCGGCGTGCCCGGATATCAACAGGGCGAACGGTACACCGTGGGCGAGTTGTGCTCGATGCTGCTGGCCGGGCCGGCCACGCAGATCGAACGGCCGGTGTACGGGACTCGCGAGGACGGCAGCGGCGGTTATCATGGCCACAAGGGTTTCAACTGGATGGCGTTGCAGCGGCGGATTGCGACGCGCTTGACGATTGAGCGGGTGGCCTTCACGCCGTGGCCCTGGCTGCGGGGCTGTGCGAACAGTCAGGTCTGGTTTCATTGCCGTGCGGCCGCAGAGAATGGCTCGGTGCGGAATTGACGCCGCTCCGTCGGCCACGGGACAATCGGGCGCAAATCGCGACCTGAAGCGACGGCGAGTCACATCAATGGCGACTGAGGCAATGGATGACATGAGCGGCGTGCGCGGCAAACGGGTAGTGGTCACCGGCGGAGCGGGGTTCCTCGGGCGGCCGGTCTGCGCGGCCTTGTCGGATTTCCATCCGTCGGTCGTGCTGACGCCGCGGAAGGCGGAGTACGACCTGACCGAACAGGCCGCCGTTCGCCAGATGCTGGACGATTTGCGCCCCGAGGTGATTGTGCATCTCGCCGCGGTCGTCGGCGGGATCGGCGCCAATCGCGAGAACCCCGGCCGCTACTTTTACGAGAACGCCGTGATGGGCATCATGCTCATGGAGGAGGCGCGGCGTCGCGGCGTCGAAAAGTTCGTCGCGGTGGGCACCATTTGCGCGTATCCCAAGCACACGCCGGTTCCGTTTCGCGAAGAGGACCTGTGGCTCGGCTATCCGGAAGAAACCAACGCCCCCTACGGCATCGCCAAGAAATCGCTGCTGGTGCAGGCCCAGGCGTATCGCCAGCAGTACGGTTTTCGCGCGATCACGCTGCTGCCGGTGAATCTGTACGGTCCCGGAGACAACTTCGACCCCGCATCGAGTCACGTGATTCCGGCGCTCATCAAGAAGGTCATCGACGCGCAGGACGCCGGACAACCGCACATCGATGTCTGGGGCACCGGCGCGGCCTCGCGCGAGTTCCTATACGTTGCCGACGCCGCCCGCGGCATCGCTCTGGCGACGGATCGGTACGACGACCCTGCGCCGTGCAACCTCGGCAGCGGGTTGGAGATCAGCATCCGGTCGCTGGTCGAACTGATCTGCGAACTGTGCGACTACCGCGGCGAATTGCGGTGGGATGCCACCAAGCCCGACGGACAGCCGCGCCGCTGCCTCGACGTCACCCGCGCCCGCGAACGCTTCGGCTTTACGGCTGAAACTCCCTTTCGCGACGGCTTGCGTCAGACCATCGACTGGTATCGGCAGTCGCGAACGTCAGCCGCTGCCCCGGCGTGAGATGCCCCCTCTGACCGGCGTTCCCGCGCTTCCTCGGAAAGCTGTTCCCATTCCCACGACATCGCTTCCCGCTGCCAAGATCGCCGCGCCAACCAACTCCGTGCAGCGCCTTCCCGCGACGCGCGTCGGCTGGGGGCTGCTGGAGTTGCTGGTCATTTCTCAGACAGCGATCCCAGCGATGCTGCTGTTGCCCGGAATGCAGTCGATTCGAGCCATCAATCGCTGTGCGGCATTTCTGGTTGCACTGACCGGCTTGGTTCTCCCGAGTCCGCGCAGCTTGCCGTTCCATAAGCGTCATCCCTCAACTTTCTGGGTGATCCTTCTCCTCGTCTATCTGCTGGGCATTCTGTTAATGTCGTCCGATCGCATGCTGCCCGCCCTGGCGCAGTATTTTCTGATCTTCACCGTCATTGCACCTGTGTTTTGGACGCCCCAACTCGTCTATGACGCCTCACAGTTGCATCGAATTCTCTGGCTGATTCTGCTCACTTCGGGATTGAACTCGCTCGTGGGAGTCCTCCAGGTCTACGACCCGGATCGTTGGTTGCCGATGCAATTCTCCAGTCATATCAGCAATCTCAATCAGTATCATTATTATGGCACGGACGGTCGGGTCGTCATGCGTCCCTGCGGTCTGTTTGATTCGCCGGGCGCCGCCTGCTCGTCGGGAGCGTGGGCGGCGATCGTGGGTTTCGCCTTGTTCCAGGTCGAGCGAACGATCCCGCGGCGTGCCGTGGCAATCGGCTGTGCATTCCTGGGTGCGGCGGTGATCTATTTGACGTTGGTTCGCACGTCTTTCGTCGTCGTGTTGGTCGGCGTGGCCGTGTATGCCACTGTGTTGTTCGCGCGGGGGCAGTCCACTCGTGCCATTGGATACATGCTGGTTGTCATGGGGACGTTGATTTGCGCCCTGTTGTTCGCGGCCCTCTTTGGCGGCGACGTCGTTGTCAGCCGGTTCCAATCGCTCTTCAATTCAAAGCCGACTTCGCTCTACTACCAGTCACGAGGCATCCAACTCGAAGATGCAATATTTAACGTAGCAACGGATAACATCCTCGGGGTCGGACTTGGTTCCTGGGGCATGGTGCCGGCGACTTTTGGCGGCGGATCTCGATTTGCAGAACTGCAGCTTCACGGTTGGCTGCTGGATGGCGGGATTCCGCTGGCCGTGCTGTATTCGATCGCCTTGATCGTTGCCTTCAGCAACGATTTGCGGATCTGCATGACGATTCGCTCGGCACAAGCCGTTCGTTCGGCGGCATGCATCGCCGCGATCAATGCCAGCACGCTCGTGACAATTCTCAGCTTCGTTCCGTACAATTCTCCGCTTGGTCTACAGTTCTGGCTCCTGACGGGGATTCTTCATGGAGTGTCGCTGCTGGAGCGGCCGCGAGTTCCGAGTCGCGAAAATCAGCGATAGACCGGTCAACGATTAGCCGCTTCCTGGACGGCCATTAGCTTAACGGTGCCACCTTTCAGAGTCATTGGGATGCCATACGCCAGGCTCGCGCGCGCGGCGAACAAGTTCAGCCTTTTTTTTAAGGGCGTGCGGTTGCGTCGGAAGTATCGTGAGTTGACGATGGTGCCGCAGGGATCCTACTGGAAGAATCTGGCGGTGGCTCAGCAAGCGACTCCCATTTCGGGGTGCATTGTCGAGTGCGGCACATGGAGGGGGGGCATGCTGGCCGGACTGGCGGAGACGCTGGGCTCCGATCGGTGCTACATCGGCTTCGACAGTTTCGCCGGCTTGCCTCCGGCCCAGCCGATCGATGGCGCGGAGGCGATGCAGTATCAGGCCGATCGATCCGGCGTGTGGTTTCACGACAACTGCACAGCCAAACAGTCCGAAGCCGAGACGGCCATGAGGATGTCGGGCGCGAAGCGGGTGGAGTTAGTAGTGGGCTGGTTTGAAGAGACCGTGCCTGGATGGGTTGCCCCCGAACCGATTGCGCTGCTGCGGCTGGACGGCGACTGGTACGATTCCACCAAAGTCTGCCTGCAGCACCTGATCCCCCAAATGACGCCGGGAGGGCTCGTCATCGTCGATGATTATTACGCCTGGGGAGGGTGCGCCAAAGCGATTCACGAATGGCTGGCAACCACCGACCCGCCTGTTCGATTGCGCCAAGCCCATAACGACGTCTGTTATTTCACGATGCCGATCACGGCGCAGGGCGAAGCGGCCGTACCCGGCGTCGCACCATGAAGGTCGCAGCAACATCGTGGGTGACGGTTCAATGACCGCGGCAACGGAATAGGCCATGCGCCTGATTCAACTGGACTTGTTGCGGTGCTTTGCCGTCCTGCTCGTTCTGGGTCGGCATTTGACACCCTGTCCGCGCGACGCGAACGCCGTGGTTTGGGCTGCAACAGCTGTCTGGCAACGCGGCGGGTGGGTGGGCGTCGACCTATTTTTTGTGCTGAGCGGGTTTCTCGTGTCAGGCTTGCTGTTCCACGAAGACAAAGCGAACGGTTCGGTGGATGTGCGCCGGTTCCTCGTTCGCCGCGCATTCAAGATTTATCCAAGCTTCTGGGGCATGGTGCTCGTGACTGCGCTGGTCGGGCTGGCGCAAACAGGAGGCGTCAGCATTCGCGCCCTGCTGGCCGAGTTGCTGTTCCTACAGAACTATCTGGGCGGACTTTGGGAGCACACGTGGTCATTGGCGGTCGAGGAGCATTTCTATATCGCCCTTGCGGTTCTAACGGCCGTCCTGAGCCGGCGTCCGCGCCGCGGAGGCGCGACGTTCGCTTCGATTCCGACCCTGTTTCTCGCGATGGCGGTGACGTGTCTGGGCCTCCGGTTGTACAAATCCTGGACGCCGCCGCATTCACTCGACGCCAGCCTGTTTCCCACGCATCTGCGAATCGATTCGTTGATGAGCGGCGTATTGGTGTCGTACTGGTGGCATTATCGCGAATTGTCCGAGCTGCGCCTGTTGAGGCGTTTTCCGGGGGCCGTTGTGGGAGTCGGCATGCTCCTGCTGCTGCCGGCCTTCATTTTTCCCATCGATCGGACGTGGTGGATGCCTGCGTTCGGCTTGACGCTGTGTTACGTGGGAAGCAGCGCGATCCTGGCGGGTTGTCTCGCCCTGCGCGTTCCGCAGCGGCGCGAGGTGGAGTGGTTGGCGCAGATCGGCGCGTGTTCGTATTCGATCTATCTGTGGCATCTGCCGGTCCAAGCGTGGGGCATCGACTGGCTGCAGGGAATCGCCGGTGGCGAGCTGAACTGGTTTTTGTATGCCGGCTGCTATCTCGGATGTGCTCTCACCGTCGGCATTCTCATGTCGCGTCTCATCGAGTACCCCGTGTTGCGGGTGCGGGAACGGTTGTTCCCATCGCGCGGCGCGCAGAGGAGTTCCGGCGTGGAAGCTTTGCGGACGAGTGAAGCACATCGGGGTGTGGCATGATACTCCTCACGGTCAGTCTTGACACAGCATCCGCCGACGATCATGTGGTGGGTGACCGCACGGCTTCCGTCGCGGCAACAGTTTCCGCAGGATCTCCCACTGCACGTTCAAGACGTCGCTCGGATAATCCGCGCCTGACACTTTTACGGCGGTTTTGACTGTGGTCAGTCGATTGCGGAGCCGAACATCGGTTGCCGTGGCCCAGGCAAAACTCGGTTTTTGATCACGCCGGCGTGATGTTGCGCAGCGATCGCCAGCCGCGCGGTGAAAACCTGCGGTAGACATCGGCCAGATCGAGACTGGCCACAAAATTCGGCGCCTCATAGACCTTGGACAGCAAGCCGGATTGCAGGTTCCCAGCGACCGGGCCGCGCAACGTCCAACCGATCGAACAGATCTGATAGCCATGCCGTGCGAGCAGCGAGAAGACCGGGCTGTCCTGCCAGGTGTGATCTTCAAAGAGAATGTGACGGATCCGCCCGGCGGCCAAGGTGAGTTCCGCCCCCTGCAACACGGCGAACTCGCCTCCTTCGACATCGATCTTGAGCAGACTGATGTCCAGTTCCCTCGCGATGCTGTCGAGCGACCGAATGTCTACGGGAATGCTATTCTTGTCCGGCACACTGACAATGTGCGAGGTTCCGTCATTGTGCGAGAAACTCTCGCCGATCGACAGACTGCCGACACCGGTCTCCTGGCCTAGAGCCAACTGGTGAAGGTCGGGAGTGCAGGAGCGTTTCAGTAGCGGCTCGCAATTGCGGCGCAGAAGTTGAAAGAGTTCGGGATGGGGCTCGAAAGAGACCACCTTCCCGCGAGGTCCAGCCAGCAGCGCTGCCAATTGTGTCGTATAACCGATATTTGCGCCAACGTCTACAACCGTATTGCCGGGATCAACGAGCCTGGCAAAGGCTTCCGTGACGGCCAGGTCATAAACGCCCGTCCTGGCAATCGACTTTCCGATGTCTTTGTTTCGGGCGAGAATAAGTCGTCCGCCCCAGGAAGTTTTCAGGGTTCCGAGCTCGGAGGATTCACCGGCAGGGCCGATGCTGCAAAACATGCGGCGCAGAATCTGCGTTGGCCGATAAACGAACCACGGCTTGAGGATCCGATGCATGTTTCAATCTGTCTCCATGAATACCATCGAATGGTAACAAAGTGGTTTCACGAGATGCCAGCATGCAGTGACGTACATGCCGATTATCGGGGGAATACCGATCGGCCGCTCCGGTTGAGGGTGACCTTGCCGCTGCAGCGCAGGGCCGACGCCACGCCGGTCTCCTGACAATTCCGTTCTCGGTTGCATCTGAACATCAACGTCACGTGGATGATCAACGCGGGATCATCCCGTCATTTCACAAGACACCGCTGAACCCGGCTGAGTCTGTGCAGACATGTCTGACGATTGTGCGATTGCTCCGCCGGCGACTGCGCTGCTGCCCCGGGAACTCCGGGTGTCTGTGGTGATCTGCTCGCACAACGGGGCTTCGAATCTGCCTTCAACGCTGGCCGCACTGGCGCGGAATGCGAGCTCGTTCGGACATTTCGAGCTGATCATCGTGGACAGCGCCTCGACCGAGGACTTGCTGTCGGCCGAGGCGAGTCGACATTCCGTCGCGAAACTCGAAGCGTTCGGAGTCAACGTCGTCATGATCCGGTGTCAACGACTGGGATTAACGCTGGCCCGGGTCGAGGGTGCCCGGGCGGCCCGGACGGACATTATCTGCCTGCTGGATGACGATAATGAAGTTCACGACCATTACATCGCCAGGGGCGTCAGCAACTTTGACGATGACCGCCTCGGCGTGCTCGTATCGCGAATCTCTCCGCGGTTTGCGGCTCCCGCGCCGTCATCCATCGTTCGGCGTCAGCATCTGTTGGCTATCAGTGAATTTCTGGGTGATCGCCGAATCGTATGGGATCCGGGAATTGATTGGTGCCCGACGATTGGGGCTGGGATGTGGGTGCGAAGGCGCATTTTACTCGAGATCTACAGTGATCCCCCGAAAGCCGTTCTGCCCGATCGGACAGGCAGCAAATTGATCAGCGAAGGGGACATCGAGATCGGTATCTGGGCGGGCCGGTTGGGTTATCGGCGCACGTATGCACCAGATGTTTGTCTGGACCATTTCATCCCTGCCAGTCGGCTGCGGATTTGTTACTTCTTGCGGCTGATTAACGGCGTTGTCAGGTCACAGGCGACGTTGAACGAAATCTATCACCTGCGAAAACCGCCGCGACGATGGTGGCGGTGGCTGCTGTTGCCGGGGTTCGTCCTTATGGCAGCCGGTGTGGCGGCCACGCGGCGCGATTGTCTGCGGGAGTTCGCGTTCATTGTGGCGGCGGAACTCGCCGAGTGCCTGGGACCGTACGATCTGTCGGATTTGAAGGAGCCGGCCTGATGCCGACCGCCGCCGCTCCGGCGCAATCTCAGCCGACGAAGTCTCCTTCAGGGCTAGCGGCCGTGCGGTTGCTGGCATTGCCGGTCTTTCGGGAGGAGGACTGGCCCAGCATCCATTTGTGCGCCGACATGCTCGTGCAACATTGGCCGTGCGAAGCGGACACGCCTGTGAACCTCACGACGGCCGCGATGCCCTACCGGCAGCGATTCAGTCGTCTGCCGGGCCTCGGTCGCAAATCGTTTTGCCGAAATGCCGACCGGCTGCTCAACCGGCTCTGGGATTATCCCCGCAGTCTGCGCCGGCAGCGGGCCGAGTTCGACGCCTTCCACATCTGCGATCACAGTTACTCGCAGTTGGCGCACACCCTTCCGATCAAGTCCACCGGCGTTCTGTGCCAGGATCTCGACACCTTCCGCTGCCTCCTGTCGCCCCGGGATGAACCGCGTCCGCGGTGGTTCCGGCGGATGACGCAACGCATCCTCGACGGCTTCCGGCAGGTGGCGGTCGTCTTTCATACGACGAACCACGTCCGCGCGCAGATTCTGGAGCATGGCCTCATTGATCCCGACCGGTTGGTCCATGCACCGTTGGGGATCGCCCCCGAGTTCGCGGAGCTGGCGCGTCAACGGCCGGACGACGAAGGGCCCAACGCAGCGCCCTATTTGTTACACGTGGGAAGTTGCATCCCCCGCAAGCGGATCGACGTGCTGCTCCGGGTCTTCGCCGCCGTGCGACGACAGAGGCCGGATGTCGCGCTGGTCAAGGTCGGCGGCGAGTTCACCGCCGAGCAACGGGCGCTCATCGCGGAATTGGGATTGGACGACGCGGTGCAGCATCGACTGGGATTATCGCGAACGGAGCTCGCCGCGCTGTATCGTCGGGCGGCGGCGACTCTCGTGACCAGCGATCGCGAAGGGTTCGGGTTGCCCGTGATCGAAGCCCTGGCCTGCGGTTCCGTGGTGGTTGCGAACGACATCCCGCCGCTGCGCGAAGGGGGCGGCGATGCGGCAGTGTATCGGTCGATCAACAACGTCGAATCGTGGGCCGAGGCCGTGTTGAATCTGCTCGACGACGGTTCGCCGGCACCGTCGGTCGAGCAGCGTCGGACACAGGCCCTGCGGTTCACCTGGGAACGGCACGCTCAGGTGATCGCCGATACTTATGCCCGCATTGTGGCGGGTCAAGCGCCCAGCGGCTCCATCCCGGCATCCACGAAAGGTTAACGGCGTTGCGCATCTTGTTCGCATCGCCGATCGGCGGGCTGGGCGGTGCCGAGCTCTTTCTGCTGGAGATGCTGGAGGAGCTGCGGCTCCGTGCGCCCGATTGGGATTTGCATCTCGTCGCGGGGAGCGACGGCCCGCTGCTGGCCCGCGCTCAGTCGCTGGGAGTGACGTGTCATCTCGAGCCGTTTCCCCCCGAACTGGCCGCGTGGGGCGATTCGTCGGCGAAGACCGCGACCGGATCGGCTGCGGGAAACGCCCTCGCGCGATGGCTCAAGCTGGGTCCGGCCGTCCTGCGGTATCGACGACGGCTGCGGGCCTTGATCCGGCGGATTGGTCCGGATCTGGTCCACTCCAATGGACTGAAGTTTCATGCGTTGACCGGTCTGGCGGGGTGCGGCGAGGCCCGGCTCGCCTGGTTCATGCACGACTATCTCGGCAGCCGCCGGTTGCTGAGCCGAGTTCTGCCGTGGCTCGCACGTTCCGTCGATCTGGTCTGGGCGAACTCGCAGTCCGTGGCGGACGACATCCAAAAATTGCTGCCGTCGATCCCGGTCGAAGTCTTGCACTGCGGCATCGACCTGGAGACGTTTGCTCCCGGTCCCTCCGAGGCTGATTGGCTGGAAGGTCAATGTGAGCCGATCGGTAATAACTCCCCCGCCCTGCGGATCGGGCTGGTGGCCACCTATGCCCGCTGGAAGGGTCAGGATCTGTTCCTGCAGGCAGCCGCCGAGTTGTTGCGACGAAAGCCATCGCAACCCGTGCGGTTCTACATCATCGGCGGGCCGATCTACGAGTCGGCGGGCTCGCAGTTCACGCGGAAAGAGTTGACGCAACTGGCCTCTGGATTCGGGATCGCGGAAGCCGTGCGGTTCGTTCCCTTTCAGATCGAGATCTCACGGGTCTACCGCAGTCTCGACGTCGTGGTGCATGCCAGCCGTCACCCGGAACCGTTCGGTCGCACGATTCTGGAAGCGATGGCGTGCGGCCGGGCGGTGATCGCCACGGAAGCGGGGGGAGCCGCGGAGATTTTCTCGGCGGACAAGGCGGCTGTGGGCGTGCCTCCCGGCGACGTTTGTGCCCTGTCCCAAGCGATGAAAGCCCTCGTGGAGGATGCCGAACTCCGGAGTTCGTTGGGGCACAAAGCCCGAGTCCGGGCGAACGAATTCTCACGGGGTCGCATGGGTGAAAAACTGCACAGTGTGTACTCCAGGCCCGCTCTTCGTCGGGAAAAATCGAAGCTGACTTAGGCAGCCCAGTCGGCGGGCGGTTCGTATCGCAGCGGGGCAGGCCAACCGAATCGCAGGTCTGGCCGCTGCCCGTTTTCGACCGGATTCGATGCCAAATGCAGAACGCCCCCTCCCATTTTTTGGAGGGGGCGTTCTGCATTGGCGGCGTGGACGAATCCAACGAGCCCGTCCGCCGCCGCCGTGTCAGCCGTGTGGGGGGGCCTGAATTGTGCAGAACGGACACAGTTCTGCGGCCACAAAAAAACCGCGGGTCGCCGATGGGCGACCCGCGGTTGTGTTTGGGGCGGTGATCACGAACTGGTTTAGTCGAAGTGACCGTGCGCCAACAGCACCAGGTACAGTTTGATCAGCTTCCGCAGCAGCGGGAGCCTCGGGGTCGCATTGCCCAGCGCACCCAGCGTCGAGGTGGTCCTCTTTGGGACGGAGGCCTGCGGCTTTTGGGCCGGTGCGGAACGAACCGCACCAAGTTCACTCCGTTCTGCCGGGGCGGAACGGGTGATCGCAGGGCGTTGGGCACCCAGCAACCGACTCAAGTTCGCAGCCTCGCCGCTGGCCGGGAGGGTTCCCAGCACCAGGCTACCGGCGATTAACATCAAACCCAGCTTCTTTAGCATCAGCCATCTCCTGAGCCCAGGATTCCCCGTCCTGTGCTACGCACCAAGCCCGCACGGTAAAGAGCGCGAGAACGATTCAACCTCCCCAGCTTACACAATCCGCGACCGTTGTCGAGGGCCGACGATGAATTTTTTGTGCAGACGCTGGTGAAAGCTACCGCCGCCGGAAGACACTGTTCATCAGCCGAACCGGCGGAACCAAGTGTCCCGGTCGGCGGACGGACTGAGAAAAGATGCCAGCCTCCCAATTACAGCCTCAACGGTGGACGGCCGCCGCCGTGTGCGATGCGGTGACGCGCACCAGCCTGCTGGCGGCGACGATCCTGCTCCCCTGGTCGTTCGGCGGGGTGGACGCGTTCTCGCAGTATCTGATGTTCGTCTTCCTGGTCGTGGCCGAGGCTGCGTTCGTGTTGAGGCTGCTCCTGGCCGGCTCAACGGCGGCCATCATCCCCTCGGCGGCGATTCCGGCGGCGGCCATTGTTGTCTGCGGCTTCCTGCAAACGCTGGACTTGGGACAGAACGCCATCGCAACTCTCTCCCCGCAAGCGGCGGTCTTGCGGAGTCAGTTGCTGGACGATGGCGAACCGTTGCCCGGAGGGACCGAGAATGACGAGCCGCGTGTCCACACGCTGAGCCTCTACGCCCCAGCGACCCGGAAAGAGACGGCGCTATTGCTCGCCGGTCTGGCCGTCTTGCTGCTCGCCGCCCAGGTCTTTGCACAACCGCGCGAAGTGCTCTGGCTGGCGTCGGCGCTGGCGATCAACGGCGCTGCCATCGCCTATCTGGGGATCATGCAGAAACTCAGTTGGAACGGCCAGATCTACTGGTCAGTACCGACGGAGGGGAACACGCCGTTCGGGCCGTTCGTCAATCGCAACGGCGGCGGAGGCTATCTCGTC
>Ga0163151_10006862_pt1 | contig 13619 bp, 10 predicted proteins | sample OliLakLV19MP5IB2_FD_145596 | JGI IMG/M metagenome (GOLD analysis project Ga0163151, IMG submission 145596) | Freshwater microbial mat bacterial communities from Lake Vanda, McMurdo Dry Valleys, Antarctica - Oligotrophic Lake LV.19.MP5.IB-2 | ecosystem: Environmental > Aquatic > Freshwater >...
CAATTTTTTCTGAATTTCCTCTGTTTAAACTAACCATTACTTTATCTCCGGGTCTGAACCTGCTTACCTGTTCCTGCAATTGAGGTACATTGTTCACTTCAACTTCTCCGATCTTGGTAATGATATCTCCCTGCTCAATTCCTGCCTCTGCGGCAGAACCTCCATCAGCTAATCCTTCAACATAAACTCCCTTAGAGACATTTACATTTTTTTCTTTTGCCAGCTTCGCATCAAGATCTCTTATACTAATACCTATAAATCCTCTCTGCACCTCACCGAATTCTAAAAGATCAGCAACTACCTTACGTACAATATTTACAGGTACTGCGAATGAATATCCCGTATAAGATCCGGTGTTGGAAGCAATGGCAGAGTTTATCCCAATTAACTGACCGGTAGTGCTTACTAATGCACCTCCGCTATTACCAGGGTTTACAGCGGCATCTGTCTGAATAAATGATTCAACCGCAGGTGCTCCTGCATTTTGTCCCTGAATGATATTTATGTTTCTCGCTTTTGCACTAACTATACCCGCCGTTACAGTTGAGTTAAGATTAAACGGATTACCAACCGCCAATACCCATTCGCCTATTTTTACTGCGTCAGAGTTTCCATAACTTAAATAAGGCAGGTCCTTCTCGTCAATTTTCAATAGTGCAAGGTCAGTAGCCGGATCGCGGCCAATTACTTTAGCGGTATATGTCCGTTTGTCATTTAATACAACTTCTATATTCTCCGCTTTACTTATCACGTGGTTATTGGTAACTATATAGCCATCGTTGGAAATAATTACACCGGAACCCGATGCCTGCTGCGGCATTGGTTGCTTGGGCTGGTCGCCCCAAGTCATGCCGCTAAATGGATCAAAGAAAAAAGTGTTGCCTGCGGCCTCTGGCTCATACGTGGTTTTTACGTGTACTACAGAATGAATAGATGTGTTGGCCGCACTCGTAAAATCTATAGCAGTTTCTGGTGAAACTGATGGCATGCTCACCAGTTTACCGGGTTGATAATTACTAATTTGTGAAATAGCGCCCTGAGGTTTTTCGTACAGGTTGCTCACACTTACCGAAGCCATTCCTCCAAGAACAGCTACAATAAAATAACCAAGGATCTTTTTCATGTGTAAATGTTTTTAGTTTTTAATGTCACATGGAATACGCCAGATATTCATTTCGGTTTGTATACCGAAGGCATATGGGCTATTTCATATGTTTATTTTTTGTTGTTAACATTTTTAAGAAACATCCATTGCTGTTTCTACTAAAATAACACAAAAGCTGTTCCAATAGTATCCTTGTCATTTGTATTTAACAATATTTAACATGTGCTAAATTCCTTACCTTTGGTAGTACTATTTTGTATGATCAATATGACATCACCATTTAAAGATAAGATCCAGGTGTTTTTTTTCGGCCTCATGCTGGGCTTATTAATTGGCGCATGTTTTTTTATTTTTAAACTCGACTCTTATTTTAAGGAACTTAGTTTTTATAAAAGCGCTAAGAAAAATGAGGTGAAAGAAATAGTTGTGAATACCGCTGATGAAAATCAGCTGACTCAAAAGAAAAACAATACAATTACTTCTAAACCTTTGAAACACCGCAATGAAGGAAATGTTTCGGATACATTGACCGCTTCAGTTAAAAATAGTGTTGGTAAAAGCGATTCTTTGAGACCAGACTCGACAATTAAAGTGTATGAAGAAAATATTGTGGTGAAGAAAGATGAAATGATCGCTTCGAAAATAATGGAGATACAATCCGTTCAGGGAAATAAAGATGCGGCAACAAATAATTCGGATAGTCTTTTAAATAAAATAAGTGGAATAAGAAAAGATGTTCCGGGATCAACGTTAAAAGTTGAGTACTGGCTTTCGCCTCTTAATTACAGAGGATATAAACTGTTAAAGAATAAACTTATTCTATATGGCATTAGTCCAAATGATAATATAAGGATATATAAAATTGACGGAGTAGTGTATTGCAAACACTCTTCTTTAGTCTACCGATTCGATTATTCTTCGGAGTTCAGGTATTTTGAGATCGTATTAGACGAAGCGGTGATCGCGAAAATTAAATAAACAATGCAGGTCCATTTTTATAAATATGAGGGAACAGGAAACGATTTTGTTTTGATCGATAACCGCGATGGCAAAACGAAAGAGTTGGACACGACTAAAATTGCTGCGCTCTGCGACAGACGTTTTGGTATTGGTGCGGACGGATTAATGTTATTACAGCACAAGCAGGGGTATGATTTTGAAATGGTGTATTATAACTCCGATGGCCGAACAACATCCATGTGCGGTAATGGCGGCAGATGTATTGTTGCGTTTGCAAACAGGCTGGGAGTAATAAAAGATAAAGCGCATTTTATCGCTATTGACGGCGAACACATTGCTGTAGTGAAGAATGATTGGGTGAGTTTAAAAATGAACGATGTAAAAAAAATAGAGGAAAATAATGATCATTTTTTCCTGGATACAGGATCGCCGCATTATGTAAAAAGTGTAAAAGATGTGAGGTCGGTAAATGTTTTTGAAGAAGGAAAAGCGATCCGTAATAATGAGCGCTTCAAAGAACAAGGCACCAATGTGAATTTTATTGAGCGCCAGGGTGGACATTTGTTTGTAAGAACATATGAACGCGGTGTGGAAGATGAAACGTATTCGTGCGGAACTGGTGTTGTGGCAGCTGCACTTGTGGCTTCTGTAAATGGCAGTTCAACTGGAGCGGATCATTGCGGAATAAAAACATTGGGAGGAGAACTTAATGTGAAATTTAAAAAGAACGTAGACAATACTTTTACGGATATTTGGCTCGAAGGTACTGCGACATTTGTGTTTGAAGGAACTGTGGAAATTTAATTGATGGAGAATAAATATACCATAACAAATATTTTGCCTGCTAAGGAAGAGCTCTTAAGCAACGATATTTTTTTAGTGGTACTTTATGCGGCCCGCATACCGCCACATTTAGCTGTTTCTGTAAATGGTAAATTATTTACACTTTCGGTAAAAGGAGCAAGTGTTGATGGTAACTTAAGTTCTTTGTTGAGGTTAATTCATAAGCAAAGAATAGAGACCGTGTTTATTAAATTATCTGTTCCCGCTCTTTTTACTATTGACGATCTGAAAGAAGAAATTAAAAAATATACATTAGCATATCCGCGAGTGGATATTGGTTTGGCAACCTGCTTGGCGCCCATCAGAGATTTTTGCGGTTCTGTTTATGAACCTGAAATGAAACATGTAAATTTTGTTTACGAGTTATTGCCGATGCTTTACGAAAAAAATATTATCACATCCTGTTATCAATTAAATTTGGACCAGCTGATGCTAGGAAATACTTTTGGAATGAATAAATATTCCATGAACGATATTTATGAAGGCATTCGTTCTGCCAATCTGGAACAAGTATTATAAATGCAATTACTCAACGGAGAAAATATTCAGTTAAGGGCGATGGAGCCGGAAGATATAGGATCGCTCTATAAATGGGAAAATGATTCTAGCATCTGGCATGTGAGTAATACTGTAGCTCCCTTTTCAAGATTGGCATTAGAACAATATCTTGAAACTTCCCATTATGATATTTTTACAACAAAGCAATTGAGGTTGGTCATTGAAAATAAGAATGACGAAGTTGTTGGCTGCATCGATCTTTTTGATTTTGATCCGAATAACAGGAGGGCAGGAATAGGCGTATTGATCTCCGAAGCAGAACACAGGAAAAAAGGCTGCGCTTCTGAAGCATTGAAACTGCTCATTAATTATTCCTTCACCACACTTGGGCTTAAGCAATTGTATTGTAACGTTGAAGTAACTAACGAATCAAGCTTTGGGTTGTTTAAGAAATTTGGCTTCGAAGTGGTGGGTGTAAAAAAGCAGTGGATCCGTTTAGGTAATAATTGGGTCGACGAATATATGTTACAGCTTATAAATGACGTAGATCATAGTGATGAGTAAAAAACTACGGAGCGCATTTCTTTTTCTTCCTTTTATAATCATTGCCTATTTTATTTGTTGCACACCTAAACAGGAAGAACAACATTCTGTTGCTCAAAAACAAGTTTCGCCTTACTTTAATCATAGTGATACTGCAAAATATGTTGGCATGACGCAATGCCGTTTGTGTCATCAGCAAATCTACGATTCATTTATGCATACAGGTATGGGTATGTCTTTTGATACGGCAAGTAAAACAAAATCATCAGCCGATTTTTCTCAGCATCCTGTATTGTACGATAAGTACTCTGATCTTTATTATCAGCCTTATTGGGATCATGAAATATATAAGGTGAAGGAATATCGGCTCGAAGGAAAAGATACTGTTTACAAAAACATGCACGATATAAGTTATATCATTGGTTCAGGGCAGCACACCAATTCGCATATGATAAATGTAAACGGATATATTTACCAGGCCCCGCTCACTTATTATACACAGGATAAACGCTGGGATTTTCCTCCGGGTTTTGAGAATGGAAAAAATTCACGCTTCAGCCGAAAAATAGGGTTGGAATGTATGAGTTGTCATAATTCGTTTCCCGATTTTGTACAGGGCTCGGAAAATAAATATTCAAGTATTCCTAATGGAATTAACTGTGAACGGTGTCATGGTCCGGGAAGTATTCACGTTCAGCAAAAAACAGCTGGAGAAAGAATTGACACTTCAAAATATATAGATTTCTCTATAGTTAATCCGGGTAAATTATCCGTTGATCTGCAATTTGATCTTTGTCAGCGCTGCCACCTGCAAGGAAATACGGTTTTAAAAGACAACAAATCTTTTTACGATTTTAAACCGGGCATGAAGCTTTCTGATGTAATGACAGTTTTTCTTTCGCGTTATACCGACTCGGAAACTGATTTTATTATGGCATCTCATGCCGACAGGTTGAAGATGAGCAAATGTTTTTTAGAAAGTGTTCCGAAGGGAGATCAGGCAAATGTTCTGCGTCCGTATAAAAATTCAATGACCTGTGTTACCTGTCATAATCCGCATGTAAGTGTGAAAGCTACAGGTATGGAAGTGTTCAATGGAAAATGTATGAATTGTCATTCAACTAACGAACACCAGTGTACAGAGAGTGAATCGGAAAGAAATTTAAAAAATAATAACTGCGTTTCTTGTCATATGCCAAAATCTGGTTCGGTTGATATTCCCCATGTGCGGATTACTGATCATTATATTCGTACTATTGTTTCAAAAAAGGAACAGGATAAAGTGCGCAAATTTATTTCGTTGTATGCCGTAAATGAAAAAAATCCTTCAGCTAAAATTATTGCCAGGGGATATATTAATCAATATGAAAAATTTGAAGCCGAACCTTTTTATTTAGACTCTGCAAAAAAATATCTGAAAGATATTACGCCTGATGAAATAGCTGAAAATATAGCAGAGCTGGTGCATTTGTATTACCTGAGGAGTGACAACGATAAAATAATAAAGTATGTAAATGGAATAGGCAAAGAAAAATTGCTGAATGAAATGTTAATACAAAAATCATTTGATAACAATGATGCATGGACGAATTACCGTATCGGCCAGGCTTTATCAAATAAGGGAGATAACAACAGCGCTTTGCGGTTTTATGAATTGGCAGTTAAACTTGCTCCATTTGTTTCTGAGTTTAAAAATAAAGTAGCGGGCATTTATATTTCCGTGAAGCAAACCGATAAAGCAATAAAAATGCTTGAAGAAATAATCAAGGAAGATCCCATGTATGCCCCAGCCTTTTCAAACCTTGGCTATGTTTACCTTATGAATAATGATCCGGTAAATGCTGAGATAAATTATAATAAAGCTCTTTCTTTGGACCCTGATTATGAGCAGGCACTCTTGAACAAAGCGGCATTGTATTTGTATTTGGGAGGTGACAAAGGGAAACAGGCAGAAAAAATATTATTGGAACTGAAAAAAAAGTATCCAAATAACGTACGATCAAATCAGCTTTACCATGAATGGGAATTGTCCAGGGCACAAGGGCATGGAGGCAAATAGATACTACTAATGAAACGAATCCTGTTGGCAATTTTTCTTTTTTGGCAACCTTTTGTCCACGGTCAAACAATTACTTTAAGCGGGTATGTATTTGATAAAAGTAATAGCTCTCCCTTGCCGTATGTTCTTGTTCAATTAAAAGGTGAGAGTATTGGGACAAATACCAACGAAGATGGTTTTTTTACATTAAGCTTTCCCGATTCTTTAAAAGGTAATGAGTTAATTGTTTCTTTCCTTGGATACGAATCTTATACAAATAATATCAAAAATATTTCTGATGTCGGCGATTTAAAAATATATCTCAGTCCGAAAAGTTATAACCTTAGTGAAGTATTGGTAAAGCCGGTCGATCCTGTTGGTATTGTCAAAGAAGCAATAAAAAAAATTCCCGAGAACTATCCTACAGATCCATTTTATATAGACGCATATTACAGGGAGATAATACAGGAAGATAGCAGTTATATTAAACTGGCTGACGCAGCTTGTATATTCTATTATGCACCTGATAATTATAAATGGGATAGGGAGGCTGCTATAAAAAAATACTATTCGACCAATTCTATTAAGGATAGTATAGTAACACGTAAAGCACTTCCGCTCCATGAGCATTGGTCATTATACCCTTCTCCTAACGATCAGGTTAAAATTATTGAAGCAAGGGTGAGCGATAATTTAAGTAAACAAGATATAAATCCTTGTATTCTGGGCGGACCACCTAGGATTGTGGGAATAGATCTTGTAAAACAAAGTTCATTTTTATGGTTCATGAAACCGGATAAGATGAAAAATTATAAATATACTCTTGAAGGAGTGATCTCGTATAATGACAGAATGGTATATGTGATTGCTTTTGAGAATAAGGATGAAAAGATCACAACTGGGCATATGTATATTGATATGGAAACGTTTGCATTTATGTCTATTAATTTTGAAATGGAAGCGAAAAATTGTCATTGGTACATTGCAAGACATCGCAATTTTAAAATGAGTGTCGATTACAGGTTGTATAATGGCAAATGGTACCTGAGCCAGGCAAAAAAGGATAATATATATATGATAAGACCGGATTACACATCAGTTGACGTTTCCCTTACAGACAAGCAAATAGTGTACAGATCGTCGGTCCAGTTTTTTGTAAATAATATCCGCACGGAAAATGTAGTTAAGTTCAAAGAAGAGGAGTGTTATAGACCTGGTCCCAATGTAATTCTGAGCAATGAGTCGTTTCCTTACAACAAAAACTATTGGGAAAATTATAATTGTCCCAACTGCCTGGTACTTGAACGAAAAATACTTAAAGATCTTCAGAAAAAGAGGACTCTTGAGCAGCAATTCAGTCGCTAGTAATGTGCCGCATTTTTGGTAAATTTACTTTCTAAAGCATTGCATTTGGCAAAGGGTAAATCATCTTTCTTCAAGAAATTTTTAATTTCTATCCTGCTTATCATTTTGCTTGCAGGTGGTGGCGCAGCCTATATGGCATATCGGTTCGTTTATAAACCCAATGTAAACCTGGGTGAAAAAAAATCACAGGTCATCTATATTCCTACTGGTTCAACATTCATTGACGTATTGGGAATATTAACCGAAAAGAATATTTTAGTAAGTACCGCATCTTTTGAATGGCTGGCAGAGAAAAAAAAATATAAGGAAAATATTAAACCCGGAAAATACAGGGTGCTTAGCAGGATGGGTAATAACGAACTACTGAACTTGTTGAGAGCCGGAATACAGGAGCCGGTAAAAATATTTTTTGAAGGTGTACGTACAAAGGATCAATTGGTGACAAGAGTTTGTATAAGATTAGAAGCCGATTCGAATGAATTGCTAGATAAATTAAATGACAATGAGTATCTAAGTAAGTATGGCTTAAATGAAAATACAGCCCTAACTTTATTTATTCCCAATACTTATGAGTTTTTCTGGAACACTTCTGTCGATCAATTTATGGATAAGATGGCCACAGAGTATAAAAAATTCTGGACTGACGCGAGAAAAGCAAAAGCAAAACAAATTGGTTTGTCGCAATCGGAGGTTACAATATTGGCATCTATTGTACAAGCGGAGCAATCGAGGTTCGATGATGAAAAACCAACCATTGCCGGTTTATATATTAATCGTTTGAATAAAGAAATGCCGCTGCAGAGTGACCCGACCCTTATTTATGCTCTTGGTGATTTTACAGTGAATAGGGTACTTAATGTAGATAAAAAAATCGATTCACCTTACAATACTTATATGAATAAAGGTTTACCACCCGGGGTTATTTGCCTGCCAGAGCCTTCCTCGATTGACGCAGTGCTTAATTATAATAAGAACGATTATATTTATATGTGTGCCAAAGATGATTTTTCAGGGAAACATTATTTCGCTAAATCCTATGATCAGCATTGTATATATGCTGCTAAGTATCGCGAAGCATTAAATAAAAGGAATATTAATAGATAAGTGGGTTGATAGAACGCGGATAAACGCAGATGATTATGATTTATTAGGATAAAAAATCTACGTCAATCATAAATATCATAATAATTAGCCTGCTCTTTCATCATCTGCCACTTTTTTGTAATTTTCGTTTTATATATAATAAAAATGAATTCAAACGGAATAAAAAATCCTTTTAACATTGTGGTGATCGTAGCTGCATTGGGCTACTTCGTTGATATTTATGATCTTATCCTTTTTGGAATAGTAAAAAATCCAAGTCTTACAGATTTAGGAGTAACACCGGAAAATTTATTTTCTGAAGGCAGCTTTCTCTTGAATATTCAAATGATCGGCATGCTCATTGGAGGAATTGTATGGGGGATACTTGGCGACAAGAACGGACGGCTCTCTACATTATTTTTTACTATTCTTTTATATTCACTTGCTAACATCGCTAACGGATTTGTACAAACATTGGATCAATATGCCTGGTTAAGGTTTATTGCAGGTTTCGGATTGGCCGGTGAATTAGGTATTGGTATTACATTGGTTTCGGAAGTGATGACAAAAGAATCTCGCGGCCTCGGAGCAAGTATTGTTTCAGGCATTGGAATTATTGGTGCAGTACTTGCATTTTTGATAAACGATTTTTTTGACTGGAGAATGGCATATTTTGTCGGAGGAGGGTTGGGTTTAATGTTATTGTTCCTTCGTATCGTAGTACATGAGTCAGGTATGTATCACAAAACAAAACAGGAAGGTGTTTCGAGAGGAAATTTTTTCAGATTATTTAATGATGCCAAAAGATTTAAAAAATATATTTTCTCCATTTTGGTTGGTGTTCCTGTTTGGTACGTAATCAGTTTATTAGTGATCAGCTCATCCGATTTTGCAAAAGAACTAAATATACAAGGTGCGATAAAAGGTTCGACCGCTGTTATGCTGCACTACATTGGTGCCAGCCTCGGCAGTTTAGTTTTTGGTTATCTCGCGCAGCGCTGGCAGTCGCGTAAAAGATCTATTCTTTATGCAGTAATAACAATGGCAATATTGATGGTGGTATATTTTATGGCAAGTGACGCGAGCTCATTTGTATTTTACCTGATCCTGTTTTTAATTGGAATACCTATGGGAGGATTATGGGCAGTATTTGTTACAGCATCATCTGAACAGTTTGGAACCAATCTTCGTGCCACCGTAGCAACATCAGCTCCAAATTTTGTAAGAGGTTCAACAGTTTTGGTTTCTTTTTTTGTTACGTATTTAAAACCGGGATTAGGTCTTTGGACTGCAGGTTTCATTGTGGGGTGTGTATGTATGGCAATTGCTATTTTTTCGAGTTTTATGATCGAAGAAACATACGGGAAAGAATTAGATTATACAGAGTAGTATGAAGACATTAGTAATAGGGGCATCTGAAAATCCTGAGCGATACAGCAACAAGGCGATAAAAAGTTTATTGCGTTACGGACATGAGGTAGTAGCTGTTGGTTTGAGGGAAGGAAATGTTGATGGAGTAAAAATAGAAAAAGGAAATCCCCCACTTAACAATATAGATACAATTACTATGTATGTCGGTTCGAATAATCAGCCACCTTTATACAATTATATTTTATCCCTAAACCCCAGGCGCATTATTTTTAATCCCGGCGCCGAGAATCTCGAATTAACAAAGCTTGCACGCGAAAAAGGTATTGAAGTTATTGAAACTTGTACTTTAGTAATGTTATCGGTTGGGAATTATTGACACTTCGACAAGCTCAATATGAAAGTGTGGGTTGTCAGTTCGAGTTTTTACGCTTTGGGCGGAAAAGTATCGAGAACGCGGGTGAAGGTTTGTCTACTTCTTGATACATTCCTCGCTTTACTTGGAATACTAGAACTGACAAAGCGGAGATTACTTCGAGTGCCAGGACATTTAGTCTGGGTGTATCCAGATTGTGTGATGGCACCGCAATTCTTAAATCAAACTTCGTACTTCTTAAATATCATTTTATTGTTCTGTTGCCTTAGTTGCTTTCCGGTAAGTAAAAGAATTAAAAATATGCCTGCGTGCGAATCGGGCAGGGGTAGAGGAGTTAAGTAATTTTTCGTAAATATTTTTAGTCACGCCAAAGTATTCATAAATACAGCCATCCTGGAAAGTGATCTTTAATGTTTGCCCTTTATAATGAAAATCATCAATACCCGAAGCGGTAATGGTTGCTGTATATTCTTCTATATTATTTGCGTGTGTTTCCGGAGAGATACTCACTAGAAAATGATAGGCAGCAATAATTTCTTTGCTTTTTATTTCTGCTTCTGCCTTTTTTTCGTCTTCCATGAACTTATCAGGATGCCATTCCTTCATTAAGTTTCTGTAAACAGTTTTTAATTCTGCGAGGTCTGCGTTTTGTTCGATGCCAAATAGCTTTCTGTAGTTACCAATTCGTTTCATAGCGGGACAAAAGTACTATGTTTTGCGTTAAGTTCTTACATCTTCATGTTTAAATCAAACTGGAGGTGATTCTGAAGTTTACTCGAGAATAATTTTTCTTCTTTCTGTTTGTCCCTTGTGTTCGATAATTACAAAATAGACACCACGGGAAAGGTTGGCGGTTTCAAACGTGATCCTGTTTGATGTGACAGTATTTTTTACGTTAATTTTTTCTCCGATAAAATTAGTGACCTCAATTTTTACCGTGTTTATATTATTTCCTTCGAGCGCAAATCCATCCCTGGCAGGATTTGGATATAAAGTAATATTCGCGAATGTATTAATAGTAACAGGTACAACTCCCGAATGACTTGTCTTTCCGTCATAGTCTGTCTGCATCAACCTATAATATGATGTTCCGGAAATAGGAGAGTGGTCAACAGATTCATACTCTGAAATGGATGCGATTGTCCCCGCACCTTCTTTTCTGCTGATGCTTTCAAATGAAAGCAGGTCTGTTGAGCGCTGTACCTCAAAGTATTTGTTGTTTGTTTCAGATGCAGTTTTCCAATTTAATTGAACCATTTTATTGTCAACAGGCAAAGCTGTAAACGATATCAACTCAATAGGAAGGGGAGCCGCGGCAGAATTTGTAGATCCAAAAGTAAAGAAAGTGCCGGTAGAAAAATCAAAATCAAATTGTGCTAGATCAGTTGTGTTATCATATGATGTAGGTGCAAGAATAGTTGCGCCTGCTGCAAAAACACCGTCAGCATCAACGAGCAAACGAACATATTGCAGATCGTTCGCGCCAACCACACCACCTGCACCAACAATGGTGCTCAGGTCAAGTTGTACTCGTATACTACCAACTGTTCCGGTTTCCTGTACTTTCCACACCCTTGCAACCCTTGATTGTATAGTTGCCGGAAGATCGCTCACTCCGTAATAATCCATAACAGCATTGTTGTTGCCGGCTATTAAAAATGACTTATCTACTGCAAAGGTATTTCCATTGGCAGCGTTAGTTGCAGCAACGGATCCGAGGGCAAGAGTAATGTAATCTATTGAAGAACTGCTGCTCTTACTTTGTTTTTGGTGCAAACCCGTACTGTTATCACGTCCAATGCCTGTTAAGTTTGTATTGTAACCAGTATTAGCAGTACGGTCCCATGTTGTGGTTCCATCTGTAGCAATATAATCATGCGAAAGAGTAATACCATATTTTAAACCAAGATAAGTTTCTATCTTATTTTTTTCCAGGGAAGTTAATGCTGCTGCGGTATTAAATATCATTGTCTCAGCAATTTTTCCAAAGGCCTGGCCATTGCCTTGGTAGTTTCCATAATAATCCATGGTTTGACTTGCAAGGTTAATTGAAGCGATGGATGATCCCTGAGTTCCGTTTTTTCTGAAGTTTACATCACCTGCGCGCATTTCTAAACCAACAAGAGATACTTCATTTTGTAGCCAGGTAAAGCCGCTTGGAATAAATCCTCCATTATCAGTATCATAATATCCTAGTCTTGTTGCGCCTGTTTCCACAATAAGATGATGATCTGAAACAGTTGATCTGAACATGGTTCTCCAGCTTGTATTTACTTTTGGCGCAGCAACAGTAAATACAGTGGTGTTTAAACTTGCCGGTGGAGTTGTGATTGACATTATTGTTGTATTGCCGTTGAAATTTACATCAGGATTAAAATTAATATCAGGATCAACTAATGAAGGCTGGTTAGCTGCGATACCCTGCGTTGCATGGTTGTTATTATAACTTTGATCCGCCCAGTTGCTTACGTTAGTTGTTCCGGTAACACCTGTTGTCCCTTCTGCCCAGAATATACACCCGGTTACACTTCCTGCAATAATGACATTTGCCGCTGCAATAGTAAAGTAGTCGTTGTTAGAAAAACTAACATTGGTAAAGCTTAAAATGTTTCCGCTTAAACCAGCACCCGTTGTATGCACAGTTGATCCGCTGCTGAAATCGGTGTTGGCATCAATTAACAGAGCGTAATCGGATACAGAACCGGTATTGGCAAAACCTAAAACAGAAAGGTCTACACTGAAACTGACAACACCCGGCGTGCCTGTAACAGCAGTTTTCCATATTCGTTTTGTTCGTAATGTATAAGCTGCGGGAATATTTGTACTGGTAGCTGTTGCAGCGTCATCACCCCATACAATAAAATTTTTATCCGAACCAAATGCACCGCCCTTGTCAAGTGTGACGGATCCTGTTGCATTTATGCTTAAAGATTTTCTTTGATCAAGACCTGTGTTATCATCACGGCCAATGCCTGTTACATTGTTGTGGTAAGTAGAATTTGTTGTTGAGTTCCATGTTACTGTGCCATCAGTTGCTAAGTAATTATGCGCAATCGTCATCCCATATTTCAGGGCTAAATATGATTCTATTTTTTGTACATCAGCTGCTGTTAGAGCTGAATTGTAAATGATCATTTCGCCAACTCTTGCATCGGATGATTCCGTCCCTGCATAATTACCAGCATCAATATCAATTCGCACTCCGGTAGGATTGGTACTGGTGCCAAATGTGGTTAAGCTTGTTCCATCTGCTCTTGCCTCAAGGGTCCCACCTGCAGCTTCCCTCACATATGCGTGTAAATGCAGATTTTGTATTCCTGTTGTGGTAGCGATCCCGCTGTTATAGTTTGATGGAACACCTTCTAAAAAGATACTGTTAGTGTAATTGCCCCAATGTGCCCATAAATTATTTCCTGTGTTTCCATCAAACAATCTGCCAA
>Ga0163151_10006863_pt1 | contig 13617 bp, 11 predicted proteins | sample OliLakLV19MP5IB2_FD_145596 | JGI IMG/M metagenome (GOLD analysis project Ga0163151, IMG submission 145596) | Freshwater microbial mat bacterial communities from Lake Vanda, McMurdo Dry Valleys, Antarctica - Oligotrophic Lake LV.19.MP5.IB-2 | ecosystem: Environmental > Aquatic > Freshwater >...
TTATAGCACCCTCTTGCTGGTTTTTACGCGATACAAACCCAATACTCATGATCTCAGAATCTTAAGAAGACTCACTAATGTGTTGGATCAGCGCTTAATTAAAATTTTTCCGCTGAGTACTTCCGAGGAAAGATATCGATTTATTCTATTGTACAATGCTTATGTAGATGCCCGATATAAAAAAAGCTATGCCATTACCGAAGCGGAACTCACTTGGCTGGCAGAGCGCATATCTGAATTACAACAATTGACAGAAACGCTATGTCAAGAAAAAATGAGTAGTTTTTTGGCAGTGCAACCATAATTGCTTACAGCGCTAGGCTCAGAAAATCAGCTGCAATATTGAGAGGTGTATGAATGAAAATAGAAACTATCCAACAGCTTCAAAATCAGCTTGAAGCACTCAAGCAAAGCATTACCAATACGGACATCGAATTTTGGCTTGCCCGTGATCTTATGAAACCACTGGGCTATGCCCGCTGGGAAAACTTCCAAACTGCGATTAAACGGGCAATAGAGTCTTGTAAATCAACTGGTTATGATCCGAACAATCATTTTCGTGACGCCACGAAAATGATCGCTACAGGCAAAGGCGCAGAACGCATGATTGAAGATTTCATGCTCACCCGTTACGCCTGCTATCTGATAGCTCAGAATGGCGATCCACGGAAAGAGCCTATCGCCTTTGCTCAGAGCTATTTTGCCATCCAAACCCGCAAGCAGGAACTTATTGAGGATCGAATACGCCTGCAAGCCCGGTTAGATGCTCGTGAAAAATTGAAAGAATCTGAAAAAATACTTTCCCAGAACATTTATGAGCGCGGCGTTGATGATGCCGGTTTTGGGAGGATTCGCTCAAAGGGTGATACAGCGCTGTTTGGTGGACATACAACACAAGTGATGAAAGAAAAATATGGCGTAACTCAAGCCCGACCACTAGCAGACTTTTTACCGACCCTAACCATCGCAGCAAAAAATCTAGCCACGGAAATGACTAACCACAATGTACTGCAAGATGATTTGCGAGGTGAAACGGCAATCACTGGTGAGCATGTTCAGAACAACCAAAGCGTGCGAAAAATGCTGGGGCAACGTGGAATCAAACCAGAAAATTTGCCGCCGGGGGAGGACACTAAAAAAGTGGAACGGCGACTTAAAGCAGACGAAAAAAAACTAGAAAAACAGTCTAGAAAATTGGCCGCCGCGATAGATCAGCCTGATAATGAAACAAACGATAAAATAACTGCACAAGCCAGCGAGTAACAAAAAAATAAGACAAATAAAGCTTGCTTTCAACCAAAAACCACACTTGAACCAAGCGACGAAGCCCGTCTGGGAGCAACTTTGGGGGCAACAAAAATACATCCCTAGAAACTAATAAAATTTTATCAACCAGTTATCACCACAATTCTAGTCGCCGCCCCATTTTTTCACCTTCCAGAGGGTTCCGATAAAGTCTTTAAGCTCTTGTAAATTCTTCATAAAACACTATGAAATAGATATGGATTTATCAGACTTTAAAAAAATATCTGGAAAAATTCTAAAAATACTTGATAAGATGTACAACATGCATGATATTTCTATTAAAAGACCCGCTTAACCTATTCTCAACAAAATTAATTGTATAAAACAATTATTAATGACTATGAGAGAGATTTAATGCTTGCATCTAATGATGCTGAAAAAAAGGCAGAATTATTTTTTCAAATATCAAAATATGATATGCCAGAAGTTACTCAGGAAGATACATGGGTTAGCTGTCCATCTTGCGGAGAATATACCTTTGTATTAAATCAAACCTATTCCGAGTATAAATGTAGCTATTGCAACTATAAAGAAGAAGCCGCAGTATGCAATTGGTGTAATAAAATATTCCCAGCTAGCGAAGCCCAAGAACGGATAGACAATATAACTATGACACCAGAATCAGACAAAGAAATCTTAACAGGTTTTACTTATTGGTGTAGTGAATTTTGTGTAGCACATTCTAAGTCTAGCTGGGGTTGTAAATAAAATTCTCTTATCTGTAATGAACTATCAAAAAGCTGGTTTTTAGCTTATTTAACCCATCTTTTTTATAAATTTAGTCAATATACTTATTGACAAAATTATTTTTTAAAAAACTCATATAAAGACTTCACCTGCTTTAACTGGAATCTTTTTTAAACTTTGAGCTAGCGCATTAATCCACACTTCACGCGATTGCGCAACGCCAGCTAAATTGAATGACTTTTCATTTGGGGGAGTTGATTTATTAAGAATATTATCGTAAAAAATTATTAGTAAATTAATTAATTCTGGATTACTCCGGGCAACTAGTTGACACATACCACTTAACCAGCCTTGAGAACCATTTTTAATTCGCATTGCATACCATCCCATCATTTCTTCAAATTCCTGTATCCATTTCAAAAAAATATTACTCTCCTTATCATAAAAGTTAGCAGGATAACCAATTTTTTCAAAAGCTGTTTTTAATAAATCATTCTTTTCAGCTTCTGTACTAGGGAATTTCTCTCCAGATTTTACCCATTGCTTTGACCAACTGATAGCTTTTTCAAACCATGGATCAGAACTTAAAATATTATTTAATGAAAAATTAGAGTCAAAAGGAAATGATATTTTTAAATGAAAAGCATGTTGCAGCTTTTCAACATTAGGCTCTTCAACTTCTATAAATGCTCCACGCTGGCAATATATACGCTTTACAATGGGGTGTGGCAAAATTAAATCAAATCCTGACAACATAAAAGTTGATAGATCACACATGAAAACTGAGGATTTTTCCCCTTTTTTTCTACTTCTAGAACAACTCGCAAAATGTATGGCTATCTGCGGATCAGCAGAAATATCTAGTAATGCCGTTTTAATTCCATAATGTTGCGCTGCGGCTTTTGCACCACCTAATGGTAAAGTTATACTCTTTGTTTTCCATAAAAATTTTTGGTTAAAAATAAAGGAAAATATATTAAAACATTCCCTCTCAAATTCTTGATCTGTATGTTCTCTATATAAAGAGGGTACTAATTTATCATCACCATTAGCTTGCCCTCTGTAGGCAGGCATAAAAAAGTGAAGTGGTGTTTTAGCTGGCTTATTGTCAATATTAAGGATACTCCTATGTAACTCCCACAGAATCACCCACGCCTCCCAAGGTGATGAGACAAAAATCTCACCTTGCCATAGATTCTTCTCACCAAACTCTATTACTTTATTTAATTTTTTGATACATTTAGCCCTTAGTTGTTCTAGCTCAGTACGTTGACGTCTACATAATTTTTCAAAATCAAAATAAGGGCCAAATCGAGGAGGACTAATTTCCTGCAATCTTTCATAATAATGTTTGCAGATATCCATAATTATTGCTACGCCTTCCTTATTGGGCTAATGGCAGCTGTTTTTATTGCATCATTTAAAATGCTAATTAAAGGAATACTATTCAATCAAACAGTAATTTCTTTTTCGGCACTCTGAAAATTTTTTGGATGACTCATCCATAATGCATGTGTCTGCCAGTCACTCGGAAAACCCATACTTTGACGTAATAATGGATTCGCGATTATTGGAGCTATTAAATTTTCTAAGCTTTTCTGCCAATCAGTATTATTATGATTGACCTTCAATAATTGGTTTATAATTAACAATATTATAAAAAGCCTGTTGTTAGTCGGAGTTTTCGAAGGCAACCAATTTTTATCTAACCCTTGTAATACAGGACGGATGGCTAGCTCGCGGTTCCACAATCTCCCATGATGCGCGCAAATATTCCTAACATAAGTTAATACATGGAGCCAATCTGCTAAAGTCTTGGGATGCAACTCATAGGTTTCTCCAATTATTCGTTTGTCCTGGTGTTTTAAACCGCGAAACAACTTAGATAATAAACCAAATGACATGACTTCTGTGGCAATCCATACGGGTAATCTAGGAAAACCACGATAATGATTTTTAAAGTGTCGAATAAATTCCTCTTGAGAGCGATTAGCTTCTTTTAGCTCTAACTCACTGAGCCAATGCGCATGGTGAAATCGGGGATGGAAGTTAGCAGAATCCGTATGGCCATAAGGTCCATACTGATGAGCTAAATGGTAAGTCAGCTTAGTACGTAAAGAAACTTCAATACGCTCTATGGCATCGAGGACAAGTAATCGTAATTTTCGATCAAATTCATACCGATTCACGGCTTCCTCAAATGAAGTGCCAGCAATAAAATTATCTGTTACCCAGCCTGAGCTATCTCGCTGCCGAAAAGGATACCAGTAGGCACTGAGGCGATAATAGCTAATCTTGGATAAAGCACTTAAAGCGGTAGGTCGGTCGTGAATAACCATATTACGCTGTTGAAGTAAGTCCGATTGCTGAAGATATGTTAACGGTTTTTTAGTATAATCTTTGAGCATAAATCCTTTAAAAGCATATAAAAAAAACCGCCAAGGTTACGCATAGAACTTTAATTCCATAGGCGTGGCGGTTGTGTCAGATGCAATTATAGCTGAGCGGAATTAGCTGAGGCAAGGAATATTAAGAGGGTCAGGCCTGTGACTTTGACACTTTGGGTGCTTAGCTAATTTATTTAACCGTAATGCGAGCACAATTTCTCACGCTATTTAATAGATGCCTAGCCAGATGCCAAAAAAATCAGAAAGATATGGAGATCTATGAAATTATCGAAAACAATTAATTAAAGTGTCAAACTCACAGGCCTGACCCCAAGCTGTTTAGTTTTAAAAAATATGATATTATGCGATTTTTTGCTAAAGGCAAGGTATGAGCAATAAAACTGTTTTTACATCCGAATCAGTTACCGAAGGGCATCCCGATAAATTAGCTGATCAAATTTCCGATGCCGTACTGGATGCTTTATTGGCTAAAGACCCAGCCTCTCGAGTCGCCTGTGAAGTGGTTATCAAATCCGGAATGGTTTTAATTACAGGCGAAATTACCACCACAGCCTGGGTCGATATGGAACAAGTCGCCCGCCAAGTCATCCGCGATGTGGGATACTGTGACCATCTATATGGTTTTGACGCGGACACTTGCGTTGTGTTAACCGCTATCAGCAAACAATCGCCAGACATCGCCATGGGAGTAGATACAGACCCCGGCAAAAATAAAGAATTAGGCGCTGGGGATCAAGGCATGATGTTTGGCTATGCCTCCACAGAAACAGATGTTTTAATGCCAGCCCCCATCACTTATGCCCATCGTTTAGTTAAACGTCAAGCCCACGTTCGGAAAAATAAGATATTGCCCTGGTTGAGGCCGGACGGCAAATGTCAACTGACTTTTATTTATGAAAATAACTTACCGGTCGCCATTGATTGCGTGGTATTTTCCACCCAACATGATCCCGACATTAGCCAGAAAGCGATTGTTGAAGGCGTCATGGAGGAAATCATCAAACCTATCCTCCCAGCTAAATGGCTGCATAAAGAGACAAAATATTACATTAATCCCACTGGTCGATTTGTTATCGGCGGACCGGTAAGTGATTGCGGGCTGACCGGCCGGAAAATTATAGTCGATACTTATGGTGGTATGGCTCGCCATGGCGGCGGTTGTTTTTCAGGCAAAGACCCGACTAAAGTGGACCGGTCAGCCGCTTATCTGGCGCGTTATATTGCTAAAAATATAGTCGCCGCAGGATTAGCAGAACGGTGCGAAGTACAACTCTCCTACGCCATTGGCATCGCTGAACCCACCTCAGTCCGCATTGATACTTTCGGCACAGGCAAAGTCTCTGAAGATCAAATAAGCCAATGGATCCGGAAACATTTTGAACTGAGACCGCACGGTATAATTCAAAGTCTAAATTTATTGCAACCCATTTACCAATCTACCGCCAGTTATGGTCATTTTGGTCGTGATGAACCGGGATTCACCTGGGAAAAAACTGATAAAGTCACTGCTTTAAAAGCTGAGGTTTAATATAACTATGAATACGAAAACACCTGATTATCAAATCGCCGATCTTAGTTTAGCTGAATGGGGTCGCAAAGAAATAGCCATTGCAGAATCGGAAATGCCCGGTCTCATGTCTCTAAGACGGGAATATGGCCCCCAAAAACCTTTGGCTGGCGCGCGAATTACCGGGTGTCTGCATATGACCATCGAAACCGCCGTTTTGATTGAAACTTTAATAGAACTCGGCGCTTCGGTTCGCTGGTCTTCTTGTAATATTTATTCCACCCAAGATCATGCTGCGGCCGCTTTAGTCGTTCGCGGCATTCCTGTTTTTGCTTGGAAAGGGGAAACAGAAGCTGAATACTATGAATGCATTGAGCGCACTTTAAGTGGTCCTGATGGTTGGCGCCCTAATTTATTGCTGGATGATGGCCACGATTTAACTGCATTTGTCCACGAAAAATATCCTGAATTACTGAAATCAATCAAGGGCGTGACTGAAGAAACGACAACCGGCGTTCATCGATTAAATGAAATGCTATCTCAAGGAAAATTAAAAATTCCAGCCATTAATGTGAATGATTCAGTCACCAAATCAAAGTTTGATAATTTGTACGGCTGCCGAGAATCATTAGTGGATGCTTTGAAACGAGCGACTGACGTCATGATCGCAGGTAAAACCGCACTTGTCGCCGGTTATGGCGATGTCGGCAAGGGCTGCGCTCAAGCTTTAAGAGCTTTAGGGGCTAAAGTCTGGGTCACGGAAATTGATCCCATTTGTGCCTTACAAGCGGCTATGGAAGGTTATTCCGTAGTGACTATGGAAGAAGCAGCTCCGGTAGCTGATATTTTTGTGACTGCCACAGGTAATCATGGCGTCATCCGCTACGAACACATGGAAGTCATGAAAAATCAAGCCATTGTTTGTAATATCGGTCATTTTGATGTTGAAATTGATGTGGCTTCTTTAGAAAACTTAACCTGGGACAATATTAAACCTCAGGTTGATCATGTCATTTTCCCCGATGGCAAACGAATTATTATATTAGCTCGAGGCCGCTTAGTTAATTTAGGCTGCGCCAGCGGTCACCCTAGCTTTGTGATGTCCAATTCATTCACCAATCAAGTTTTAGCTCAAATAGAATTATGGCAACGCACGGATCAATATCCAGTTAAAGTCCACGTTTTACCCAAACATCTTGATGAACAAGTCGCCCGTTTGCATTTAGCTCGAATAAACGCCAAGCTGACTGAATTGAATGATGAACAAGCAAAATATTTAGGGGTGAAAAAACAAGGCCCTTATAAATCTGAATATTATCGTTATTAACATTTTGTCATTGCGAGCGCCGGCGCTCGCAATGACGGCGCGATTAGGGGGCCAGTGACCTCCTAACGGCTAGCGGCAAACTGAGATCATACTTTTTAACTAATAATTCGATCAAATTTTCAATCTGCTTTGAAAACCAGTCGCTTTCCTTTTTATGCAAATTTACCACATTCATTTCTGTAGCTAAAAAATCAAGAAAAGATTGCAAATGAATGGTAACGCCACTCTTATCCTCCCAAATCTTTAAAATTTCTAATCTAATTTTTTTCCATTCTGTATATATATTTTTTTTGGCTTGGAGATCAATAGCTGGCTCTTTATCTAAATACTGCAGATGTCTCTTTAATATCTCATCTATAAAAATCAATTGTTCGGACAAATTATTAAATAATTTGGAATAATGAATATTTTTTTCACCTATTCGTGACCCTAACTTCTCTACTAAACTATAATTACCTAAAGTATATCTCGATAAAATTTCGTTTGCTGTTAATCCACCATTCATCTGAAATTGTTCAAAAATAATATTATCAAGATCTTCAATACCGCCCTTTCTTTCTAAATCAATTAAAGAATTGCAAAAACCTTGTGGATTTTGAGAAAACTTTGTTTTAAGCATTGTCTCCATACTCAGTGGTTTCTGTTCCTTTAGTACTTCATCTAGCTGCGGGTTAATGGGTCTAATTACTAAAAAAACCATTTCATAATTTTCGGCGATCTCTTTATCTAATTTTTTTGTCAAAAAATAGGCTTTTAATTTTTCTCTTTTTTCAAAATGACTATAACAAAAATTTAAAACAGACAATTGATTAGCATCAAACACTGACCGAACATTATATTTTTCGCATTCAGCAATAATTTGATCATCACCGAGAGAATCATCTAATATTTTAAACAAGATTGCAGTAAATAAACTGGATAGTTTTAATTGATTATTTTTAAACAAATCAAATGATTTTCTATGATCCAACTCTAACGAAACAATGTGAGCTTCACCCTCTCTATATATAATAATTTCCTTATTGAAATTCAAGCCTATGTTTTTCTCAATCGGCAATGCTATCACAAATTCGCAACGCCTAGAATCCAATAATTTTGGACCGGGTATAGCAAAGGCTGTGAATTTAAAATTATTTAATTCTTTTTGGACTAAATCATGAATATTTTCCTTAGGTATTTTTTGAGGCCCCACTGGTTGATAATTTCCCGTTTTTTTGTTTTTATAATATTGGCCAACCATAGTATTACTTTTATCAGGAAGTTGCTTATTGGATTGATACAGATCTTCTTCTCTCGATAATTTCAATCCGTGGCGTTCCATGAGTTTCTCATGGGCTAAGGTCGGGCCAAAGTCTTTGTAGTGCGTTTTGACAATTTCCATGGCCTCTTGTTTAACTTCATCGGCTAATCGATTATTGCTGGCTTTGCCATGGCGTTTTGACGCTAAGCTACCGGCACCTTGTTCGCGATATTTTTTATACAATTGATTGATTTGCTTACGGCTTAGACCCAATTGCTGGCTGGCTTCACTCTGCGTCAGTTCTTTCTTTTTGACCTGCTCCAGAACCTCTATCCGACTCAAATTTTTGATGCTCATTACTGCATGCCCTCCTTTCATTTTCTGCTCCCCTTTTATTTCTAAAAAGGGACATTTTAACTTTGCAGAAATGGGACATTACAACTTTGCAGCTACATTATGGGATTAGACACTTCTGTTAAACGATAAAACATATTAAGATAATGGCTTAAAGCAATTTCTACATTATCTGTATTCTGCAAATGACTGTCATTTTGCATCACTTCCAAGCATTTTAGACGGCTTGAATTTGTTTCCCTTAAGTTTGAGACGGTAAAATATAATTGAAATAAGGTATGTAATTTTAATATAGGAAATTTATTTAAGAAATTTCGGAGCGTTATCCCAGGATGGGTAATCATTACTTCTTTTCCTATGGCTATTACGGCCACTGGGAAGTGGTAAATTAAGTAGAGCAAGCTTAAATGAAACTTACTCACCTGCTGGATATGATGATAAAAATTCCTGGCAGATTGTTTAATGACAAAATCTATTTTTTTTATATAAAATAAATAATTATGGTCATTGTTTAGATAATCCTGCAAAGTGTTTTTATATTGTAATAAAGCTTTAGAGTCCTGTACCCAAGTATATAATTTGAATGGGCCATAACATTTGATATAACGTCTAGATCCACAAAAATTAGCGCTGTCAACAAATAGCAATACTGTCTTGAGGCATGCTTTCCACACATCTATAGCTAGTATTTGCCGATAGAGCTCAATAATATGTTTTGTTTCAATTAAATGAATTAATTCTGATTTATTATCTTCAAGATGAGTTGAAATTGGGGGAAATATTTGAGTCAGGCAATTATAAATTTCACCCCAAAAAAAATTAACTTGACGAGTAGTTTCCCGGGATAACTGGCAAGGGTCTAAATAAGCCTCTTTAGTTATAGTACTCCATAAGTCCGAGACTGCTTGTTTTTTACTCATTTTATTCTTAACAGTTAATTCTCACTTTAGAATGAGGCATGAAGAAAGTCAAGATTGAGCTGTAATGTACAAAAATAAATCAATATGGTATACTGCTCCATAGGCAAACCTGAGTGCTGGCAAAGACTCTCTGTAAGGTAGTGACGAACTGGGTTTTATGTTACAATACCAGCCAATCATTTTGACCTGATAGAGTTCATAGATAAGTACTTGAAAAATAATCCCTTTTAAAAGGGCGATGTAACTAATATTGGAATGTCCTTTATGAGTAAAAAAAGCATTGGTCTGGTTTCGGCCACCTTTTTGGGCGTGTCGTGCATTATTGGTAGCGGCTGGTTATTCTCTCCGTTTAAAACCGCTGCCATTGCTGGGCCAAGCGCATTAGCTACCTGGGTGATCAGTGGGGCTATCATGCTATTGCTAGCCTTATGTTTTGCTGAAGTCGCTTCCCTATATCCTAAACGAGGACTTGCGGCCATAGTTCCCTCTCTTTCTCATAATAAATTTTTTGGTTTTCCATTTGCCATCGCCAATTGGCTAGGCATAGTCGCCGTCATCGGCTTAGAGGCCGATGCAACGATCCAGTATTTAATGAATTTAACCCCAAATCTAAAACCATTTCTATACAGTAATGATCAACTTACCTGGGCAGGTAATTCTTTATCCATTGTTTTGGTCATTATATATTGTTTATTAAATTATTGGGGCGCGAGGGCGTTAACTAAAGCCAATAATATTTTATCTGTTTTAAAAGTTTTGGTGCCGATAATTACTGCTTTGATTTTCATCGGCGTCGCTTTCCATCCGGCTAATTTTACTATAGTCAATCATTCATTCATGCCTTACGGCGCTCAATCAATCTTAGGCGCGATTTTAACAACCGGAATTATTATTTCTTTTAATGGCTTTCAATCTATAGTTTCTTTCGCCAGTGAAATTAAAAAGCCGGAAAGGACCATTCCCTTATCTTTAGTCATCTCATTAGTATTTTGCTTATGTGTTTACTTCCTGTTGCAGGTGGCTTTTATTGGCGCCATTCCTACTGAAATGTTAGCTAACGGCTGGCACAAATTAGAATTTAGCGCGCCTATGATTCAACTTTCAGTATTATTAGGCCTGAATGTATTTACTTCTATTATTTATTTTGGCGCCAGTATTGCCCCTTCTGGAGCGGGCGTAGCTTTTACTGGCACCGCAACCAGAATGTTCACAGCCATGTCACGCAATGGTCACATGCCTTCTTTATTTGACACCAGCCATCCTGTCTATAATATTTCAAGACGTTCTTTATTTGCCAATACTGTTTTAGCGGTTTTATTTTTAGTTATGTTCCGTAGCTGGAGTCAATTAGCGGAATTTTTAAGTTTATTCCATGTTATTTCTTATTTACCCATCCCAATTGCCTTATGTGTATTCCGTAATGCAATAGTGACTCGCAATTATCCTTTCCGTTTATGGGGAGGGCGAGTGATTGCTTTACTGGTATTTACTATGTTTACTTATTTATTCACCATGGGTCATTTAAAAACCGTGACTGATATTTTCTTATTATTTTTAGCTTTCCAGATTGCTTTTATTTGCTTAAACGTCAAATCTATAGCGGAAGGTATTTACGCTATTAATCAATGCTTAGGTATTTTAGTTTATTTCTCCGGATTATGGGTTTTGACATATTTTTCTCCAACGCACAATTCTACTTTTAATGACCCGACTTTTGTTGGAATTGTTATCATTTTCTCGCTTATCTCCTTCTTTAGCTTAATTAAATACAAACCCAACAGCGCTGCCGAATTGACTGAAGAACAAAAATTCCTTGCAGATCAAGCGACTATATCTTAGATAATGCTCGCAATGACGTTCACGCAACTTGTTGGTTTTTACAGCACACGTCATTTTCGATAGATGCCGCCGAAGGCGGCTGGGCCCTCGCAATGACAATGCTTTTGTTAGTCGGTGCTGAGATATCAAAAGGCTTTGGGGGGTAATTTATTGATTACTGCAACTAGGAATGAAAGTAAGTAATTGCTCAACTTGACTGCGTAATTCATCCGGAACTTCGTTTAATTGAATAAATTCTTTCGACACGCCTCTAGCAATTATCAGTATGTGATTTTCTTTATCGTTACTGTCATACAGTTTAAACAACTTATCTTGAGTATAAGCTTTGTGTAACAGTTCACGCAGTAATCTGCGGTTTTTAGGATCGCTACTTCTGACATAAGCGAAAGAGATGCCCTATAAGTCTCTTTTTCCACCGGGCAGCACGACATTTAATTTGAGGACAGCGCTTTTGTCTTGATGGCTGAAATCAACTTCGACCATGTCAGAACTAATGCGCATATATTTTTCGATAACCGCTAAAATCTCTTTGTGTAATAAAGGCAAAAAGTCAGGTTGAGATAAAGCAGAGCGCTCTTGGGCTATTACGATTTTTAAACGATCTTTAGCTGTGCTGGCTGAACGATTACCTATAATGTTATTAATCCATTTCATGATACAAGCTCCTTGTTATTTTTAAACAATCGCTGAAGTAAGGTGAGCGGCTTTTTTACCGGCTCATTCAAGCCTGCCGACTTACCTAGAAAACGTCGTACAATCTGCTCATAATCCTGGCCTGCGCGGCTTCTTTTATCCAAAATAACCGGCTCACCCATGTTCGAAGCTTTCAATACTGATGGGCATTCACTTATAATTCCGAGTAAGGGTATGCCTAATAAATCTTGAATGTCTTCTAAAGACATCATATCACCGGTAGAGACTCTTTTGGGTGAATAGCGAGTGACTACTAAATGTTTTTCTATCTCTTTACCTTGCGAAGCACATAAAGTTTTACTGTCTAAAAAACCTAAAATACGATCGGCATCACGCACCGAAGAAACTTCAGGATTACTGACTACCAGAGCACTGTCGGCAAAATACATAGCCATTAAAGCCCCTTGTTCAATACCGGCAGGTGAATCACAGATTATAAAATCAAATGAGTCACGCAATTCAGTCATAATGGGCTCAAGTGCTTCTACCGTCAAAATATTTTTATCTCGAGTTTGAGAAGCCGCTAAAATAAATAAGTTGGGATTGGTTTTATCTTTAATCAAAGCTTGTTTAACTGAGGCTTCGCCATTAATGACACTGGCGACATCATAAATAACTCGACGTTCACAACCCATAATGAGGTCAAGGTTACGTAAACCAATATCAAAATCTACTACAGCAGTTTTATGACCGGCATTAGCTAAGCCGAAGGCAAATGAGGCACTGGTAGTCGTTTTCCCCACCCCACCCTTACCGGATGTCACGACAATTATTTTTGACACAGCGAAACACTCCTTTCTAATGAAAAATTATCAATCTGTAATTTATTTTCTTTTAATGAAATCTGAAAATTCCCGTTTCTTTCGGCGGGACATTCATCATAAAGTAAATAAAATCCAGCTATAGCAATTAATTCAGCGTCTAAAGAATTGCAAAAAATCTGGGCGTTAAGGTTGCCGCTTGCCCCAGCCAAAAGACGGCCTCGCACAGGAGCGTAACAAAAAATATCCCCGTCCGCAATGCATTCTGCACCAGAATTCACGGGAGCCAGCAAAATTAAATTGCTTTTTTTAGCATAAATCCGCATTCCTGAACGAACCGGCTTTGTGATGATAGTGTGCGGGCCTTTTGTCGATACTTCAGTTTGTTCAGAAATAACATTTTCTTTAGGTTTTTTTTTCGTTTGTTGAAGAGCCGCTGCACTTGAACGCCAAATCGCCAAGCCTAATTTTTCTGCTAGTTCTTGCTCTTGGTCCTGCAAACCTTGGACGCCTACGGGTATCATTTGATTTTCGCGCAAGATCTGGCAAAACTGACTTAAATCGATACCATCAGCC
>Ga0163151_10006866_pt1 | contig 13612 bp, 14 predicted proteins | sample OliLakLV19MP5IB2_FD_145596 | JGI IMG/M metagenome (GOLD analysis project Ga0163151, IMG submission 145596) | Freshwater microbial mat bacterial communities from Lake Vanda, McMurdo Dry Valleys, Antarctica - Oligotrophic Lake LV.19.MP5.IB-2 | ecosystem: Environmental > Aquatic > Freshwater >...
GTGTGTGAGCGTCAGAAACAGACCAGTGCACTGCCTTCGCCTTTGGTGTTCCCCACGATATCAACGGATTTCACCCCTACACCGTGAGTTCCATGCACCTCTTCTGCTCTCAAGTCATGCCGTTTCGCTTGCGAGCCGTAGGTTGAGCCCACGGATTTTACAAACGACTAACATGACCGCCTCGACACCCTTTACGCCCAGTGATTCCGGATAATGCTTGGGGCCTCTGTATTACCGCTCCTGCTGGCACAGAGTTAGGAGCCCCTTATTCTTCAGGTACTGTCAATAATTTCATCCCTGACAAAAGAAGTTTACGTGCCGAAGCACTTCGTCCTTCACGCGGTATCGCTCCGTCAGACTTTCGTCCATTGCGGAAGATTCTCGACTGCGGCCTCCCGTAGGAGTATGGGCCGTATCTCAGTCCCATCGGTGGGGGTCAGCCTCTCAGCTCCCCTAAACGTCGTAGCCTTGGTGAGCCGTTACCTCACCAACAAGCTGATATTGCGCAGGCCGCTCCGGAAGCGATAAATCTTTACTCTCGCGAGACCATCAAGTGTTACCCCGTCTTTCGACGAGCTATCCCTGACTTCCGGGTACGTTCCTACGTGTTACTACCTCGTCTGCCACTGCCCTTGCGGGCCGTTCGACTTGCATGCCTTATCCATACCGCCAGCATTCATCCTGAGCTAGGATCAAACTCTCATTAAGAATAGGCGGAACACAAGAATGTACTCTCATGATTCCACTATTTTTGATCTTCTCTAGTGAATCTAGTGTATTCAGTTTTCAACGATCGACCCAGGGCTCTTGGAACGAGCCGTCTAGAGAGCGGGCGTAAAGCTCGCTTTCTGTGTGACTCATCCCGCGAAACGTCTCAAAGACGTCCCTATCCCATGAGGGTAGTAGGGCTATCCTACCTTCCCTGATATAGCGCGTCAAGCGTGCCTGAAAGCCACAAAATAAGCCGTCGCGAGGGGGTGTCGCGACGGCCTGTTTCGGGTCTTATTTTCGATTCTTTCCTGACTTTCCTGATACCTTCTCTCTGGCCAAGAATGGGAAGAGAACCTTCACTTCCGCTATGCAGGAAAAGAAACGTGGCGGTTCGTGAACTCGGCGGAAGCGAATCTCCTCTCCATCATCCGTGAGAATCGCAGTTCCATACACACTTGCATGGTCGTCGTCTTCCTTCCTGAACAGTTTCCCGTTCTCATCAATGGTAGAAAAAATTGCATCCACCGGCACATCCCTGAATGGCTTCGTCCCGAAAATCATCTTGTTCCCTTCTGTACAACCAGGCCGCATTCTACTCTTTTGTAGTCGAGAGTAAAGGAACCGCGATACGTTTTTCCTATCACGCAAGTTGTGCATCAGGGTGAGAAGCGTAGAATAGAAGAAGCCGTCACCCTGTCTCTATGTTACGCAACAAGCGGGAATTTATCGTCGTGTCCGTCGGAGGGTCACTTATCGTTCCTGACGAAATAGATACTGGATTTCTTGGGCGTTTTCGTGAATGTATTCTCCAAAAAGTTTCCGAAGGATTTGGATTTTACATCATTACTGGCGGCGGAAAACTCGCGCGCCGTTACCAGGAAGCGGGGCGCTCCGTTCGCGGTGGCAATCTTTCTTCGGACGATGCCGACTGGCTTGGTATTCACTCAACGCGCTTAAACGCGCATCTCTTGCGCACTATGTTCCTTGAGGAAGCAGAGGGTCGTATCGAAAAAAATCCAACGCGCTTGCGAGCGGTGAATACTTCCATACTTATCGGTGCTGGCTGGAAACCGGGACGTTCTACTGATTACTGTGCTGTCATGGCTGCAAAGAAACTGGGCGCAAAGAAGTTGGTGAACCTTTCCAATATTGATTATGTGTATACCGAAGACCCGAAGAAAAATCCAGAAGCGAAGAAGATAGAGAACATAGGTTGGAGCGAATTTCGAAAAATGATTCCGAAAGAATGGGACCCAGGACTCTCTTCTCCGTTCGACCCCGTCGCAGCGAAAGAAGCAGAGCATCTGAGCCTTGAAGTTGCGGTGATGAACGGCGCACACCTCGAAGAATTTGAAAACTATCTTGCCGGAAAATCGTTCAAAGGCACCACTATTTCATAAAGAAAAACCGGTAGCGTACGCTACCGGTTTCATCCAGTTCTGAGCAGAGAACCTTACGTTTCTTTCTTCGCATTCTTCAGGTGTGATTTTTCTTCGCCACACCTCTCACAGGTTGGCGTATCACCTTCCATGCTAATGGTTCCGCCACACGTTTGTGACTTCCCTTCTACCATCTTTGCTGTGTGACAAATTTTGGCAAGAGGTGGCGCTTCAGGAAACCCAGGGTCACCTCTATCGACTCCTTTGTTCCCGTCGAAGTATGGACTACTCATAAAGAACTCCTTTCCTCTCAAGCTTTGCGAACGCAAAACCCCCTCTTTTGGAGGGGGCTGGCTTCATGCGTTTCTGGTGCGCATCAATTCCAACCCTCTCCAAGAGAGGGGCTGGTAAACCAATAGAACGATGCGGCGCGCTTGTTCATGGGAAGATTGTAGCAGTAGTGCCACGTAGTGCCAAACGAGTGAAATACCGGTATTTCGCTACGCGCCGTAGATATCTTTTCGTCTCACTTCGAGTTTCTGAATGAGTTCATCATCCGTAATGTGCGTAAATCTTGGAACAACTTCTCCGTTCACTTCAACCTGTTCATTCCACATAGTGAGCGGGCGAGCACCGAAGTCTGCACCAGCAAGATACGCCCTATCTCCGTACAACGGCCGATACAAAACGAGCTGATTTTCTAGTTCAGTATGGAAGGCGGTACCAACAACTTCATACATATAGTTGTAGGGGTCTCCTGAAGAAGTATGTTTGTAGTGATAATAAAATCCATTCGGAGGTACGTTTGTGGGTGCGCGGTCTTCGTGCGTTTCCATTATAAAAGTGTACCGCGCTTACGCTTTGAGTGAAGAGAGTGCTCCATCAATTTGCGTATGGAAATCTTCAATTGTTCCATCATTAGTTACGACGACGTCTGCCCCTTCTAATACCGCACGGATATTTGGTCCAGTACCAGTTGCCCCCTCATCCTCTCGCATTGCATCATTCTTAAACTGTTCGAACGTCACGTCGTCCTTCTTCCCATCTTGGCGTTTAGAAATTCTATTAAATCTGGTCTGTATATCCGCATCAACACCTAACACGACACCGGCGATACTTCGTATATACGCAGCTTCACTCTCTCGATGTATAGCCTCCAGCACGTAGTCTGTTTTCCCTTCCTTTTTTGCACGCTCATGAGAAAGCGAAAGTATGCCTCCTGGTTCTTTTTTCATAAGTTCATCTGCGAGCGCAGACATGTACTCGCGCGTCAGCGGCTTTCCTTGTGCAGTAAGAATTTCTTTTAAAATTCCAGAACTTGAGTAATGCGTGAATCCTTTTGTTTTTAGATATTCAACTACTGTTCCCTTTCCTGCACCCAGAGTTCCGGCAATACCAATAATCATATTGATTTATTCCTTAGCGCATCAAGACGACGTGCTTGTAGTAGCAGAAGTTCTTTCTTTTTGCTTTCAAGTATACCGATTAGTTCATGGCGTTTACGATTTAATTCCCCTGCCGTAGGTTTTTGTATATCCGCATCCATACCCAAATACTCAAAAAAATCTGCGAGTTCTTCCATTTCGTTCGTTGCGTCCACCAACACTTTCCTATCTGTCTTTTCGTACATCCTGTCAGGCAACGTTCTTCCTGCGCGCACGCTTTGATTTGATTCGGGCGGATACCCAATTTTTATATCGAGCGCGACACCAGTAAAGAGTTCTGGGAGCCATAGGTGCATGTCTGGAAGCTTGAGACGCGCAATAAGCACGGTGAGAAGTACCTCTGGCTGTCCCTGATGTATTGCTTCTACGGCTGCCTGTTCGAGTGCCTCCTCGGAGAGTTCGGGTTTCTTCGGAGACTCTGGAGACGTCATGAGTTATTTCTTTGCGAACCGATGCGCGATAGGAATAAGAAGTGGTGCGGAGCGTGCAATGGAGGAGAACGTGCCGACAACAACACCGACGAGCATCACGATGGCGAAGTTCCGAGTGACTTCTGCGCCAAAGAAGATGATGGCAATAAGCGCGAGCGCAACCGTTACCGACGTATTTATTGAGCGACCCATGGTTTCGTCGATAGAACGTCCGATGGTCATTTCAAATTCCTCCTTGCGGTTCAAGTCTTTGTTCTTCTGGAGATTTTCTCGTACGCGGTCAAAGATAACAATGACATCGTTCACACAGTAACCAAGCAAGGCGAGCAGGGCGACCACGAACAGTGGGTCTGCTTGAGCACCCGTGAAGTGTGCGTATGCGGCGAAAAAACCAGCTGGAACAATAATGTCGATGGCGAGCATTACCACAACAATGAGTCCGTAGCCCCAACTTGGTACTGGTCGAGATACCTTGCGAAATACAAAAGCGATATAGAGCATGATAGTGAGCATCACTGCACCAATGGCGTAGAGTGCTTTTATTGCGAGTTCTGAGCCGAGCGAAGGACCAATCGAGTTAAAACGAGACTCAGTAAATGGTGTCGTACTCGCATCAGGCGATACAACGGAGAGCGTAAGTGCCGAAAGCAGTGATTCGTGTTCTTCAGGCGTGAGTGTATGAGTACGAATAGAAATAGCGTTCTCACCGCTCTCTCGCACCGATGCATCGGTGAATCCGGCAGCGCCCAGTACATCTTGAAGCACCGAGACGTGCGGGCGTTCAGACGTGTATTCAACCTCTACTAAAGAACCTCCCGTAAACTCAAGAGAAGGCTTTAGGCCAAAGACAGCAATGGAAGCGACCGCCGCGACCAAGAAGAAGCCGGTGAGCCAAAGGAAGAACGCGCGATGTTTGACGATAAACATATTATTTCGTGTGAAGGCCACTCGATAAAAGGAATTTCCAAGCGCCACGATTCTCGTTCGGGAGTATCGTGTTGAGGAAGGTCTGCGTAATGGTAACCGCAGAAAGTAGCGACACAATAACGCCGAATCCAAAGACAAGTGCGAATCCCTGCACTAATGAGGTTCCCATCCAGAAAAGGATGGTGGAGGAAAGAATCATGGTGAAGTGGCCGTCACGAATTGCTGGCCACGCACGGCTGAACCCAATCTTCGCTGCGTCATGTGGTGTTTTCCCTGCACGGAGTTCTTCTTTCATGCGCTCAAAGATAAGTACGTTTGCATCCACCGCCATACCTATCGAGAGAATGAAGCCCGCGATACCGGATGCAGTGAGCGTAATCGGGATGAACTTGATGAGAGCGACGGTGACGAGAACGTAAATAAAAAGCGCGACAGTAGCAACGAGGCCCGGCACGCGGTACCAAAGAATCATAAACAGCGCGACGATTCCAAAACCAATAAGGCTTGCAACGAGACCTGCCTGGAATGCTACGGCACCGAGTGTTGGTCCAACTGAATTGCTACCGGAAAGTTCGATGGGCACTGGAAGCGCACCGAAGTTTAAGTTGCGCACGAGGTCACGTCCTTCAGTTGGTGTAAACGTACCGGTAATTGTTGCTGTTCCGCCTGGTATTGCTTCCTGGATAACCGGAGAAGAGATAACTTCTCCATCAAGGAATATGGCGAGTTGGCGACCGACATTCTTACGGGTAATTTCTTCAAACAATTTTGCGCCTTCATCATTAAAATTAAGCACCACAACTGGCTGGCCTGCTGGAGCAGAACCCTGTCCCTTACCAAATTGGAGCTGTGCATCTTTAAGGTATCGGCCCGTGAGTGACGTTGCCTGGAATGTTGCTGCACCAGTATCGGTTTGACCGGAGACAAGTTTAAATTCAAGAACCGGTGTCTTACCGAGCGCATCAACGGCCGCTTTCACATCCGTGACTCCCGGAAGTTCCACGATGAGACGATCCTGTACATCGCCCGCAACCGCGCTCGATTTCTCAAGTTGTACCAGTGGTTCTGCAACACCAAACAAGTTCACGCGCTTTTCAACCACTTCACGTAGTGAATTGAGGGCGCCCGGCTTGTCTGTTACTAAGTTGGAAGTGTCAGCGGTATAGATAAGCTCCGTACCACCAGCAAGATCAAGACCAAGCTTCACACGGAAGCGATTATCGACACCATTGGTCGAAAGTACGAACCAGGAAAGCAGACCAGCAATGATAAGGATGCCGAGGGCTGGGATGAAACGCATGACGGCAAGTGTACTCCGATGGAGCCCAGGATGCAAAATCAGGCTTTTAGGGCGAGCTCTGCTACGTTCTTAAAGAGCATGGCGACCGCTACAGGACCCACTCCCCCTGGGACCGGGGTAAATACGCTCGCTTTTGCGCTACAGTCTGGATGAAAATCTCCCGCAAGCGTTCCGTTAGATTCAGAAGTGCCCGCATCAATGAGCACCACACCTTCTTTCACCATATCTGCTGTAATAAAGTGTGCCTGACCTGCTCCAGAAACAATTATGTCGGCTTCGCGAAGAACACTGCCTGGGTCAGGCGTATCTCGATATATGGTTATGGCATCTACGTGCAGGTGTTTCAGTAATGCGAGCACTGGACGACCAACTAATTTCCCCTGCCCTACGACCACCGCACGTTTTCCGGCAACCTCAATATGTGCGCGTTTCAAAATCTCAGCGACAGCCCCTGCTACCGGCGGAACAAGAGCGTGTTCTGCTCCCTGCTCAAAATGTTGATACGCCGTCTCTGAAAGAACGTCGGCATCTTGCGCGAGCGGTATGGACGCAAGAACACGCTCAGTATCAATATGCTCTGGAAGCGGGAGCTGTACGAGCATCGCGTCCGAACCTGCTAATGCAATTTTAGCGATAATGTCTTCCGTCGTCGCATCATCCTCCATGCGAATAAGTTGGAGATGCATACCCGCCTCTTCGGCACGTATCTGTTTTATGTGTAGATACGATTCAGTCGCAGGTGACGGTTGCATTACAATGGCGCGCACCACCGGCATGCTTCCGGAGAGCGATGACGCGACGTCGCGCAAGATTTCTGAAGCGATAGTTCGGCCGTTAATCAACATGTTTCGAATCCTACTACGGAAAAGCAAAACCGTCAGGACACGTGTGTCCTGACGGTTGTCGCGTTTGTTTTACGACGAATACATTCGTCTTGGGGAGATAGCCGCCACAAGAGAAAGAAGCGTGCCTGACACTACCAGCGCAGTGTGCAATTGCCAGGTTTGCAACCAACAGTAAGCGACCAATCCCCACAACACCAATGCAACAGTTGCCCATCTCAGACTTAGAACGATGGTCAAGCCAAATTTTGTAAGTTCTTTGTCTTCATCTGCAAAACGCATCGAAAATCCGAGAGCGCAGAGCGCACCCAAAAACGACACCATTGAGAGCATTGCCGGATTGGCAATAAATCCTTTCGGCAGGCTGAGCAACATAATTCCTGAGACAGCGATGGTGAAGCCCCAGAAAAATGAGACTTTGTTCATTTCTACCTCCTTAGATTCAAACAACTTCTCTCCCTACCCTACCATCCAGGAACGGAGATGGAAGTCGAGCTCTGTCTAGTTCAGAAGACCGTACTCTTTTGCGAGCTCGGTGAGACCATCTTTAAATGAAGTGGTTGCGGTAAATCCTATCGTTTCGCGAGCGTGTGAAGTGTCAGCGAAACTTCGAAGAATATCCCCTGCCCGAGACGGAAGTGTATCAACTTCAATAGAATGACCTAGTGCTGATTCGAGTATGTGTATCACTGAAATAAGCGTTCGCTCCTCTCCTGAAGCCACATTAGCGACTCCCTCTGTAGGAGAGGTTAGTGCAAGACGCAAAGCCAAGGCGACATCGCGCACATGTACGAAATCCCGAGTTTGTGTGCCGTCGCCGTATAAGGTTATTGGCTTCCCTGCAGTAAGCGCCTCCATCCAACGTGGAATAACTGATGCGTATGGGTGCGAGCCCGTTTGACCTGGTCCGTAGACGTTAAAAAATCTAAGACCCATCGCTGATAGCCCTGCACTGTTTGCGAGCCGTTCATTCTCTACCTTTGAACTTGCGTAGGGACTTTCTGGTTGAATAGGGCTGTCTTCTCGTTTTGGAACTGACGGATCATTTCCGTAGACAGCAGCAGACGATGCATAGACAATACGCTGTACTCCGTTCTCCCGCGCAGCATCGATAATATTCTTAGTACCTTCTACATTAACGGCCTGAGTGAGTTCCGGGTCCTTAATACTAAGAGGAACCGACACGAGCGCTGCAAGATGTACAACTCCTTCAATACCAGCCATCGCCTTTTGCACGGAATCTTTGTCTCGAATATCACCTTCTATAGTCTGCACTCCTTCAACAACAGTGTCTCGCGAACTCGAAACAAACGAATCAAAAATAGAAATAGTATGACCAGTAGCAAGGAGTTCACGTGCGGTGTGCGAACCAATGAATCCTGCACCTCCGGTAATAAGAATTTTCATATTAGGTACCTGAAAAAGACGCGAGCGATCGCAGCGTCTTCAAAGCAATGGTCATATCCAATGCAAAGGAGCGCTGTGAGAGGTAGTACAAATCGTATGAAAGTTTGCGTCGGGTACGAACCACATCAGCCGGACCGCGAGGAGCATCCGTATCGCGTATTTGTGCCCAGCCAGAAAGACCCGGTGGAATAAGATGTCGTAATTGATAGAGTGGCAATTCCTGATTATAAACGGCAGCTATTGAAGGAAGTTCGGGGCGCGGACCAATAAACGAAAGCTCTCCTTTGAGGATATTCACGAGCTGTGGGAGTTCATCAATACGAGTCTTTCGAAGAAACTTTCCAATTCGAGTTACCCGATTCTTCTTTTGGAGTTCAGGGTCCCCGTGATCATTTAAGAGCATGGTACGCAATTTGAGGATATGGAACGGACGCCCCCCTTTTCCTATTCGTTCATGACTAATAAAAGGTGTTCCTCCTGCCAGGAAAAGTGCGAGTGCGGCAAGCCCGATAAAAGGAAGTGCAATAATCGAACCAGTAAGCGCGAGAACAATATCAAATCCACGCTTCGCAAGATCGTAGACTCGATGATCGTTCGGAAGACACTCGAGAAGCCATGCATCATCGACATGATCAAGTGGTACTCGGTCAAATATTCGAGTATAAAATGCAACGAATTCTGCAAACGTGACACCGGTGACCGCGGCATCAAAATATCCGGGAACCGCACCAACAACTCGTTCGTCTCGAATATCGAGAACCACGATACGAACCCCAGCAGAAATTGCCGCTTCAATTCGAGTAGCGCAATTCTCCTCGTTTGTGGGATCAATGTGCTCCGTAAAATGAAATTGGTACCGCTCGTTACCATTCACTTCATCAAGAACCTCTTTAATTGCAACACCACGACCAACAATGATGGCCGGCTCGCGTTCGTGACGCTTACCAAACCGAAAGGTAATGAAGAGCCTCCATACAATCATAAGTACAACCGATACCATTAAATAGAGCGCGAGAACCGTTTTAGGTGCAATGGAAAATGGAAGTACGAAAAAGAGTACCGCTGCCACTAGCGTTGTAGCGGCTTGAGCACTGATAATGCGTGCTCCAATAATGCGTCGTACCGGAAGTGTTTGGTGCTCGTACAGGCCAGCAATAAAGAACACAGCAAGTGAGAGCACAAATACCGGCACGAAGGCGACAATATGCTGAATAAAATATGCTGGTTGCGGAAACGAAAAAGCACGCAACGTAAGCGCCAAACCTAAGGAAAGGATGAGAAAAAAGAGGTCGCCGATGAGGAGAATGCCGGCATCGCGGCGTATAAGAGACATATGAGAATAAGTGGGTTTCAGACACTATAACCCCCAAAGAGAGGTTAAAGTAACCATATGGAGCAGTCTATCCTTTTCCTTATAACAAAAGCCGGTGGCGGTGGCGCCCAGGAGTATGTCTATGAGCTTGCCCGGGCCGCAACTAAAGAAGGGTATCCAGTGGCGGTTGCGTATGGCACTCCAGGACGCCTCACTACGCGACTCAGTGAGGAAGGAGTGCGCACAATTCACGTTCCCTTACTTGCTCGGGATATCCGCTTCTTTGACGAATTTCGCGTACTATCTTCTCTGGTTACTCTACTTCGTAACGAACGACCGCATACCGTACATCTAAACAGCTCAAAAGCAGCAGGGCTCGGTGCTCTTGCGGCACGCATTGCTGGGATACGAAATATCTTATACACAGCTCATGGGTGGCCTCATAAAGAGCCACGCTCCATACTTTCAAAAACTGCCATCTGGATGCTCTCATGGGTTACCGTCCTCCTTTCTACAAAAGTAATCGTTGTGTCACATGATGACTTTAGACGAGCTCCAGTATTCTTTTCACGTACGAAACTACATCTTATACGTAATGGTATAGGCGACTTTAAACGCTTATCTCGAACTGACGCACGAAATGCAGTTACCTCGCACGTCGGACATGCCATCACTGAGTCACGATGGCTACTAGCTCTTGGTGAGTTACACAGGAACAAAGGCGTCGATATTCTTATTCACGCATTTGTTTCTGTCGCGCGCACTTATACCGACACTCACCTACTCATCATGGGAGGAGGCGAAAAAGAATTGTCTTTGAGGAAAGAAGTCGAGCGACTCGGACTTACTACACGTATTACGTTTACTAACTTTATACCTAACGGCCGTTCCTATCTTACTGCAGCAGACTTGTTCATTTTTCCATCTCGAAAAGAAGGACTTCCTTTTGCATTACTCGAAGCCGGAATTGCTGAATTACCGGTAATTGCTTCTTGTGTCGGTGGTATCCCTGAAGTAATTACTGACGGGGAAACGGGAATGTTGGTCCCATCTGAAAATCCAGAAGCGCTTGCTACTGCTATGCGCACACTACTGAACGAACCGGAACGTGCGAAACGGTACGGAACCGCACTCAAAACGCGTGTCGAACACGAATTCTCAAAGGAGCGAATGGTGCGCGAAACGTTTGCGCTCTATCAGGATTAACCGCCCGGAAATTCTTTGGGAGAGGTGCGCGGAGCAGAACGACCTTGTCGCGCTAAAGAAGCAACGATACCAAGTGCCGCGAATTCCATCACCAAGTGTGAGCCTCCGTAGCTCATGAACGGGATAGTGGTGCCCGTGACCGGAAGCAATCCAAGATTAATGCCTGCGTGAATAAAGAGGTGGGAGGTAAAAAGTATCGCGACACCAAGCGTAAAGAATGCGTCGAAGTTTGTCCCCGCATGGCGCGCTATTGAAAGAAGTCGAGTGAGTAACAACCCGTAGAGCGTAAGTACAATGCCTACACCAATGAATCCCCACTCTTCAGCGAACGCGGCAAAGATAAAGTCCGTTTCGTATTCAGGAAGAAATCGTAGTTTACTCTGCGTGCCATACCCTATTCCCTTTCCAAATACTTCTCCCGAGCCAACCGCGACCACTGCTTGATATGCGTTGTATCCAGCGCCCCGTATGTCGGCCGCAGGATTTATGAACGCAACAATACGGGTACGTTGATAGTCATGGAGTCCAAAGAACCAGAGACCGGTCACTGCAACCGCTCCAAGCACAAACATAATTGCAAGGTGTTTCTTCGATATGCCCGACACTAAAATGAGACCGAGCCATACACTTCCGAGAATAGCGGCTGTACCAAGGTCTGGCTGTACCAGCACCAGTAGAATAATGACTGCCGCATACGCGCCTGAAATGAGTACATGGCGCGGATGTTTCATCTCTACGTGGCGCCTGGAAAAGTATTTTGCAAGAAACGCAATAAACACTAACTTCGCTAAGTCAGCAGGCTGAAATGAAAACGCGCCAAGAGAAAACCAAGATTTGGCGCCCTGCACCGAGTGCGCAAATATGAGCAACATACCCAACAGCACGACGACAACCGCATAGCCTGCAACGATACTTGGTGTTCGGCGCATAAAATGCAAATCAGAAAACGCGAGCGTGGCATAGACACCTATCGCAATGAGGAGCCAGATACTTTGGCGTACCGCAAGCGTTTCTGAACCCGTTGCAAACGGATGCATCGTGAGAATACCAAGCACCGAAAGCGCAATACCTATCAACAAAAGTGGCCACTCGCGCATGACTGCGGAAAATGGGTTCGTGCTACTGGCCTTACGTTCGAGATTCATAGCGGGTACACACCCGCATTATGGTAGCGGAACAAGCGCGCGCACTTCAACGCTACCGGCGAGTACGGGAAATGGTTCGCTCCAGGTAAAAGTAAGCGGGACTGACGACTCAGGAGCAACGGTTTCTGCAAGCGTTTTCGACGCGCCAATAATAAGACCTTCTGCGTCATACACCGTTGCAACTACTACTACGTTTGAAAGCGCGTATGCGGAAGGATTAAAAAGATTTGCCGTAACTCGAGGTGCGTTAACATCTCCCGAGAGTTGTATCGCGTCAGCACGCGGAAGTTTACGCACATCCGTTGAGCGATACCATTGTAAGCTTGCATCATTAAACGAAAGAAACGCTTGGCCGATAACTGGACCTGCAGATGCGATACCTGGAATGAACAGTGGCACGCGCTCCCCTGCAGGTAAATCCATTATGCCTCCCGTCGACGCAATGAGTGTGCCATCTGGACTAAACACTTCCACGGAATACGTAGCGCCCTTAACCGCAGCTGTTGGGTTACGGTTCTCAACAAGACCAACGACATCAATACGCCCGTGAGATTCGATACCGCGCACATACTCAACTGCAGGAGCCACTACAGAAACCTTACACAAATATGCACACGTGCCACCACAGTCGATACCTGCCTCGTCTTGATTCTGGAATCCGTCAGTACAGGTTGGTTTTTTCGGGAGCGTAAGCGCAAGAATAGCGACCAGTATAATAATGACCACGAACAGCGCGCCCGCGATGATAAGGAGTCGTCGATTTGCTGCCCAAGACATGAACAACAGTATACCAAGATGGCTCGCACAAAGCGCGAAAGAAAAAGGGCGCGCCGTTGGCGCGCCCTTTTCGGACAACTAGCAGAACCCCATATGAGTGGCCCTTGGGCTAGAAACTCATCTGGTGTTGAGGGGACCGTTACAGATACGACCTAGGTCTCCGGTCTGTGGTGCTCGGGCAGCATCCTCACTCCCGCCAGACCGATCGCTATATTCTCAACATCTGCATCTTCGTCACCCATGCACTGCTGACAACCCTCGACGTATTCGCCCTGACACACTGATTCAAGACTACTAGGTCGAGGCCATCACCAACAGCGCGCTCATCCTACCATAATCGAATCAACAAAAGCACTATCATATATGATAGTGCTTTTGTTGAAGTGCGGAAATGCAAAACGCATTGCGCAGACCGGAAAAAGTTCGTGGGTAGATATGCGAAAACGCGCGCAGGATGTTGGCGGCTAGCTACTCTTCCCTTGCGAGTACCATCGCCGCTAGGAGGCTTGACTGCTGTGTTCGGAATGGGAACAGGTATACCCCTCCCGCTAAACCACCAACATCCTGCGCGCGTTGTAGCGCGCAGAAAAAATATGCAAAAGGTTGAACAAAATACTCACGAATTGTGCCGTTCACGATTCCGCACAAGAAACTGGACATATTAGTACTCCTCGACTGAAGCGGTCACCCGCCGTATATCTAGAGCCTATCAACCTCATAGTCTATAAGG
>Ga0163151_10006870_pt1 | contig 13604 bp, 9 predicted proteins | sample OliLakLV19MP5IB2_FD_145596 | JGI IMG/M metagenome (GOLD analysis project Ga0163151, IMG submission 145596) | Freshwater microbial mat bacterial communities from Lake Vanda, McMurdo Dry Valleys, Antarctica - Oligotrophic Lake LV.19.MP5.IB-2 | ecosystem: Environmental > Aquatic > Freshwater > Lake...
CGATGGAGATATGGATACTTGTATAATGTTGCGAACCGCTCTGCTCAAAGACGGTCAAATCCACATTCAAGCCGGAGCCGGAATCGTCGCCGATTCCGTGCCCACCTCGGAGTACCAGGAAACCGTCAGCAAGGCGTCGGCGTTGTTCAAGGCAGTGGCGATGGCGGAGCAGTTTTAGAATTCCGCATGCCGTTTCCACAGGCCGGGTGCGACGGAACCATTGGGGGCGATACCAGTCACCAATTGACCGTCGCTGTTAGGTCCTTGCCAGAGTGCACGTTGATAGCTGCCAGAGTGTGCCTTGCTGACAGTGTCGGGACGGACGGATGTGCCATTTTCGCGCAGAGATTACGCGATAATGCGCATCTTTCCCCCGTGGCCACTCGTATTCTCATTGGAACGATTTCCGCTCCCTTCGGGGAACAACCTGACGCCTGCTCCCTCTAAATTAAAAAATCAACGAGGTTTCCCATTATGCCCGCTAAAGCAAAGTCGCGCTCGAGCTCTCTAGCCAACGATCCCGTCGCCTCCGAGGCTACGACGGCCACGCTTTCAGCGGCGCCGATGGACGCACCGCCGTCCTTCCTCGAAAAGGCTGAACCCGCCCCTACGGAGCAGATTGCTCACGGCGAGCGGAGTAACCTGCAGCTGTATCTCCAGGAAATTGGAAAGACCGCCCTGCTGACTGTCGAAGAAGAAGTGACATTGGCGCGGCGTATCCGTCGTGGCGACAAAGCCGCCCGCGATCACATGATCCAAGCCAACCTTCGCCTCGTGGTGAAGATTGCGATGGATTATAAAGACTTCGGTCTGCCCCTGCTCGACCTCATCAGTGAGGGCAACATTGGCCTGATCAAGGCCGTGGAGCGTTTTGACCCGCGCAAGGGAGGCAAGCTGTCCACGTACGCCGCCTGGTGGATTAAGCAGTCGATCAAACGTGCCTTGGCCAATCAAAGTAAAACGATCCGCCTGCCCGTCCACTTGGTCGATAAGATCTCCAAGATGCGCCGCACCGCGATGCAGCTGACCGAAACCCTCGGTCGCGAGCCGAGCGATGAAGAGTTGGCGGCCGAACTCCAGATCCCGACGTCCAAGGTCGCCCATCTGAAGTCCGTCAGCGTCCGCCCGGCTTCCCTCGACGCGCCCATTGGTGAGGAGGGCGACTCCGCGACCTTCGGCGAAATCGTCGGCGATGATAACGCGGTTAGCCCCTATGAAGGTCTACGCGAAAAGAACTTGAGCAGCGATCTTTCCGAGATGGTCAACTCACTCGACAAGCGTGAAGCGGAGATCATCAAGCTCCGCTTCGGGCTCGAAGGTCGCGACGAGCTGACGCTCGAAGAAGTCGGAAAGCGATTCAACGTTACGCGCGAACGCATCCGCCAGCTCGAATACCTCGCACTTACCAAGATGCGCAAAGCAATGGCGAAAAACGAAGCGGTGCGCTCGATGGACGAAATCGAGCAGGAGAAGCGAGCCCGTGATCGGATGGCCGTGATCCGCGAATTTGTCGAAAGCAAAGCGCAAAAGCCCGGCAAAATCGGCCGGAATTAAAGCGGTCGATTCGCGGCGGCGAAATTCGCTCGACCCTTCAAGACATCCACTCAGGCCGACCTTTCGAGGTCGGCCTTTTTCTAATGGGAGTCCGGGCAATCTCATACGGAGAGACCAGAAGGTCGGTGCCACCGCGGGAAATTTAGTACTTGAGTTGAAGGCCCGATGATTACTTGCGAATTAACCCGATGCCCGTGCAGCCCGTCGCCACTAAAAAGTGAAAGAATGGGGCGCGCTCTTTCTGATGGTCATGCCGATCAAGCGCACGCGCTCTTCTCGATCGTTCAAGGGGTGATGGCTCGGACTTTGCTCTGAAACCGGTCGGGGGGCAGGAACTCGTGTGTCGAGCGCGGCATGGGTACTAATCGGGTGGAATAGCGGAGGCCAAGCGAAACCTTGGTGTCAGGGATAGGACCAGACAACGGGAAGGCGAAAATCGCCCGATTCCTCGCAGTTCGGAACCATTAATGCGCACCCGGTTTATGGCCGCCCCGTCTGCTCTGAAATGGCCGCGACCGAGCGGAGAGCAACACCCACGGCGCGAACGCGACCGGAAAAGCCGCAGCCAACTGAGATGCGACAAGGCGATGTCAGGTCGGCACGGAAAGAGCCTGTCCGTTGGAATCAGCCCTTGATGCCGCTGGCCAGCGCGGGCCGGCGAGGCTCCACCCCTTTATCGGGTTCTCGCCGAAACGCCTCATCGGCTTTTTTGCACAACCGGACCGCACGAAGCCGTCACCCCGCGTACTCTCCGTCCCCGGTGCCAGTGCATGGAAAATAGACTGTCCCTTTTGCATGGGAAATAAGCCTGTCCCTTGAAACTAACCCAAGGTCGCCCATCTGAAGTCCGTCAGCGTCCGCCCGGCTTCCCTCGACGCGCCCATTGGTGAGGAGTGCGGTGGAAATAGCCTGTCCCTTTGGGAGTGGAAATAGCCTGTCCCCTTTTGCACCACGGTGCCAGTGCATGGAAGGGAGTGGAAATAGCCTGTCCCCTTTTGCACCACGGTGCCAGTGCATGGAAAATAGCCTGTCCCTTTTGCATGGGAAATAAGCCTGTCCCTTGAAACTAACCCTTTTGCATGGGAAATAAGCCTGTCCCTTGAAACTAACCCAAGCCTGTCCCTTGAAACTAACCGAAGCACGTACACGAAATCGCGCGTCCTTGGTGCGGTGGAAATAGCCTGTCCCTTTGCACCAGGGGCGACGGATGAATCCCCGGTCGTGCGCAGGAGACGCAAAAAAGCCGCCTGACTGAAGCCGGGCGGCTGAAACTGAAACGGTGAAAAAGGCGGATGCGGCGTGGGGAACCCGTTGAGGGTTCCCCACTGCAGCTCACTCTTTCTTGGCCGCCTCGTCGAGAATGTCTCCGAGGTTCATCATGTCGTTGCCCGCGCTGCGATTCAGCTGCTCGTAAGCCGAGGTCTCGGCGGCGAGCTGCGAATCGGAGTAGTTGGCAGCCTTGATCGACAAGCCAAGACGACGTTCTTCGCGATCGATCTTGATCACGCGAGCCGTCACTTCCTGAGCGGGCTTCAAGACGTCCTTCACCTTGTCGATGCGCTCTTCGCTGATCTGCGAAATGTGCACCAAGCCGTCGATGCCATCCTTCAGTTCCACGAATGCGCCAAACGAGGTGATCTTGGTCACGGTGCCGTTGACGACGTCGCCGATCTTGAAGAACGCATCAATGTCGCTCCATGGATCGGTGGCCAGCTGCTTCATGCCGAGGCTGATGCGCTGCTGGTTCGAATCCACGTCCAACACGATCGCGTCCACTTCGTCGCCCTTCTTCAGGACTTCGGATGGATGATTGACCTTGCGGGTCCAACTCATGTCGGAGACGTGCACCATACCGTCGATGCCCTCTTCGAGTTCGATGAACGCGCCGTAGGTCGTCATGTTGCGGACCTTGCCGCGTACACGAGCGCCAATTGGGTAGTTGTGGCGAACCATATCCCACGGGTTCGGCTCCAGCTGACGCAGGCCGAGCGAGATCTTCTGTTCGTCCTTCTGAATGCCGAGGACCACCGCATCGAGCTCCTGACCGACCTTGAGCAGTTCGGACGGCTTGGTGATGCGTTTCGTCCAGGACATCTCGGTGATGTGCACGAGACCTTCGACGCCGGGTTCGATTTCGACGAATGCGCCGTAGGGAACCAGGTTGACGACCTTGCCGTGAACCTTGGCGCCGACCGGATACTTGCGGTCGATTTCGTCCCATGGATTCTTGGTGGTCTGCTTGAGACCGAGGGAAACGCGCTCTTTGTCGCGATTCACTTCGATGATCATGACCTGAACCTCTTCACCCTGCTTGAGCATTTCGCTCGGGTGAGAGATACGACCCCACGACATATCCGTGATGTGCAGGAGGCCGTCCATGCCGTCGAGATCGATGAACGCACCGAAGTCGGTGATGTTCTTGACCACGCCCTTGCGGACCTGACCGGGTTGGATGGAGTCGAGCAAGTTGCGGCGCTTTTCGGTGCGCTGCTGCTCGATGAGTTCGCGGCGGGAAAGAACGATGTTCTTCCGGTCGAGATTGATTTTGAGAATCTTGAAGTCGTAGGTCTGGCCCACGTACTGGTCGAGATTCTTGGGCGGCTGGATGTCGATGTGCGACGCCGGCATGAAGGCATCGACGCCAATCGAGATGATCAGGCCACCCTTCACCTTGGCTTTCACGCGACCCGCGGCCACGGAACCCTCGGGGAACTTGGTGAGAATATTATCCCAGTTCTTCTTTTGCTCGGCCTTGTCGAAGGAGAGAACAGGAGCGCCGCTCTTGTCTTCCAGCTTTTCGACGAGGACCTCGATGGTGGAGCCGATTTGAAGTTCACCGATGTCGATGAACTCATTGGCTGGGATCACGCCTTCAGATTTGCCGCCGATGTCGACGACCACTTCATTTTGGCGAATTTCGGTGATGATGCCTGGGACGATCGCGCCTTCCTTCAGTTTATCGAAGGATGACTGAGCCAACAGGTCTTGCATTACTGAACTCATAGTACGAATACGTCGGCCGTGCGTCTGCTCCAGTGACGCCCATCCGACGGGTCGATCCCGCAAAACGGGACCGGATTGGTTGATGGTTATACTGACGTGGGAGGCTGGCGGGAGCTCGCGACATTACGCCAACCTGTCCGACTAACGGTCGCGAACGATCAGGGTCCGCGAGCCACCGACGGGCCGCAAGCCCGAATTTGACCCGATTGCGCGTGGAATCCGCCGCTGCATCGCATCAGGTGAACCCCCAGTTTACGAATCCGGCGACAAAGCCCGCTCAACCTGACGGAAAAACACCTCGTAGTACGCTGGGTCACGCAGGGGCGATTCGGTCGCCACCCCCGCTCGGTTGGAGGAGTCCGCTTCAATGATTTCCGTGATTCGAACCGCTACTTCCGTACCGCCATCCAGCGCCCGGCCGAGGCTCACCTTCATCGAACGTTGCCGCGCGGTTCCCATGGTCTCACCTGCCCGCACGCCGGTCACGCCTTCGTACTCCCCTTGGGCGGCGCCGCCACGGACGAAGCGGTATCCCAATTGCCCGGCCGCAACGCGCACCGCGTCGTAGACCTGCCGCTGCGGTGCAGAAAGCGTCTTGGTGGTGGGTGCACTTCGTTCCGCAAATTTCTCCCGCATCCCGGACGCAGCGTCAGACACGGAACCACAACCGGAAAGGGACAGCACCAAGCCGGCGGTTACCATGAGAAAAGCGAAAGGCATCCTCGACGATCGGCGCGCCCGGCGGGAAGGGCAAGCGAACGGAGTGATACCGACATTCCTGTCGGTATTGAATTGGGTTGGATTGGAGAACGAAATTACAGACAGGAATGTCTGTATCAGGTGTCCACGGGACGCGGGTCAAATCGGGTCGAAACCATCGAGTCACCGCCGAATGACGTCGAAACGCCGGATCCATCCTCAGTGTTCCCGGTTTCGACCCAGCCTTTCAAGCCGGCTGCTGCTGCGAGATGCAGTGCAGGGTCCCCAGCCCCCAGATGAGATGGTAACAATCGATCGGGATCACTTCGCGACCCGGAAAGCACGCGCCGATGATCGCGCAGGCTTCGGCGTCACGCTTCTTCTGCTGAAACGTGGGCACGAGCACCGCTCCATTGATAATCAAAAAATTCGCATAGCTCGCCGGCACCCGCTGACCTTGAAACCCAAAGGGCTTCGGCATGGGCAGCGTCACCACCTCGAATTTGTTGCCCGCGGGCGTCCGAAAGCTCCGTAACCGCTCCAATACCTCGTCAAGAATCCGCTGGTTGGGATCCCGCCGGTTCTTTTCCACACAGGTGATGAAACCATCGGGTTTGAAGAAGCGGGAGATGTCGTCGATGTGGCCATCCGTATCATCGCCCAGGATACCGTCACCGACCCAGAGGATCGTCTTCACCCCGAGGTAGTCGCGCAGGTTGCCCTCGATCTGCTCCCGGGTGAGATGCGGATTGCGGTTCTGGTTCAAGAGACACTGCTCGCTCGTCAGCAGCAGGCCCTTTCCATTCACATCGATTGAACCGCCTTCGAGGATCATGTCATGCTCGAAGCGGTGCAGTTTCAATTTCGCTGCGATACTCGGCGGAATTTCATTATCGAGATCGTACGGCGGGTACTTGTCGCCCCACGCATTATAACGCCAGTCGGTGACCGCAATTTCGCCGGTCTGATCGTTCTTCACGAAAATGGGACCGTGATCGCGACACCACGCATCGTTCGTCGGATGATCGTAGAACGTTACCCTGGCCATGTCCGCGCCCGCCGCCGTGCAGAGCCGCTGCGCCCGAAGCTGGAGGGCCGCGGCCGCATTAATCCGCACGGCTTGGAAGCGACTGATCGCCGCGACAATCTTTGCAAACGTATACGGCACCGGGCGAAACTGTCCCGGCCAGGACGAACGCTTGTGCGGCCATGAGAGCCAGATCGCGGCCTGCGGTTCCCATTCAGCGGGCATGCGAAAACCGAGTTGAGCCGGCGTTTTGGCGGAAGACTTCGACTTGACCATGGTAAAAGTGGGACGCGCCGCTGAACGCGCTGGACGGGAGAATGATGTCTTTTTTGCCACAGATGAATCTAAATTCAGCAGTTTATTTAGCCACAGATTACGCCAATGAGCACGGATACAGAGGATTACTAATGAAGAGGCATTTGTCCGCAATTCACCCCGAAGGTGACGAGACTTTATTTATAATACCTTGGAAATCTGTGCTCATCTGTGAAATCTGTGGCTTCAACTGTATTTTCCCGGATGAAACGGTTGAGAATACCGGCGGATGTCGAGCCACGGTCGGGCCGGTCTTTGACCTTCCCACGGCGGGTCACAGACCCGCCCTACTTTGAAAGGAGGGAGCCGGCTCAGTCGATGAACCGTTTCGTCAGATCGCCGTAGGCATCGATCCGCCGATCGCGCAGGAACGGCCAGTGCGTGCGGGTGACATCCACTTTGCCGAGATCAATTGGAACCAGCATCACCTCTTCCTGATCAACGCTCGCTTTCGCGAGAATCTGTCCGCTGGTGCCTGCCACGAAACTCTGGCCCCAGAATTCGATGCCATCGCCGCCCTCGGGCTTTTCCACGCCGATGCGATTGACCGCGGCCACATAGCAGCCATTGGCCACCGCGTGACTGCGTTGGATGGTTTCCCAGGCGCCGTGCTGATTGGGGCCGTACTCCTGTTTCTCGCCGGGATGCCAGCCGATCGCAGTCGGGAAGAACAGAATCTCGGCGCCCTGCATCGCGGTGAGCCGAGCGCCTTCCGGATACCATTGATCCCAGCAGATCAACACGCCGATCTTGCCGAACCTGGTTTCCCACGCCTTGAAACCGGTGTCGCCCGGCGTGAAATAGAACTTCTCGTAGTAGAGCGGATCATCCGGAATGTGCATCTTCCGGTAGATGCCGAGCAGCGTGCCGTCGGCGTCGATGATGATCGCAGTATTATGATAGAGACCGGAGGCGCGCCGTTCGAACAGCGACGCAATGATTACCACCCCGTGTTTCTTAGCGAGCGCCTGAAACGCCTTCGTGCTGGGACCGGGAATCGATTCCGCCAGTTTGAAGTAATCGTGGTTCTCGGCCTGACAGAAATATTGCGAGCGAAACAACTCCTGCGTGCAGATGATGTTCGCGCCCTTTTTCGCGGCGCGTTCGGCGAGCGCGAGTGTTTTCTTGAGGTTCGCCGCGGCATCGGTGCCACAGGCGTGTTGGAGGAGACCGAGGGTTACCTTCGACATGATGAGGGAAATTGGAGCCGGCAACGCTTCCACGCAACTCAGCGGGCGTGGAATCCGCCGCGCGCGAACGCACGGGTCGCCGCCGCGCGACTGACTCAGTAAACGACCTTGTTAAGTGGATACTCGACGATCCCCTCGGCCCCGAGCGCCTTGAGTTGGGGGATGATTTCGCGGACGACGCTTTCGTCGATGATCGTTTCGAGCGCGATCCAGTCGGGCGAACTCAACTGCGAGATCGTAGGATTCCGCAACGACGGCAATTCCCGGACGACGGCTTCGAGCGCCGTTTTCGGCAGATTCATTTTCAAACCGACCTTGGACTCGGCCTCCAAGGCACCGCGCAACAGCAGCGCAATCGTCTCGATTTTCTTCCGCTTCGCTGGATTAGCCCAACTCTGCCGATTGGCGATCAGCTTGGTGTTGGTCTCAAGCAAGGTGTCGACGATCCGCAGATTATTCGCGCGCAGCGATGAGCCCGTTTCGGTGATGTCCACGATCGCATCGACCAGATCCGGCACCTTCACCTCCGTCGCTCCCCAGGAAAATTCCACCTCGACGTTCACGCCTTGCGCTTCGAAATAGCGCTTCGTCGTATTGATGAGTTCGGTCGCCACGCGTTTGCCTTCGAGATCCTTGGCGGTTTTCACCGCAGAGTTCGAGGGCACGCATAGCACCCAACGCGACTTCTGCGTCGATGCCTTGCTGTAGATCAGGTCGCACACGTCGACCACGTCGGAGTTGTTTTCCTTGATCCAATCCTCTCCCGTGAGCCCGCAGTCGAAAAATCCATGTTCCACGTAACGACTCACCTCCTGCGCGCGCACGAAACGCCCGTCGAGCTCCGGGTCATTGATGGATGGACGGTAATTCCGCGAACTCGTGGTGATTTTCCAACCCGCTTTAGCGAACAGGTTTTTGGTCGAATCTTCCAGGCTGCCCTTCGGCAAACCCAGCATCAGGAGAGGAGCTTTTTCGGACACGTAGGCCAAAGCACACGCCGCCGCCAGCACCTTCAAGCAAATTTCCCACGCTACTTCAGCCATTTGCGGCCGATAAATAACAAATGAATCTGAACCGGCACCGCAGTTGACAACGCCGGACCCAATTGTAAAACCACACTTGCTTCCTGGTCATGCTGACGACTCCTCCTCCTCGCACCGAGCCCAAACCACTCATCGTAATCGTCGAGGACGAGCCTGAGCTTGCCGCGCTGATTTCGCTCCACCTCGAGAAAGCCGGCATGCATACGCAGATATGCAACCGGGCAAATCATGCTCTCAAGTTCCTGAAAAAGAACTTCGCGAACTTGATGCTGCTCGACGTCAACCTTCCCGACCAATCAGGGTTCTCCCTCATCGAAGAACTTAAATCGGAAGATCTTACGATCCCGGTTATCTTCGTGACCGGCAATGTCGAGGAGATGAGTAAGATCAAGGGCCTCGATATCGGCGCCGACGACTACGTCACCAAACCGTTCAGTTACGCCGAGCTGGTCGCGCGCATTCGCGCCGTGCTCCGTCGCACCGAATCCAAGGCCGACCTCAACGTCACCAAGAACGTCAAGATCACGGACCAGCCGTTCGACTTCTGCGGCGCGCGGGTGACGCCAGAGCGCCTGGAAATCTCTTTTCCGGATAATACGGCCCAGAAACTCGGTCGCAAAGAGCTGGGGATTCTTGCCTACCTCAACGCCCATCCTGGCCAGGTTATCACGCGAAAAGCGTTGATTCACTCGGTCTGGGGCATTCATGCGGACGTCAAAAGCCGCTCGCTTGATCAGTATATCGTAAAAGTGCGCGATCTGTTCAGCGCCCACGGACTCGAGCTCAACGCCTTCCGGACCGTGCATGGGATCGGCTACATCTTCGATCCCCGCGGCGTCTCAACCGAAGGACGATAGACGCGGTCAGCGGCACACGTGGCGGACCATGGCCACCCGCCGCGTTAAAGGCGCAAGCGGGGCCGAACGCGTTTCACAAAACGCGCGTAAGGATTTGATTGAGAGGCCACGTCCCGGCTCTACCAGAATGAGCCGGTCTCAACCGGAAACAACCGGACGCCGTGATTGCCCACCTGCCCGCGCCGTTTCGTCGGGTTCTTTTTCCCGCCGTCACCTAAAAGCCTAAAACAGCTCTGACTGCGTCTCTTTCGGACTCGGCGCTGCGGGCTTGATTACGGGTCCGCCGACCGCAGCAACTCCCGCCGACACGCCTCCTGAAATCACGTGCCCGGGCAACGCGTATCGTTTCCGCGCTTCGGCGGCCGATGATCTCATCTCGAACCCTTCGAGCATGCGGAACAGCTCTTCCGGCAGCGGCGTACGCCATTCCGGCTTAACTGGCGGCAGTGACAGGTTGAGCGTCGTCAGTTTCAGATTCAGGCGCAGCCGGTCGGCATGGGCCACGACGACTTCGCGGAACCGCTCCGGCTTCAACTCGGCTGCTTTCTCAATCACGCACTCCACACTGCCGCCGCATTCCGCCAGCCATTTCGCGGCCGTCTTGGGGCCAACCCCATCCAGCCCCGGGATGTTGTCGGAGGTGTCGCCGACTAAAGCCAGATAGTGCGCAATCTGCGCGGGCGGCACACCGAATTTTTCCTGCACCCCCGCCGCGTCGAGCAAACGCCAGCCTAGCTTCGGATTCGCCGAGGGCGGCGGGAGCATGATCTTGATCCGGTCGTCAACGATCTGCGCAAAGTCCTTGTCACTCGAAACGATTAGAACCTCATGGCCTTGCCGGGCCAGAATCACGGCCTCAGCCGCCAGCAAATCATCGCTCTCCACCCCGCTGACTTCGATGCCTGCCAGGCCCATCGCCCGCGTCAGTGCCTTGATCGGCTCAATCTGCTGCCGCAGCGGATCCGGCATCGGCTTCCGCTGCGCCTTGTAACCGGCGAGAAGCGCCACCCGCTCTTCTGACTCGCCAAGATCGAAAAAGACCAGCGTCGCCTCCGGTTTCTCCTGATCGATCAGCTTCCAAAGCGACTTCACCCAACCGTGCAAAGCCCCCGTGGGAAAACCATCCGCCCGCGTGAGTTCGGGCAACGCGTGAAAACAGCGGTAAGCGAGATTGAATCCATCAACGAGCAACCATTTCGACATAAGAGAAACCCAAAACAGGTTCGCCCACTATTCGACTCTAAACAGCTGCGAGGGCAATGACGGCCGTCACATTTCCTGCCACATCCGGCATGTGCGCCTCCTGTCCTGGAATCTGTCACCCAATCGTCCGGGCGTTTCGCGATCGCCGCGTCCGCATCACGCGGGCCACGCATCCGCTCATTCACCCGCCGCGATCGCGTACAACTTCCTCTGACCCGTAATATAAAGCGTGCGATTCGCCGCCACCGGCGTGCCATGGCCCATATCGGGCAGCGACGCGTTCTTCGCGATCAGCTTCTTCTCCCGTCCGGTTTGAAAGATATACACGTCGCCCTCGCCCACCTGCACATAGACTCTGCCTTCCACCACCAGCGGCGATCCCCAGATGTTTGCCAACAGGTCGTGCACCCAAACTTGCTCTCCCGTCACCGCATCGGTGCAGCTCAGAAATCCGGCCGTGTCGGTCGCATAAACCAGGCCCTCATGCACCGCGACCGTCGAAAGGCTGTCGTTGAACTTCTCGCCGTCCACCCGCCACACCTCCGCCGTCGTTGTCACATCACCGCGACCACGCGCGTCAAGACAGCGCAGCGCCCCCGCGCCACTCGAGGCTTCCGGCTCGCCGATGGCAACAAAGACATGCGGGCCCACAAAGACCGGTGGCGCCACCAACGAGTAGATCGTCTCCGGTTCACCTGTCGGCGATGGCTTCTCGTGCGCCTTGCAGTTGAATTTCCACAGAAGTTTTCCCGTCGTCGCCTCAAAACTATAGAGCCATCCATCGCCACCAGGAAACGCCACTTGCGCCACCCCATCCACCACGCCGTATCCAGGCGAGCCCCACTGCCCTGTGATGATTTTCTCCCCCGGAGAATTGTCCTGCCACACGATCTTCCCGCTCGTCCGATCCACCGCGAGGAAGCTCGGTGCCTCCGGATTTTTGATTAAACCCGTCCGGTAATTCGCACCGTGTCCTGTCACCACGAATACAAGCTCCCCAGCCACCAGGGGCGACGAGGCCGACGCCTGGTTCGGAGAAATCCCCAATGTCGTGCGCATATCAAGCACCCAAATTTCACGGCCATCCTCAACCGCGCGGCAGACTAATTCACCGCGATTGCTGACATAGTAAACCCGGTCACCCACCACACACGGCGTCGAACAGATTCCAATCGAACCGTCATCCTCGCTCTCATCGGAAAGTTTCTCGTGCACTGCGCGCCACAAAAGACTGCCGTCTTTCTCCGAGAAGCATTTCAGCACTCCGCGCTTTTGTTTCACCGTCGGATCATCGTTGTCCGTGCCAATAAACACGCGTCCGCCGCTCACGACCGGCGAACCGTACGTCACCTGCCCCAAATCCGCGACCCACTTGATGTGCTTACGCGGGTTCTTGGCGCCACCATCCCACTCCGTCGGCAAACCTTTTTCGACCGATACCATATTACGATCCGGCCGGCCACCCAGCATCGGCCAATCGTCCGCCCGGGCAAGCGACACCCCGAGCGCGAGCCCAAACATCGTACTGAACCGCACCCACGACGCCCGGTTTATGGCACGGGCACGATATCTCTCGATGTCACCGGAAAGCGTAGGTTGGGCGGTTCCGCTGAGCGGGCGCGCACACCGGTCACAGCCAACCGCATTCAGGGATCGAATGAGCTTCAGGGGAATCATCAGGGTGATTTGCCGGCCACGCAGACCAAGTGAGTAAAGGTCTTCACATAGAGTCGACCGTTGTCGACACAGGGCGTGCTGTGCGTGCCTTCGCCAAGGGGATTGCGCGCGAGCAGCTCAAAGGTATCACCGGTTGCCAGCACGATCATTTCACCTTTCGAGGTCGGACAATAGATTTTCCCGTCGATCAAAACCGGGGATCCAAAAAACTCCGCGCGCAGCCGCTCACTCCAGATTTCCCGACCCGTCGCCGCGTCCACTGCGCTCGCGAATCCGCCGTCGCTAATTAAATATAACCGGCCATCCAAATAAAGCGGGGTCGGCACGTAGGGCGTCGCTTTACGCAGGGTATACGCGACGTGGGTTGCACTGACATCCCCGCGGCCGCCGAGCCTCACCGCCGACAGATAATTCCCGGCCCCGCCTCCCTGCCCACAGCTTCCGATCACAAGATCCCCCGCCACGACCGGCGAGGCCACCATGCGTTTATCCCAGACCGGCGACTCCCAATTGAGAGCCCCTGTTTTCGGATCGAGACCCGAAATGCCATGGGCCTGGCTCGAAAACAAAAGCTCCGGGCCCAGTCCAGCACGCTGATGGATGATCGGCGTGCCGTAAGCAGCCCCACTCCGCGCGGTGCGGCGCGGCGTTTTCCAAACCGGCTCTCCGGTCTTCGAGTCCAACGCGATGACGAAGCTATCGCCGTCCTGATCGTTGGTCACAATGACCGTGTTTTCGTAAATCATCGGCGACGCGCCGTGCCCGTGTTGCGACTGAAACGGTCCGAGGTCCCGGCTCCAAAGTTCCGTTCCTGCATGGTCGAATGCCCGCACCCAAAAATGGTCCTGCGAAACGAAGCTCGCGATCACGCGCTCGCCATCCACGACCGCCGAGCTGTTCGCATAACTCGCGTTTCGGTTCTGCGGCCGATGGGTCGGCAGCGGATAACGCTTCGACCAGATCTCCTGGCCGTCGTCCTTGTTCAGGCAAAGCAAGGCGCGTTCCTTGCCGTTATCGATAGCCGTCGTCAGGAAGA
>Ga0163151_10006876_pt1 | contig 13597 bp, 11 predicted proteins | sample OliLakLV19MP5IB2_FD_145596 | JGI IMG/M metagenome (GOLD analysis project Ga0163151, IMG submission 145596) | Freshwater microbial mat bacterial communities from Lake Vanda, McMurdo Dry Valleys, Antarctica - Oligotrophic Lake LV.19.MP5.IB-2 | ecosystem: Environmental > Aquatic > Freshwater >...
TCATCAACCAATAACCTAAATATCCTTGCAAACTCCATTCTATACAGTCTTTTAATATATGGATCCTCTGTATATATATCCCATGCATAAGGTGATATAAAGTAGTAGTTATCTCCGTCTCTATATTTTATTAGATTTCTCTTGATATGGTTGCTGATACTGTAATATTTCATCTGTTCTAACCATGTAAATAAGAAGTCTTTATGTTTATCAAGTATCTCATGAAACCCATTGTCTCCTGTATAGATAAACGGAGATAAAGATATAGTCCTGCCGTTAAAAAGGCATTCGGAATCTAAATTTAATTCCTTGCATTGATCGGTCTTGCAAAATGCAGAGTACTCGAGAAACATTGCAGTAGTCATTGTTATTATATATATAACTATAAATAATAATTTCAAATTGTGAATTAATCAGCTTTAAACTCTACATTTGAGTATAACCAGCATCCATCATCTCCAAACGTCATAGTCCATTCGTCAACGTTTGAAAACGGATTTCCTTTATCAACCATATGCATACGAAATGTCATCGTTCTACCATGAGGATTATGTATACGCGCCCAATTATAAAATTTTTCATCTTTTTGAACAAGATGCATTTGTAACATAAGTCGTCCTTGTGTCATAGATTTTAATATATTACAAAAATTTTCATAACTAAGTCCAGCATCGTTACCATTAAAGGCGAAATTTAGATTTTGTGCAAGATGATAATTAGGAGGATCAACATCTACTAATCTATCACTTGAAAGTTTAACTCCATCTTGTTGATTTACTCCATATTCAACAATAATTCCTCTTTCTGGGTGTGAAAAATCAAATCTATATGATGGAAAATCGATATACAGATTCCAATTAACTTCTGAAAAATCAAATCTTGTAGATGTATACTCTTCGTATTTTTCTTCAGTTGTTACTCACAGATAGTTAATGATTTAGTCGCTACTGTAGCAATCAATGATTGTGGTAATACTAATATAACACAACCTAATTTAGCCGATAATATAGATTCGGCACATTGTAATTCTGCTGCTGTACTATTATTATTCTGTAATTTTGATTTAAATAATTGTATTGATACAGGTGCTTTATCTAATATAGTAATTAATAATTCTATTGAGCTAAGTATAATTAATTGTTTAGTAATATAGGGATAAATCCAATCTATACCTTCCTGTACTATACGATACGAGCAATCTAATGGATATTTATCTGTTGGTTTATTATTCGATTTTTCATAACAACGACTACCGCTATGTACGATTCGCAGGCGTTTTCGATTAAATTGATTAGTTAGTATTTCACTGATAGCACTACCAACAAAATAACATTTACGATTCACTGAAGAACGACTAAAGAAATTACTAACATTTAAATCCGATGATAAACCATAAAATTTAATTATCGATTCAGCTACTTCAGGTAATAATGGTAAAAATGGATCCTCATTAAACGATTTACTGATCACTGAGTATGAATACGCTAAAACTATTGATTTTTGTGGAGTACCTGATATTAATAAAATAATTGCTTCATATTTATAAATATCCTAATATAAATGGTTGTATATCTTTTGGAAACTCTTGAATCATATACTTGTATACAGTGATATAACATTTCTTCTTTTTACTGATGTGTTGTATTAAATAGTTCATACATCTCGTTTGTACTATTTTACATTCTACAACAACTGAGAATTCATACAGTTCATAAACAATCTCAAACAAATCTCCATCATTATACTTCAAGTCGTTATAGTATAAAATACCCAGAAAAAAATCAAAAAACTGTGGATCGTCTAATTGAAATCTCATGTTTGTGTTCTCTACAAGTAGTTGTTTATTGATAATAAACTGATAACCAGATAACCAGATAGTTGTATCTGGTGGATGGTTTTCATCCGTAAACTGTATCCAATTATGTTTTAAATTGTACACTCGAGTCATTTATATATCATAATTTATTGACTATTAATTCAGTTTATTATAAACTGAATTATATATTTATAACTACATGATTAGTAATGACTTCACAAATCACACAACGTAAAGAATCTTTATTGGCTGAATTAATGGCTCTGGAGAATGAAGAAAAAAGAATACAAATGGAAGAAGATCTTGAATTGATAAAAGATATCAACAAAGAACGTTTAGAAATAGCTAATACAGAATCAGAGATCCAACAGATTCAGATATATCATAATGAAACAAAAGAAAAATATCTACAAAAATTAATAAAGGCCTCGAATACATCTCAAATTTCATGGGCACATCAAGGTGTTTTAGATATTATTAAAAGATTAGGTGGAAGAACATCTTCTTACGATCCTAATGACAATGGAGAGATGTGGGAGGTACAGATACTGTTTCTTGGAAAACATTATTATTTTACAGAATGGATATCTTCATCATCGACATGTACCAATACATTTAAACCGGATAATTTATCTCCTACACAAACAGAACAAGAGGCGTTAAGGGCATTTGATATTGAATGGATTCCTCGTAAGAGAAAAACATACAAGGAGTACTGGTAAAATAAAAATTAAATCGAAAAACTGAATATTGTAATTTAAACTACCCCTTTTTATATTAGAAACAATTCAATGTCTCTCTCTAAATCTCTTGCTCAACGAGTTGTAGAAGAGCTTAATGAATTTGATTCTCATTTAAATGAATCTAGTGAAGTGGAGCTATCAGATTCAGGTGAACAATCTGAATCAAGTATTGAAGAAGACTCTGAAGTTGAAGAAGACTCAGAAGTTGAACTATCTGAAGAAGACTCAGAAGTTGAACTATCTGAAGAAGACTCTGAAGTTGAACTATCTGAAGATGAATCGGAAGAGAAAACAGAGAAAACAGAGGAAACCGAAGAGGAAACCGAAGAGGAGCCGGAAGAGGTAACAGAGGAGCCGGAAGAGGTAACAGAGGAGCCGGAAGAGAAAACAGAGGATGAACCTGAAGAGGTAACAGAGGAACCTGAAGAGAAAACAGAGGAACCTGAAGAGGTAACAGAAGTAACAGAGGAATCTGAAGAAGAAATAATAGAGGAGCCAGTAGTCAAAAAACCAAGAAAAAAAGCTACAAAAAAGGTAGTTGAAGAAGAAGAAACTAAAGAAGAGAAAAAACTACCTGAAATAAAACCCATTGAAACATACGACTGCGATTGCTGTTGTGAGAGTTTCAGAATAATCATTAGATGTGCAAAATGTAACTACATGAGTTGTATAGTCTGCACACAGAAAGTCCTGTTAGATAAAGATAAAAAAATCGATCCAGAGTGTATGAGTTGTCACCAACCATGGACAAGAGAGGTACTGTATAAATTCTTCAATAAGACATGGGTAAACGGTGCATTAAAGAAACATAGGGAAGAAATTCTGTTTGAGAGGGAACAAAGTATGTTGCCCCAGTCTCAAAAACTGCTTGAAGAGGAACGTAGAAAGGAGGATCTGGCTAAAAAATTAAGGCTTGAAATAAATGCCGTTCACAATGAAATGGCAGATATGATGCAAACATTTCAACAACGTATTACAGATAAAACAGAGCAGATACATTTTTTAAAGCATGGACGCTACTCTAGTTACTATCATGCAGATAGTTTGAGACAAAGAGGAATTGATCCAGACTATACTGGAACAGAATCAAAAGAATTAGACGAAGAAAAGACTACCTATATCAAAAAATGTCCCAAAGAGAACTGCCGAGGATTTCTTAATCGTCAGTGGCATTGTGTCGTATGTGACACCTTTGTATGCCGTGATTGCCAAGAGATCAAAAAGAAACGAGACGATCCAAACCATACATGCGATCCCGGAACCGTAGAGACTCTAAAACTAATCAGAGCAGAAACCAAATCGTGTCCAAAGTGTGGAATGGGTATTTCAAAGATACATGGATGTAATCACATGTTTTGCACAAACTGTAATACAGGGTTTGAATGGTTAAGTGGCAAGATTATAGAGGGAAGAAACAGTAATCCACACTATTACGAGTGGCTAAGAAAAACAGGACAAGATAATAAAACAGTAGACGACGGAATTACCAGAATGTGTGGAAATATCATAAATCCCGACACAATGGTAAGATACTTACGTATGTATAACTATCCCAGTAATCATATACACTATAGGTTCCTCTTTGCAGCACATAGAATAAGCACTCATATCACAGATGTAGAGTTGCCAGCATATCCATTTGAATATCGTCCAACTGATACAAACAGTATTCGGTTGAGATACTTAAAGAATGAGATGAAGGAGGAAGCATTCAAAAAGCAACTACAACAGCAAGAGAAAAAGAGAAGTAAAAATGGAGAGATAAACTGTGTGCTTCGAACAGCGAGTGAAGGAATTATTGATATTCTTGGACAGATGATCACATCAACAAGTGATACAGTTGAATACACAATAACACAGCTGAATAGACTTAAAGACTATGTAAACGCATCGTTCAAAGAGATTGAAAAGAACTATGTAAACACTGTTCCACAGATTCAACCAGACTTCCATGATATACTTACTACTTCGAGAACAAAGAGACAGGAAGATATGAGAAGAGCACAAGAGGAAGAAAATCAGGGAGTAGTAGTACCGGTACCAATGTATCGCGGAAGGAGAAGAAGATAAAACTGAATTAAGTATATTGCATGTATAGTTAATTTATATAATGTCTCTTGCAATTATCTCTTTTAATATCAATGGCATGAAAGCCATTAATAAACGTATTGGTGGAACTGGTATTCAAGGATTTATGGGATATAATCATGCTGATATCTATTGCTTCCAAGAAACTAAACTTCAAAAAGATGATATTGATCCCAAGATATCTAGTTACTTCCAAGAGACTAAAATTCAAAAAGATGTAATAACACTCGATTCCAAGATATCTGGAGAATATAAAGCATATTATGCCTTTTGTAATACTAAAAAGAACTATTCTGGTGTTGTTACATATGTTAAAAATGAACTACCATGTATATTTGAACCAATCGATTCAGAGTTTGGTAGTGAAGGACGTATTATATGTACTGATCACACATTGTTTGTACTATTCAATGTTTACTGTCCAAATCCTGGAGTTGATGATAAACGAATAGAATATCAGCTCGCATTCTATAAACTTTTATCAAGATGTAATGATCTTATCAAAATTGGTAGACATGTAGTTATTATGGGAGATATCAATACAGCATATGGAAAATTAGATACCAATAATCCAAATAGTAGGATAGCTCGTCATCCATCGGCTATTAAATTTATGGATGAGATGTTTCTCTCGTTTATTGATTCTTATAGACATCTATGGCCAAATAAAAGAGAGTTTTCAGCATTTTATAATAATAAAGAGTTGAGAGAAAGAGGGATAGGCTGGAGGTTGGATATGGCATTAATCTCTTTTTCGTTGCTTAATAAACTGGAACGATCTTATATTATGACGTCGAATATTGATTCAGATCATTGTCCAATTGTGCTACAAATAGCAGTTTAAATAACGATATTACATGGATTTCACCAAATTGAATTTCTTTTAATCAGTGAATGAAATTATATACAAATGGCTTCTATTACTTTCTATCCGTCGCAATTTATAATATCGTTTCCAAAAGGTAATCATGTTGATGAAATTGTTGTTTATAAAAATGAAGATTCATTTCAAAAGACTGATATGTCGGAACTTAATCGATTTATTAATCAATGTAACGATGATAATGATCATTATGTTTATATTGCAGAGTATAATTTAGCATTTGTTAATTTTGGCAAAACAACAGCAATTTCTACTCAACATGATGATATAGCTGTTTATATGGAGAAACAGTTTGATACAGAGAATGTAATCAAGGCATTAAAAGCGTATAGACAATACGTCAAATCTCTACCTAAACCTAAAAAAACTAAAGAACCATCGAAACCCAGATTTATAAAAATAAACAGATGTAGTAGAATAACATCATGGATAAAGAATTTATTTGCATAACTGATTAGATAAACTGAATAAATTATATACAATATAGTTTATTACACAGATGGAGTACGAAGAAGAAATCAAGTCATGTATCCGAATGGCCATGTCAACAAATCGTAACGTCTTTGAATCCCTACTGGATCGATTCAAACTATTCTATAATAAACCATGTGGAAACATGGTATCACTAAGAAGAAGAAACACTGTTACAAAGGGAAAGATATTTGAACAGTTTTGTGTATTGTACTTACGAGCCAAAGGATATGAATGTTATTTATTAGCAGATGTTCCAATGGAATGGCTAACACTCTTGGGAATGAAACGACGAGATATGGGGATAGATATTGTTGCTCGTAGATCACCAGAAGCAGATAAATACATTTATTTAGCTGTTCAAGCAAAGTATAAAAACAAATCAAAATGGAAACCAAAAACTGTTCTAAGTTGGTCTGCACTTTCAACATTTTATAGCCTTTGTGATCGAACTGGACCATTTACAAGGTATGTCGTGATGACTACAGCTGATTATGTAAGTAGACAGGGAATGAAGAAGCCAAAAGATTGGACAATTGCGTTACAGGCCTTGACAAATACGAAGAAGGAGATTTGGCATCATATAATAGGAGGGGTTGGTAATTCGTTGACTGAAGAGAAAGAATCAATAATAATTGAAGAAAAAGAGATAACTCCAAAACTGACTATTGAAGAGTTAAGAGAAGCTAGATTAAAGTATCTATCTTCAGCAACAAAATGAACTCTATTGATGTTGAAGAGCTCGAAGAAAATAAACAGTACCTTTTGAAGTACTCTGTTACTCCTTTTTCTTGTCGATATGCAAAAATGACATATGTTGGCAAATATGAAGATGACGATGACGATGAAGATGAAGATGATAATGTCAAAGATATAGTTTGGTGCTTCAGAACGTATCAACCGTATAATGGTTATAGAACTATAAGACATTCGTTAGGAGGAGAAATATGGTACGAGTACCAGTTAAAAAGAAAGAACAATATGTTTTATGTTTATGAAATGTTCAACTCTTGTGCTAATTCTCATAGTTCTTCAGCAGTATTTACTTCATTCTATAAAGATGTTACACAAGAGATGAAGTTTATTGAAAGATGGTACACTGTAAAAGAAGAGTATTTAATTTTCTCCTTAAAGAGTTTCCGTTTGATTTAGCAAAGGAGATCAATATGTATTAGTATATAAATCCAATGGATTTGTATAGTTTAACTTAAACAGTAATTATTTTATAATAAATTTTATAGTTTATAGTTCCGTTTCCGGCAAGAAAAGCAGTAGTTTGATTTCTCACAGATACTGCTGTGTTTATAACATTTGTTGGAATTGTTAGTCCTGATGTTCCAGTATTTCCTGAATAGTAAATTGTTCCTGCTCCCGAATTAGTAAGAGATGAAGCGCTGATATCTTGAAATGCTTTTTCGCTTGGAAACGTTGTATAGTAAAAAGAAATTGCTCCACCAGCAGTATAATCTATACTATTATAGATATAAGACCATGATATAGAGTCTATTGCAATATAATTACCTGATCCTGGTGTGCTTATCAACGAAACTGGAGTTGCAGATAATGCCAATATTTGACCACTACTCAACGTTCCACTAGATGTAAATGATCCAGCAGGCCCTGTTGGCCCTGTATATCCTGTTACTCCTGTGTATCCTGTTGTTCCCGTGTATCCTGTTGCTCCTGTATAACCTGTATAACCTGTATAACCTGTATTTCCTTGTGCTCCACTTGATTGGATAATTTCAAACATTGCATAAATTTCTGGTGGACTTCCAGTAAACGATGGAACTCCTCCTGTTATCGATCCAACTCCTAGTCCAATACCTTGAGATCCTTGAAATCTTTGCTCGATTTTGTATGTTGTTGCAACAGATATATTAATATATATTTCTGCATGACTTCTAATATTTGTAGTAGCTGTTCCTGGATCTCCTGCAAATTCAGAGGATCCGTAGTAATATATAGTGTTTGTAACGTCAACTATTCTAATCTGCGTCATTTGAACTCTGTATCCTGGCGCACTTGCTCTTAAAATATATTTTCCCGGCTGAATGGTTATTTGATCCGATGATAAACTTGTTGAGATTGTGTCAAGATTTCCAGAAAATGCAGTATTTAATGTTCTTGTTACCCATGTTGTGTTACTACCAGTAACTGTTCCACCATCTGTTCCAAATGCTTTTTGATCAACATATACCTGATATGCAGCACTTGGTGGTGCCCCTGTTGGCCCTGTATATCCTGTTACTCCCGTGTATCCTGTTGTTCCTGTATATCCTGTATATCCTGTTGTTCCCGTGTATCCTGTATAACCTGTATAACCTGTATAACCTGTATTTCCTTGTGCTCCACTTGATTGCATAATTTCAAACGTTGAATATGTTTCATATGGTACTGTAAACGAACTATTCACCGAAATACCAAATCCATATCCAGCTTGTGATGTTGTAACATTATGTTCTATTTTATACGTTGTTGCAACACTTATAGAGATAAACGCCTCAGCTGTCACATGATTACCATCTATTGTAGCTGTAAATTCATTTGATCCATATGCAACAAGAACATCGGCACTTGTAACTATTCTAAGACTATGTTGTCCAGAATTTAGTGATGGTGCTCTGGCTCGTATAACATAATTTCCTGGTTGAATTGTCACTTGATTTCCAGATATACTGGTTGTTACTCCATCCAAATTCCCCAATCTTGCTGTGTTTAAATCTCTTCTGGTCCACGTGTTTGCAACCGAACTTCCTCCATCAGTTCCTGCCGTTTTCTGATCCACATATAGTTGATACGCTGCTGAAGGTGCTGCCCCTGTCGGCCCTGTATACCCCGTATATCCTGTTGTTCCTGTATATCCTGTATATCCTGTATATCCTGTGATTCCTTGTGGACCTGTGTATCCTGTATATCCTGTTGTTCCTGTATATCCTGTATATCCTGTTACTCCTTGTAATCCTGTATATCCTGTATATCCTGTAGTTCCTGTATATCCTGTATATCCTGTATATCCTGTTACTCCTTGTAATCCTGTATAACCTGTAGTTCCTGTATATCCTGTACTACCAGTTGATCCTGTATTAGTTGCTTCTCCTGCTGGTCCAGTATATCCTGTAGTTCCTGTATATCCTGTATATCCTGTTTGTCCTGTTACACCTGTATATCCTGTATAACCTGTAGTTCCAGTATAACCAGTATAACCAGTAAATCCTGTATTTCCTTGTGCACCACTTGATTGAATAATCTCAAATATAGTATAAACTTCTGGTGGAGATCCTGAAAACGGCATATCAATATTTGGAACACCAAGTCCATGTGGAGAAGAATCCGATCCAAATCTTTGATCAACTCTATATACTGTTGCAACACTGATTGTAATAAGTGCTTGTACATAACTTCTTACACTTCCAGAAGATGCCGATTCTGCATATTCACTTGTTCCATAGTATGAAATACTGTTTGTCACATCAAATATTCTTGCTTGTGTGCTTGATACAAGATATGCAGGTGCACTAACTCGTAAGATATAGTTTCCTGGCTGTATTGTTATTTGATTTCCTGATAAAGTTGTTGTAACTCCATCTAAATTCCCTGATTGTGCAGTATTTATCGTCCTTGTTGTCCATGTAGTACTACTACCTGTTGCTGGTCCTCCGCTTGTTGCTGCTGATTTTTGATCCACATATACTTGATATGCTGCTGAAGGTACCGGCCCTGTTGGACCTGTATATCCTGTACATCCTGTATATCCTGTATACCCCGTATACCCCGTATATCCTGTTTGTCCAGTATATCCTGTTGTTCCTGTTGTTCCTGTATATCCGGTAAATCCAGTATATCCTGTATATCCTGTATATCCGGTAAATCCTGTGTATCCGGTAAATCCTGTATGTCCTTGAGGGCCACTTGCTTGTTCTATTTCAAAGGTTGAATAGATTTCTGGTGGCGAATTTGGACTAAATGCTACTTGTGTTGCAAGGCCTAATCCATTTGATGCTGTCGCAGTTTGAAACCTTTGTTCTATTTGATAAACTTTTGCACTTGATATTGAAATAAATCCAACTACAGTTGAATTAACACCAACACTATCAGTATTCTGTGAATACTCTATTGATCCATATGCAACAACACTACTATCTGTAACATTAAATATTCTTGCCTGTGTTGATCCAACTCTAAATCCTGGTGCTCTTACTCTTAAAATATAATTACCTGGTTGAATTGTAATCTGATTGCTCGATAGACTTGTTGAAACACCATCTAAATTTCCTAGATATGCTGTATTTAATGTTCTTACTTGCCATACATCTGCAGTTGAACTTCCTCCATCTGTTTGAAATGTTTTTGAATCAACATAAACTTGATATGCTGCAGATGGTGCCGCTCCTGTTGGCCCTGTATAGCCTGTATATCCTGTCAATCCTGTATATCCTGTATATCCTGTATACCCTGTCAATCCTGTATATCCTGTATACCCTGTTGTTCCTGTATATCCTGTATATCCTGTCATTCCCGTATAACCAGTATAACCAGTATAACCAGTATATCCTGTATATCCTGTAACTCCTTGAGGACCACTTGATTGAATGATTTCAAATGTTGTATATGTTTCTGGAGTGCTTATTTCAGATGCATTTGAAGCCCCTCCAAAACCATTACTACTTTGACTTATAGCTGTTTGATGATCTACTCTATAAGTTTTTGCAGATGTAATAGATATTAATGCTTCTGCAAAAGATCTTGTTTGAATACTGTCGCTTTCGTTTGAATACTCGGTTGTTCCATTCACAACCAGTACATTATCAGTGACATTCCATATTCTTATCATATGACTACCAGATTTGAATGATGGTGCACTCACTTTCAATATATAATGTCCTGGTTGTATTGTAATTTGATCACTTGATAGACTTGTTGATGTTCCATTCAAATTTCCCGATCTTGCCGTATTTATTGTCCTTGTTGTCCATGTGTTCGCTACAGAACTTCCTCCAGCAGTTTGAAATGCCTTTTCATCCACATACAATTGATACGCAGCTGACGGTGCTGCTCCCGTTGGCCCTGTATATCCTGTTGTTCCTGTATATCCTGTATATCCTGTATATCCTGTATATCCTGTATATCCTGTATATCCTGTTGTTCCTGTATATCCTGTAGATCCTGTTGTTCCTGTTGTTCCTGTATATCCTGTTGTTCCTGTATATCCTGTAAATCCTGTATATCCTGTATATCCGGTCCATCCTGTTGGTGCTGAAATACTGCCCAGATACTCTTCAACCATCATATCCATATAATCATTCATATTAGCATAGGCACCGACAGGAAGAAAAATACCTATATTATGAACACCAACAGTTAAAGGAGTTGGTAGATAGCAATAAGCGGTTATAGTATGATGTTCAAATGTGGTAACAAATGTAAAATTTATAGTATCAGCAACTATAGTATCATCAATTCTTAATTCAAATATTTTATTTCCAGTTGTAGATGCAAATGCTTGAAACGATATTGATAACAAAATCTTTCCTCCAACTGTTGTATATGGTTTATTCCAATTTACAGGTATTTGATTTGTTTGACCATCAAAATCTTCCGTTGCATTCACATTATTATATAGATCTGTTATAGATATTGTTCCTCCTGCTGGACCTGTTGCTCCCGTATTACTTGCACTTCCAGGCGGACCTGTATATCCTGTTACACCTGTTGCTCCTGTATATCCTGTATATCCTGTATATCCTGTTTGTCCTGTCACTCCAGTCCATCCTGTGCTTCCTGTATATCCTGTATATCCTGTACTTCCAGAATATCCTGTTTGTCCTGTATATCCTGTAGTTCCTGTATATCCTGTATATCCTGTTGGTCCACTCACTCCAGTCCATCCTGTTGCTCCTGTCCATCCTGTTGCTCCTGTTGCTCCTGTGTTTGCTGCCAATCCTGCTGGTCCTGTATATCCTGTATAACCCGTTGTTCCTGTATATCCTGTATATCCTGTATATCCTGTATATCCTGTATGACCTGTATATCCTGTTGCTCCTGTATTTGTAGCACTTCCTGGTATACCTTCAGGACCTGTATATCCTGTATATCCTGTAGTTCCTGTTGCTCCTGTATGACCTGTATGACCTGTTTCTCCTGTATGACCTGTAGTTCCTGTGTATCCAGTATAACCAGTTGCTCCAGTGTTTGCTGCAGTACCAGGAGGCCCAGTATAACCAGTACAACCAGTATAACCAGTAGTTCCTGTTTTTCCAGTTGGACCGGTATATCCGGTGAATCCTGTTGAACCGGTATAACCAGTATATCCGGTAACGCCTGTCCAACCGGTATAACCAGTATAACCAGTTGAACCGGTAGCGCCGGTAAATAAAGCATTGTCGGATGCAAGTACTTGCGAGAGAGAATCAGTATCAGAACCGATTGGTATCGTGAATTTAATTCCAAACGACATTATTATATATAATCATATATAAAATAATTCTTCGTGTATTATCATCTTATAAAAAGGTAATAAAGACGTCACTCATATTTCTTTGATAAATAAAATCATTACATAGTACTATAATGGTTAAGTCGCGTTCTCCTTTTAAAAAAAGTCAACCTAAAAGAAAGAAGATATCTTTACTGAAAGACCCTCGAGTTCTCAGTATACTTATCTTTATAGGAATTTTAGTTCTTTTAATTGAATGTGATCGTAGTTTTAGTAGTCAAACATCTATTAAAGAGATGTACTTTACAAACTCATCTCGTCCTATTATAGCTATATGGAATAGTCTTATTCGTTTGTTTGCAGGATCTCAACCCATCTATCCTTTTAATTATTTTCCTGATAGTAAACGATTTGAAGAAAACATTAAACTCATTACAACAGAAGCTATAAATATGTATACACAGGTTCAACCAGTACTTAAAAATGATAACTGGATGACTCAAACGATTGATCCAAAAAAGGATAACGTTTTATCATCTCTTGTTTTACATTCTAGTAGTGTTCTATCAGGATCTATCTTTTTTATCCAAGGAAACACCCGTATTCCTGCTCATAGAAACGTTTTTGCAGGTAGTTTAAACTATATTCTTGTACTGAGCTCTCCCCATCCAGATAGTGTTGGAGGAAACGCAAAGATTAGAGTCAAGAATGAATGGATTGCATTACAAACAGAGAAATCATTTGTATTTGATGATACATACGAGTATGAGATTGTGAATACATCGGATAAACCTCTTATATTTCTTTTATTAACGTTTCAAAAGTCCACATCTTTTCTATCGGGAATAAATAAATTTTTGGGTGGCGTGGTTAGAGGGTATAAAAATCAAATATAGTTTTTGCAAATTTTTGTACAACTATTAGTTATTTAAATACAGTATTTATTATAGATATTCTATGACACTTATATGTGAATATTGTGATAAGGAAATATCAAACGTTGCAAATCTAAAAACGCATCATTCGACAAAAAAATGCCAGGCAATTCAACAATCATTAAAAGATAATACCAGAGAAGGCGTTTAATGAAAAATATTTGTTTTATGATGGATGTTCATCAATAATTTCTCAAGACTGAATATAGTCATACAATATAGTAT
>Ga0163151_10006889_pt1 | contig 13579 bp, 12 predicted proteins | sample OliLakLV19MP5IB2_FD_145596 | JGI IMG/M metagenome (GOLD analysis project Ga0163151, IMG submission 145596) | Freshwater microbial mat bacterial communities from Lake Vanda, McMurdo Dry Valleys, Antarctica - Oligotrophic Lake LV.19.MP5.IB-2 | ecosystem: Environmental > Aquatic > Freshwater >...
CTTTACAACCGTATATAATATTAAACACATATATCGACACAAATGAGAGACTAAAAAATGCAATTGATTATGCATTAAAAAACTGGAAAAAACTTTGTAGGTATACCTCAAACGCTGAACTGCATCTGCATAATAATCTAATAGAAAATCTCATTAGACCAATTGCTATCGGACGTAAGAACAACATGTTTGCTGGAAACCACCAAGAAGCCCAAAGAGCAGCCATCATATATACTTTATTTGCTAACTGCAAACTGAACAATATTAGTCCAGAACATTGGCTAATAGATGTATTAGATAAAATAGCATCAAGAAAGGCAAACAACATTGACGACCTTTTGCCTCATAACTGGAAACCTGATTTATAAGATGTAGTTTAGCGATTGCTTACGAATAACAAAAATTAAATAATCTCTGAGAGTTATAATTTTCCTTCTCGTTACTAAAACTATTTATTAAAACTCATTAAAAGTATCGCCTAATATTCTGTAATTCATTATAATTGTAATATGGCAGTTAAAAAATCAGACTTATATAGTTCAATATGGGAAAGTTGTAACAACTTTCGGGGTGGTATGGACGCTAGTCAATACAAGGATTACGTATTGGCTATACTATTTATAAAGTATATAAGTGATAAATACGGAAATAATCCTGACCCTTATTCCTCAATAGTTGTACCAGAAGGTGCAAGCTTTAAAGATATGTCTGCCTTAAAAGGAAGCCCAACCATCGGGGATGACATTAACAAGAAAATTATTGGCAAAATACAAGAAGCAAACAAATCGTTGGCAGGTATTCAATTTGCAGATTTTGATGATTCTACGAAACTTGGTACTGATAAAGAAAAGATAAATAAGCTCACTAACCTTATTGCATTATTTGAAAAACCTGAGTTAGATTTTAGTAAGAATAAAGCAGCAGATGATGATATTCTTGGTGATGCCTATGAGTTTTTGATGCGTCATTTTGCTACCGAATCAGGCAAATCCAAAGGTCAGTTCTATACACCGTCAGAGGTGTCAAGAATTTTAGCAAAAGTGATCGGTATTACCCCGCAAAACTCAACAAAAGCAACCACAGCTTATGACCCTACGTCAGGTTCAGGTTCATTACTGTTAAAAATTAGTGATGAAGCTGAAAAGGATATTTCATTATATGGACAGGAAAACGATGTTGTAACAGCAGGTTTGGCTCGTATGAATATGATTCTTCATAACAATCCAACAGCCATCATCAAACAAGGCAATACACTTGCAAATCCGCAGTTTGAAGAAAAGAAGGATGAGAAGCTTCAAACATTTGATTATTCAGTAGCCAATCCACCGTTTTCATTAAAGAATTGGACAAGTGGTGTTAACACTATATCTGACCCATATGGCAGATTTGCAGACTATGGCATACCACCTGAAAAGAATGGTGATTATGCCTTTTTATTGCATATTGTCAAGTCATTAAAAAGCAATGGAAAAGGTGCAGTGATTCTGCCTCATGGTGTATTATTCCGTGGTAATGCAGAAGCAACTATTAGAGAGAACATCATTAAACGTGGGTATATCAAAGGAATTATTGGTTTACCTGCCAACTTATTTTATGGCACGGGTATTCCTGCTTGTATCATAGTAATTGATAAAGAAAATGCTGGTAATAGAAAAGGTATTTTTATGATAGATGCTTCAAAGGGATTTATTAAAGATGGCAATAAAAACAAGCTTAGAGACCAAGATATTCATAGGATTGTAGATACTTTTAATAAGGTCTTAGAAGTACCTAAATACAGCAGAATGGTATCTGTGGTAGAAGTTGAAAAGAATGAATATAATCTAAACATACCTAGATATATAGATGCACAAGATAGCGAAGACATTCAGGATATTGATGCGCATTTGCATGGTGGTATTCCCACAAAAGATATAGATGAATTGCAGAACTACTGGTCAGTTTATACCAATATGCGTAAGGACTTGTTTAAGGTTAATAGAACAGGCTATGTTGACATATCGGTTTCCAAAGACCAAATTAAATCATCCATTTACAATCACTCAGAATTCACAACCTATTCTAAGATGTTGGAATCAAAATTCAATGATTGGAGGAAGAGAACAACACCTTATTTAAAGGGTTTGGACATTGGTTTGAAACCTAAAAAGTCCATATATTTTATAGCAGAGGATATATTAAATAATTATGGTTCTGTGAGTTTAATAGACAAGTATGATGTATATCAACATCTAATGGACTACTGGAATGAAAGCATGCAGGATGATTGCTACCTGATTGCTGCTGATGGATGGAAAGCTGAATATATATTTGATGTCAAAAAGAAGGAAATGGACAGTGATTTAGTGCCAAAAACCTTGGTGATTAATAGATATTTCAGCAAAGAAAACGAACAAATACAGAATTTAGAAACTGAACGTGAAACAGCCGAGAGCGAGTTGAATGAGGTAATTGAAGAACATAGCAATGAAGTTGGATATTTTGTAGATTTTGAGAAAGTTAACAAGGCAACTTTGGCTGCAAGATTAAAAGAAATTAAAACTGATAAAGCTTCACAAGACGAGAAAAAGGTATTGGATAAGGTTCTTTTGGGTTATGATTTACAAGTGAAGTTGAAGAAAGAAATTACAGAAGCAAAAGGTAATTTGGAAAAATTGGTTGAAGGAAAATACAAAATATTAAACGAAACCGATATAAAAACCTTGGTGGTTGATGATAAATGGATGACTACAATTGAAAGTGCCGTAAAAGGTGAAATGGATAGGATTAGCCAACGTCTAACCCAGAGAATGAACGAACTTGCCGACAGGTATGAAAAACCTATGCCAAGGATAAGTGAAGAGGTTGATGCTTTTGAACAGAAAGTGGCAGGTCATTTGGAAAAAATGGGGTTTAAATTATAGATCCTATGGAAACAGAAATAAAAGAAGGCTATAAAATGACCGAGGTTGGGGTCATTCCGAGTGATTGGGAGTTGAAAGAATTAGGGAGTATTTTAACTTTTGGAAGTGGTAAAGATTACAAGCAACTAAAAAACGGGGAAATTCCTGTTTATGGTACGGGTGGTATAATGACTTATGTTGATGATTTTCTTTATGATGGTGAATCAGTCGGAGTTGGCAGGAAAGGAACAATAGACAGACCTATCTTATTAAATGGGAAATTTTGGACAGTGGATACCCTGTTTTACACACATCAATTTCAAAATTCGAATCCAAAATTCATTTATTATAAATTTTGTTTGATAAAGTGGAAAGATTATAATGAGGCATCTGGCGTACCAAGTCTGAATAAAAACACACTTGAAAAAATAAAAATCCCACTTCCACCCCTTCCCGAACAAACCGCAATTGCAACTGCTTTAAAAGATACCGACAACCTAATCAACTCACTTGAAACCCTGATTGCCAAAAAGAAGTTAATCAAACAAGGTGCAATGCATGAGTTGTTGAAACCCAAAGATGGATGGGTAAAGAAAAAGTTGGGGGATGTTGCAAAAATAACAATGGGTCAATCCCCATTATCACAGTATTATAATAAATCGGGTATTGGATTACCTTTAATTCAAGGCAACGCTGACATTGAAAAAAGACGAACAATTATAAGAACTTACACTTCAAACATTACCAAAAGTGGAAATATTGGAGATATAATAATGTCTGTTCGAGCTCCTGTTGGGGAAGTCTCAAAAGCTATTTTTGATTGTTGTTTGGGTCGAGGTGTCTGCGCAATAACGTTTGAAAATGACTTTTTGTATCATTACCTAATATTTATTGAAAATTCTTGGACAAAATTTTCCACAGGTTCAACTTTTGATAGCGTAAATTCTCAACAAGTTAAAGAATTAGAAGTCATTTTGCCATTTTCTGATATTGAACAAATAAGGATTGCATTTATAGTTACTGAAATGGACACAGAATTAGAAACCTTAGAATCAAAACTATCCAAGTATAAAAAAATCAAAAGTGGTATGATGCAGCAACTTTTAACAGGTAAAATAAGATTAGTTTAAATTATAAAATGGAAGATGAAGTAAGCATATCAGGATTTATAAAAATTGGGCAGAAGGAGCATATTCAAGCACTTCAATCCAAAGGGTTATTGCACCTAAATACATTACGGTATTATAAAAAATTGGAATCTGAAAATAAGAATTTGAGACATGATAGATTGGAAGGGTCATCGAATAACTTACTGCCAAGTTCATTTGAATTTATAATCGGAGATAAGATAATTCCATTTAAATCTGTCAAAATAAATCACTATGTTGAAACTAATTTGAATAATCACATTTACTGTCTTTATACAATCTTGTCTGAATATTTGGATAAAGGTGAATTTGTTAATAAGGATATTCAACAATTTGGCTCTTACGCATTAATTATTACAGATATCCAAAAATTTATTAATCGTTTAACTGCTCAATTATCTGCTCAAAAGTACAAATGGGAAAGTAATTTGGTTCAATATTATGATAGGAATCAAAATCATTTAAAGCTCACTGCATTCCATAAATCTAAGGATTTTGAGTATCAGAATGAATTTAGATTAGTAGTCTTCGGTGAAACAAGCGAATTCCTTCAAATAGAAATTGGTTCAATTGAAGACATAAGTAAAATGATTTCATCAACTGATTTAACGAAACTAAATATAAAAACTGAACCCAATAATGATAGACCAAGACAAAATTAAGCAGATTAACGAGGCAATTGAATCGTATTTTCTTATAAATAAAGACCTAGATAAAGTTCGTGCAAAGGATTTGATGCCACATTTTATTGCAGCAGATATCTTTGAAAAAGACCATAAAAAGGGTTTGCCAATTCGCAATTTATTAAGAGTATTAGATGTCACAAACAAGTTAAAACTGATACCATCGGTTCACTTTGAACGAAAAAAAATTAATACAAATTGGTATTTTATTAGAGGTCAAAAATGAAAAACTACTACCGAATAATGCTTGGAAGCAAGAGCAGTTTAGCACAAGAATGTGTAAACGGAAATTTTATAGGTGCTAATTTTGATATTAACCAAGACTTAAAAAATAGGCTTCCTGATGATTGGCGGAACTTTAACAAAGAGTTCATACCCTATTGGATGGAGCAACATCCAACAAAAACTAAAATTGCAGCAGGTTTGGCTTGTGGAATGCTTTGGACTATTTCTAAGGGTATAAAAAACGGGGACTTAATATTATCCCCAAATGGTCAGGGGAGTTATCTAATTGGTGAAGTATTAGACAGCTATTCTTACCATCCAAATACAAATCTACCTCATAGAAGGACTGTAAAGTGGCTTGATGTGACCATTGATAGAGCTGATATGAGTCAGGAATTACAATATTCAACTGGTTCAACTGGTACAGTTAGCAATATCAGCAAATATGCTAATGAAATTGAAAAGTTAATCGGTGGTTTTAAAATTAATACAATTGTGTCAACTGATACAACTATCGAAGACCCAACAGTATTTGCATTAGAAAAATATTTAGAAGAGTTTTTAGTTACCAATTGGAATAGTACAGAACTTGGCAAACAATATGATATTTACCAAGAGGATGGCGAAAAGGTGGGGCAACAATACCAAAAAGATACAGGAAATATTGATATTTTAGCTATCAGTAAAGATAAGAAAGAGATTTTGGTAGTTGAACTTAAAAAGGGTAGAGCAAGTGATAATGTGGTTGGGCAGATTCAACGATATATGGGATATGTGAAGGAAGAACTCGCAGAAGATAATCAAATAGTAAAGGGTGTTATCATTGCCTTGGAAGATGATTTGAGAATCAGAAGAGCCTTGTCGGTTACTACAAATATTGAGTTTTACAGGTATCAAGTTAGTTTTAAATTGTTTAAGAATTAAATCCAAAGCCTTATGAAAACATCAATACTCACTGAAAAAATTTGGCAAACCATTACATCAGATGTTGAAAATAATCCATCAAATTGTATGGTAGCAGTAGCATTCTTTTCAACAGGTGCATCTGACTTACTTCCATTAACTAAGGGTAGCATTCTTGTGGTTAATGCAAGCGAAAGAATAGTAGAATCTGGACAAACCAATCCATCTGAACTAATTAAACTATTGAATAAAGGAGTAATTATATATACATATGACAACCTTCATTCAAAAATGTATGTCGTTGGCAGCAATTTCTACATTGGTTCATCTAATGCTTCCAATAACTCTGCAAATGTTTTAAAAGAAGCTATATTAGTTACAAATGAAAAGATCACTTTAAATCAAGGTAAGAAAGCAATAAAAGAACTCTGCATTAATAGTCTTGGGATTGAAAGGCTTAAACAACTAAAAGAAATATACAATACGCCAAAATTTATTGGTGGATTTCCAGCGAAAAAAGAGATAAACGAATCTCAAAATTCAGATATATTTGTTTATAAGATAGTAAAGGGAAAAGGTTATCCTATTGGACATGAACAAACATTAAAAAATGGAATTCAAAAAGCAACTGAGAAAATAACTGATAGAAATAATTTTATTGAGCATTTTGGAATGAGAAAAAAAATGCCATTTAAAGTAGGGCAAATTGTGGTTCGCATTATAAAAGACAAGGACGGAATAATTGTTGTTAGACCCCCATCAACGGTTATAGAAATAGATAATTGGAGTAAAAATCATTCAATTATTTATGTTGAATCACCTGATAAAGAAGAAAAGAAACTCACTACAATTGAAAAAAAATTGGGTGATGTATCAGTTTTAAAAAGAAGAGGTTTTAAGAAATCTGAAAAGATTATGAAGATTATGCAATTATGGAGTTAAACTAATTCAAATATGCCAACACCCTACGAAGCGACCAATATCGGTCAAATAGAACGCAGAACTCAAAACAGGTTAATAAAGCTTTTCAAAGAAAGGTTGGGTTACGCCTATCTTGGTAATTGGGAGGAGAACCCTGCCAATAGTAATGTGGAAGAGCAGTACCTAATTACATATCTCAAAAAGGTAGGATATTCAGATATTCTAATTCGTAAAGCTATACACGAACTCAAACAAGCGACCATTAATGCCAATGATGATTTATATGCAAATAATAAAAAAGTGTATAACATGCTTAGGTTCGGTATATCCGTTAAGGAAGATGTATCTACCAACTTCCAAACGGTTCATTTAATTGACTGGAAAAATGTTGAAAACAACCATTTTGGTATTGCAGAGGAGGTAACAGTATATGGTCAAAGAGAAAAAAGACCCGATTTGGTGCTTTATATCAACGGTATTGCACTTGGTGTTATAGAACTTAAACGTGGCATAAAAGATGTAACCGAAGGCATTAGACAGAACTTAAACAACCAAAGAGTAGATTTTATTCAACCATTCTTCAATACATTGCAATTGATAATGGCTGGCAATGACAGTCAAGGTTTGAGATATGGTACAATTGAAACACCTGAGAAGAAATACCTGACGTGGAAAGAATCAACATTCAAAGATGAAGACCTTTACCTTTTAGACAGACATATCCTGCAAATCTGTAACAAGCAAAGATTCTTAGAAATCATAAATGATTTCACCCTTTTTGATGCAGGTATTAAAAAATTGGCGAGACCACATCAATATTTTGGAATAATAGCAGCACAAGAGCAGGTTAAAAGAAAAGAAGGCGGTATTATATGGCATTCCCAAGGCTCAGGCAAATCAATTGTCATGGTTCTTTTAGCTAAATGGATTTTAGAAAATAATGCACAAGCTCGTATCGCTATTGTTACTGATAGAGATGAGTTAGATAAACAAATAGAACGTGTCTTTAAAGATGGTGGCGAAGATATTTCTAGAACAACAAGTGGTAGGGATTTATTAAATAAGCTTGAACAGCCATTACCTCGTATTCTTTGTTCATTGATTCATAAGTTTGGCAGAGAGGAAGAGAATGAGTTTGTAGATAATATAGAAACTGCGCCAATTAATCCATTTGGTGAGATATATATTTTTGTAGATGAATGTCATAGAACACAATCAGGAAAGCTTCATAAAGCTATGAAAAAACAGCTTCCAAATGCTGTATTTATAGGCTTTACAGGCACACCTTTGCTTAAATCCGATTCATCAACATCACTTGAAGTGTTTGGTAAATACATCCATACTTACAAATTTAATGAAGCTGTGCAAGACCATGTGGTTTTGGATTTGGTTTATGAAGCAAGAGATATTGACCAGTACTTATCTTCACCAGAAAGAGTGGATGCTTGGTTTGAGACTAAGACCCGTGGGCTGAATGACTTCCAAAAATCAGAGTTGAAGAGGAAATGGGGCACAATGCAAAGATTACTTTCATCCAAAAAAAGGATGGATAAGATTGTTACAGAGATTGTATTTGACTTTAATGTTAAACCAAGATTAAATGACGGTACAGGTAATGCCATTCTTGTTGCATCATCCATTTTTGAAGCTTGTAACTATTATGATCTGCTTCAATTTACCGAATTAAAAGGTAAAGTTGGTTTAATTACCTCCTATCAGCCATCCACAGCTCATATTGTAACAGAGGAAACAGGTGCAAACACTGAGTCTGACATACAGGAAATGTATAATATTTATACAAAAATGCTTGGTGATAGAAGTACCGAACAATATGAAGATTGGGCAAAAGAGAAGTTCATCAAAGAACCTGCTAGAATGAAACTTCTTATTGTAAGAGACAAACTTCTAACAGGGTTTGACGCACCTTCCTGCACATACCTTTACATTGACAAATCAATGAAAGACCACGGTTTATTTCAAGCTATTTGCAGAGTAAATAGGTTGGATGGTGAAGATAAGCAGTTCGGTTATATAGTAGATTACAAAGACTTGTTCAACAGGCTGGTAAATGATGAAGGTAGCGGTGCAATGCAGGTTTACACATCTGAATTAGATTATGATGAATTTAAAAAAGAGGATTGTGATATACTTTTAAAATCACGATTAGAAAAGGGCAAAGAGAAATTAGACCAAGCCATTGAAGAGATGGAATATCTTATTGAACCTGTTCAACCACCAAAATCAGATTTTGAATATATTAGATATTTCTGTGGTAATCCTGAATCTGAGACTGATTTAAAAGATACTGAAATTCGAAGAACAGCAATGTATAGGGCTGTTGTGGCTGTAATACGAGCCTATGCAGCCATCAAGTCTGACTTTGAAGAAATATATTCAACAAATGAAATTGTATTGATAGAAAAGCGAGTAATATCATACTTAAATTTGCGTGAATTAATTAGAAGAGCATCCAATGAGGTAATTGACTTGAAAGCCTATGAGGCTGATATGAGGCACTTGATTAATACGTATATTCAAGCTGAGGATTCTGTTGTAATATCTCATTTTGGTAATATGCCTTTACTTGAAATTATCACCAATTCAGGTATGGAAACGGCATTGGATGAAATAGGCAGAAATAGAAGTCAGCAATCCATTGCAGAAACAATTGAAAATAATGTTAGAAGCAAAATTATCAAAGACCATATTATTGACCCCGCATATTTTGACAATATCTCAATTTTATTGAACGAACTTATTGATTTAAGAAGAACTGGTGCAATACAATATGAAGCATACCTTCAACAGATTGCAGATTTGGCGAGATGGGTTACTATTAAAAAACGAGATAACATGCCTGAAAGCATTAAGACACCTGCACAGTCAGCTTTATACAACAATCTTGGTAAGAATGAAAAACTTGCAATAGATATAGACGAAGCCGTTAAGGTTGCAAAAAAGGATAAGTTTAGAGGCGACCCTATCAAAGAAAAAGAAATTAAAGCTGCGGTTTATAAAATATTTGAATCCTGTGGTTTTGAAAAAAATTTAGCGGTAGCAGAAACAGAGAGAATATTCACAACGATTTCAGCACAAAACGAATATTGATACAGACCATAACACTTGGAGATATTGACATTGAAGTAATTCAAAAGGATATTAAGAATGTTCATTTGTCTGTACATCCTCCATTGGGTCGGGTTACAATAGCTGCGCCATTACACTTGAATATGGATACCATTAGGATATATTCCATATCAAAACTTGGATGGATAAAAAAACAACAAACCAAATTTAGGAAACAAAAAAGAGAAAAAGCGAGGTTATTCATTAGTCGTGAAAGCCACTATTTACTAGGTAAAAGGTATATGTTGAAAATTGTACCTGCCACAGGAAAACACCAAATAGAGGTTAAAGTCAATAAGATTTTCATGCATGTTCATCCTGAAAGCACAACTGAGAATAGGCAGCGATTGATGGAGGAATTCCACAGAGCCCAATTAAAAGCAATTATAGCCCCTCTAATTCAAAAATGGCAGAGGACGTTGAAAGTTTCGGCAAACGATGTTAGAATCTATAAAATGAGCACAAAATGGGGTTCTTGTAATGAAAGAACTGGTAGAATTTTATTGAATTTGGAATTAGCAAAGAAACCCGTTGAAATGATTGAATATGTAATTGTGCATGAGCTTGCCCATCTCATTGAGCGGAAACATAATGACAAGTTTGTTGCTGTGATGGATAAGTTTATGCCCAATTGGAAGGTGATGAAAGATGGTTTGAATGAGATTGGGATTTAGGTTTAGACATAAAAAAAAATGTTGCTAAGAAATAAATAATTCACTTTAAAAGAAAAGTAAATGGATATAGAATTGCTAAAAGAAAAATTACAAAAAATTGCATCTATTGTAAAAATACACGAAGAAGAACTAGATAAGGATGGAAGCAGATTTAATATTTTTTCAATTCTTAAAGTATCATCAAACGAAGTAAGATTACATTCGAGTTTTATTGCTGAATTGCTGAATATAAAAGGAACGCACGGTTATAAAAATCAATTTTGTAAACTTTTCATTGAAGAGCTTAAACAGTATGACAAGAATAATATAACCGCAAATTTCAATTTTGACCATTATGAAGTGGAAGTAGAAAAATCCACTGGATTAATAAATCACGATTATACAATGGGTGGGCGAATTGATATATTAATAACGGACAATTTTAAAAACAGAATAATTATAGAAAACAAAATTTTTGCAGGCGACCAAGAAAACCAACTATTGAGATATTACAATTATGATAAAAGTGCATTATTACTATATTTAACATTGAAAGGGGGAATTCCAAGTGATTGGAGTACAAATAAAGAAATTCTTAACAATGAAGATTTCCATTGTATCTCATATCAAAGTTTTATTAATAAATGGTTAGAAAAATGCGTAGAGATATCAAAAGACAAACCAAAAGTAAAAGAGACAATTTCCCAATACCTTCATATCATCAAAAACTACACAGAACAAAAGGAGAATACTAAAATGACAAATGAAATAATAAAATTAATTTCAGAAAGCAAAGACCTTTACAATTCAATTGATGAAATAAACCAGTCATATCATTTGTTTAGACAAGGGGTGAATCAAAAATTTTGGAAAGTAATCGGAGAAAAACAACCTAATAGAACTGTTTTGGTAACGGAAAGTGGTATAGAAATAAAATTATTTATTGATGAGGATGGAGATGGCTTTTATTTTGGTTTTCATTTGGAAAAGGATAATGTAACAATTGAAGGTACAAGTGAAGAGGTAATGCATTTAGCGACTATTTTCAAAGGAATAAAGCCAACTTTTAATACGAACGCCACTTACATTGGATGGACATATGTAGGAGAGTTTAGAAGGTTTTTGATGTTAGATAAAGACAAAATATTTGACTTAAATGACGATATTAAAATGAAAGATTTTACTGACCCAGTTATAATTGAAATAGACAAATGTATAAGCGAAATTAAAAAGCAGATAAAATAAAACGATGAGCCAATATATGAAACCTCTTAAACGTAGACCGAAGAACATAAAATAAAAATCGTGTTTTTAGGATTTATTTGAACCTCATACTACCAATTAAAGCCTCGGCACTAGAAAAATACAATATATTGTCGTGTGTAAAGAATGCTTTCCCAGCGAATTTAAGCTTCATAACTCGCTGTTTGGGCGTAAGCATTGGACTTTTGTTTTCATAGGCTAAAACTGCACTGTAATAATGCCACGACCCATCTGTGGCTTGTACAAGACCTGCTTGCAGTAATCTGTGAATTTGATTATTTACGTATTGTTGTGGCGTCATAATCAGAATTTGTAATTTTGAAATCGTCCATAATTGGCGCATCAGCCCAATTTATGCCACCATACCATGTGGGATGCTTGGATTTTGACTTGTTAAAGCACTCTTCATCTGAAAACCAGCAACCTTTTATTCTTTTAAATCCAAGCTTTATAGAATGTTCATCCAGAATCTTCATTGGGTCTAAAATTTCTTCTTTTGTTTTAATATTTTCCATAATTATTTAAATAGTTTATGGATATATATTAATTTTTGAATATGAAAAATCTCACATTTATGGAATCGTTTTAAATAATTTTTGTAGGCTATCCTAGATGGATAAAGATTTGTATAACTTTATAAGTGAGTTGAAAAAATCTGAATAATGCTATTTTTAATATCTCTTGATAAGAGGGTCGGGTTTGGGTTTGACTAGTTTTAAGTTTAACCCAAAATTAGGTTGAGGAATTGGATTCAATTATAAAAATTTAGAATAAATTTGGTTGCTCAGTTTTTGCAAAGTTGGCAAGAGAAGCCTTGTGAAACATTAGTTTCAAGCTGCAAATTCTATAAATAAGGGACATGTTTCTTGTCCTCTCTTTCTGCAAGACGCAAATAGTAAGGCTATTATTATTAGCTTATTTTATTTGCTGTTGATTTTATTTTTTAGAAGCTTCATAAACAGCACCGTAAATAGCACTATAAACAGCCCCAGTATTAGTAGCCCACCATAACGATCATAAATAATTCTTGACTGTTGTAGTGCCGCTATATTATTTAAGTCAGCATCTTTTCCACTAAAAACATTATAATCGACTCTATCATGATAAACATGCATGTTTTCATGCGATATTGGGTTATTACCCATGCCTCGATCAATACCTGTGCTAAAAACTTTTTCTTTTTGTGGATTTAATCCATTAAACGGATTTGCATTTGCATCATAATCATGCATGTTCTCATGCGATATTGGGTTGTTACGCATGCTTGCGTCAATACCTGTACTAAAAACTTCTGCTTTTTGTGGATTTAATCCATTAAAAGGATTAGCATTTGCATCATACTCATTTTGTTTTTCAGTATTTTTCATTTTTTTGTATTTGTATGATCTGAGAGAGAAATACAACTTTTTTTATACAAGTTTGACCTGAATAATCAAAGCTAAATCTTTTTCTTGACCTATTATTTATTTTTCCTCGAATTTTCGTAATATGTTCATTAGCAACGTTTTTAAAACTTGAAGATTTTGGAACATAATGTCTGATTAAACCATTAAGGTTTTCGTTAGCTCCTCTTTCCCATCTATGATAAGGCGTTGCAAAGAAATAATCAATGTCTTTGGTGGAATTGTTAATTCAGGTTTTTCAATATGGATAGTCGAAAAACTAGTTTCCCCAGCAATATTAGCTACACTGTAATTCCAGTAGTTAGGATAATTAAACGAGGTAACTGTTGCCCCACTATTTGAAGACTTAGAAAAAGTCCTGTTTTGAAAATA
>Ga0163151_10006890_pt1 | contig 13577 bp, 13 predicted proteins | sample OliLakLV19MP5IB2_FD_145596 | JGI IMG/M metagenome (GOLD analysis project Ga0163151, IMG submission 145596) | Freshwater microbial mat bacterial communities from Lake Vanda, McMurdo Dry Valleys, Antarctica - Oligotrophic Lake LV.19.MP5.IB-2 | ecosystem: Environmental > Aquatic > Freshwater >...
GTGAAATATAATGAGAAGACCACGGAGAATCACGTTTCGGAAGAACAAGGCTTTAATGAATCAAATGAGGAGAATCCTGAACGTGGCAAAGGGGACCACTAAACGGATTCGAGGGGCCATGTTAGGAGGAGGGGGTGTTGGGTCTATGGTTTTGGGAGGGGGTGTGGGGTTTGGTTTAAATAGTCTTTATGCCCTCAGAAAGGGCTTTTAATGGAATTCATTCCTTTTTTCTAGTGTAAATAAATAGATTTCATTTGTTAAAAAAAAGAAAATGAAACGTAAATGGAGTAGTATTGATGATGGGACATACCCATATCGTCCTTTACCACATATTTATGGTTTACAACCACTTGAGTCGACGATTGTAGTTGATATGAATGGAAATTATTCATCAACCATAGGGGGATTTCCGAATCAAGGTTTAGGGTATGCCAATGATATACCCATAGCAACCTCCATCCGAGGAGCAAAATCGCTTCAATACAATGCTGCTATTTTTCAAAATGATTTATTTACACATACCTACTCCAACTCATTAATTGGATTAGCGGTCACATATGTATATCAAGATAAGGCAGTATCTTTGGATACACGTTATTGTTCTGCCATTGTACCTTTATTCATTGCTAGAGGTAAAAGAGTAGTTTCCACATCAGACACGGGGGTTTCATTGGATTATTCAGATACTCAATACATAGGAATGTCACAACAAAGTATTTTAGGGGAAAATATGGCGTATGAATTAAATCTTCGTTTTGCTGGCAATACTACTACAGCAGTTACAGCACCTCGATGGCCACGTAATATGTCCAATACAATCTGTTTAACAAGTACCGGCCCTAGGGACATGGTGTCTAGCGTCAGTTTTTTCCCTCTTTGGAATACTCCAACCACCCAAACTATTTTCACAGGGGGAGTCCCTATACGATTTTACCAACTTCCTACAGCCAATGGAAATGGAGGACAATTGGTAGTTGCACAAAACCAAGCGATAACCATTAACGATCCTATCAATTACAGTTATGAAATACATATGAATTTTGTGAATATACGGAGTTATATGTGTACCCCATGGTTTGGAAACCCAATAAGCGACCTGTCTACTTTTACCTTTTACCCGAGAGATTCAACAATTGGGGTAGAACAAGGATGGACAGGGCAAGGACCTAATGTTTTTGGGGTGGGCAATTGGACACCTACAATAGCAACTTACGCAGATGATTATACAAGTAGTGACAATGGAGCAGCATTATTTGCATTTTCAACAGGAGTGAATACGTATGCTCCTTCTTATTCAGGTTTACAAAGTCAATTAGCTTTGTTACAGTTAAAGAAAAATTTTTTAATTGCACCTAGAATGTTCGGATTTTGTCCTAGTCGTTATTATTTGGTATGTTCTAATGCGATCACACGTAATCAGAGGATTGCCTTTATTACCAATTCTTCTAGTAAAACCGGTACTATAAGTAAAGCGTGCATGGGGATTATTTATCATTTAAATGAAAACCCCAACGAAAACCAGGACATGCCATTCACTGACAAAGGAGCAGTGATTAGTATGAAATCCAATGAAAACAGAGATAGTTTGGATTTAGAGGTGGTGGATGAATGGGGGAAAAATTTGGTAAATTTAGATGTTTCATCTGAGCTTCAATATGCTTATGTAAAAGCTTTGGAACAAGCTCAAAATTCACAACCTCCAGGCTATGCTGTAGTACATCCTTTTTTTTTACCTTTGAATCCATTACCTACTATTAACGCTTCTGGGGAACCTCTTTGTGGGTTTCAAAATTGCAATGAAAATGGTTTTTGTTTATCAGCCAATCCTGCTGCAGCCAATAACATAAATACTATGGGACAGTATAATAACTCATTGGATGTTTCGAAGGGGTATGAATACATGTACCCAGTACAAAGTAAAATGACTCATTTTATTCGAGTTTTTGGTTTAAATCAATAAAAAAAAAAAATCTCTCTTACACACACTTTTCTTTAAGCGGTAATCAATTTGGTAGTACCACCATCACCACCAACTAAATAACAACCATTGTAATTGTAATTCATATGGAGAACATAGCCTGTTTTTAGAGATGAGGCAGTAGTGCTCAAATAAGCAAGATCCCGATTGATTTTAAATTGTAATTGAAACGTTTGATTTGTAAAACGGCCTGTATTTTGTAAATTGGCTTCTGCAGCTAAAGCTCTCAAACGACTGAAATTCAGTTCATAAACATGACCAGGTAAGTTTTTCATTGTTTCCGCGCAAATAGAAGAATTAGTATAATCGAGTAAAGTAGTACCCCCAGCAGAACCACTAAACCCAGAACAATTGGACAAGGGCATATTGCAAGGGTAGGTAACAGAAGAAATTTGTTTTGCCATGGATACAAATTCATAACAATCGCCCTCAAAACCAAAAAACCTCTGACCATTTAACAAGAGAGTGAAATCAGTCAGAAGTTCTCCATAGAGAGGGCAAAATTGACCACTAGGTTCAGTACGACTGACATTGGCTCCACTTCCTTCCCAACGAACCATAAACAACATTGTGGTCAAATCCGCATTGATGATACTTGTTAAATTCATAAGGAATAAATTGTTAGAAGTATTATCATCTGTTCCCAATACATTAAAAGGAATACTTTGCATATATTGAAAAGGGTATGCAACGTTGAACATGGGCATTGCCAAAAGTTCATTTCGAACACTCAGAGATTTATCTGTCAATTCTTCTTGCCAAAGTTGAAGAGTCGAGCTACTAAAAGTATTAGGAAAATTAATTCCACTTCCTACTTGAAAGCAACTGGAAAGGCCTTTTGTATTCAATGTAATTTGAATGGGTTGAGTAGACAATTTAGTGTCAAAACTCAAACGCTTTTCTAGGACAGACATGGAAGTCCAAGGGAGTCTCAAAGGAACTACAGCTTGCCTCATATAACTGGTCGCAGTTGCTGCAGTAGTAGGAGTGGTGTAATAAGAGCCAGAAGTACGGGCTCTCCATAAACTAGCACCACTTGCAGGGGGTCCCATTACTGAGTTGATATCTCCAGGACGTAAATAACGACCTGCGCCATTCATCATGACTGCTTTTTTATCAGCAGTCTCACAGGTAGCTAAACATGCCAAGAAATTGGTAATACCACTAATTTGAAGTTGAGCAATAGAGGATGCTCCCATATAAACAATGATACTGTCTAAACAGTTAAACCCCCAACCATGAGGAGCACAAAAAGTATCAGCAGGTGTAACAGCAAAAGGGGATGCAGTTCGAAACGTTGCCTCAGGTAAAGTCACCACCCAAAAAGCATTTCCTGCAAAATAAACAGAAGGCAAATAAACAGCAGGAGAAGACCCAATAACATTATTGTTAAAAGCGATACGATCTTTTGCAAACGTTGCTTGAATCTCCACTGGATGCACAACAGAGCTGGAGACATCATAATACAAATCATTTTCAATGACAGTTCCAGGAGCACCAAGAAGAGGACCTTTTGCAGTAATAATACGTTTTAGTTGATCACTCAAACCTTGATCTTGACCTAAGGTGCCTTGATCCGCCCTATATCCACTAATATCACTCATAGCCATTTTGGGGTTTGAAGGTTAAAAAGAGTAGTAGTTGTTTTCTTTTAAAAAGAAAAAAAGGGAAAGGAAAAACTGGAACTCTTTTACGAAAGTAACAAATACACTGAGAGATATCCGTGTTTTGAGTGTAAATCCACTAACTGTTTTACCCGTATCTTTTTTAAGGACACTAAACAAGTCTTTGATTCGTGTTATTTGTGCTTTTCTTGTTCGGACAACTACATTACAAAAAAGGGGTATCAACTTTTAATTGTAAAAAGTAATAGTAATAGTAATAGTAGTAGTAGTACTGTTGATGGCGGCGGCAACTCCTTGGATTAGCAAACAGACGGGAATTACTCAATATATTGGCGATTATGGTTCAAATAATGTAGTCCCAGGAAGTAGTTGGAATCCAGTGAATTTATTTATGCAAGGTCAAACAATTCAATACTCTTTGAATCCTTCTTGGCAATTTAACCCAGAACAACATATTTTTCGCATTCTTCAAGATGGTACTGCAGGACAAACGTTAATTATTCAGCTTCCTATTATGCAACAACTATACCAACAATCAGCAATCTGGTTTTTTTGGCTGGGGGCAAACACCGTAGGATCCATTCTTCAGTTTGCCGCTTTAGCAGATAATTCAGCCATCAATCAAGTAGCGGGACCTGCAGCTACTTTTAATTTCACTTGTGATGGAGACAAGCATTTATTTATTGTGGTAGCCGTCAATGGAAATTATTTCATCAAAATGGTCCAAGGGCGTAATTTTGATGTTACTGCAGGAACAGGTACTTCTGTAGCTGGGGGGCCAGCATCTTTTGCTGTTTCTGCTTTTGCGGGAGTTCCTATTCAACTCCCTAGTATCACAGTAGCTTCTGCAACCACCTTTTACGGAGGGAATGGAGTAGGAAATGCAACAGAAACCAGTGTAAATGGGTTTATTATGACACAAGCAGGAACCATTCGTGATTTATTCGTCACTACGCCCGTAGCGACGACTGCAACCTCCCATATTTTTACTGTTCGAAAAGGAGCAACTTATGCTGCTTTAACGGATACAACCTTAACTTGTACCATTCTTGCTACAGCATTGACAGGAAATAATCAAGTTCAAAGTTTTACAGTAGCTAAAGGAGATATTATTACTATTAAGGATGTTCAAGCTGGAACTCCTGAAGCTGTTCGAGCAGCTATATCTTTTTGTTTTCGTCCATCTGCTGTTTAAAACCCAAAACCCACAAAGTAGTAGAATAAACTTTTTTCTTTTTCTAGTTGACTTAGCTGTGACTGGAGGTCCTAAATCTTATGTCGTTTCATCTAACGCTTCAGGAGTGACCCCAGGAACTTATGGGTCTGCTTCTTTGATTCCCTCTCTAACAGTGGATACATTTGGAAGAGTCACTGCAGTAACGACGAATGCTCCTGCAGATGCGGGGAGTATGTATGCAAAAGCCTTGTTATACAACACTACAAACTTAGTACTGTCTATTGCTGTTGGAAGCATTCCTGCTATACCATCAGCGGTGGAAGTTGGAGGTGCTTTTTTAGTCACAAATGGATGGTCTTTTGGACCTACATCAACAGCAGACCTATCCATGGGTACAGATGGGAGGATACGATATACAGGGTCAACTACAAAAACCTTTTTAGCAACTACATGTTTAAGTTCGAATACCACATTAAGTAATGGTATAAAACTTGAAATTAGAAAAAATGGATCCAATGCAGGATTAGTCCATAATTTTTATTATACTGGAGATAGTTCAGGTGTTGCTATTATACCAATGAGCGTAGCTATTTCGTTATCTACAAATGATTATGTTTCTATTTTTATTGGTGCTCTTATACCAATAGTAGGTAAGACGGTTTATTGTGCATCACTTGAATTAATCAATGCTTAAAAAATACATATAGGCATAATGGAAATAAACATTTACCTGGAAAGAAATCGTCATTCTTTTCTATTTCCTATTTTCTATATGTCATCATCGTCTTCATCTTCATCTTCTAGTAGTAGCTACGTACCCGTTTTAATTAACTATCATGGACTTTCCGCAGAAGTCGGCACACTCACAGTCATCACCAAATCCTACTACTGTCATATATGTAAAAGAGTATCCACTATCACTGCCGATCATTGTTGTTATTGTAAGCAGTGTTGCTCTCTTTCTTTTTTGCCGACAACGCCATCATCGTCATCATTGGCTTCAACAACTGCAGCAGCAGGACCCGATGAAGGGGGAGGAGAAGGCTATGACAAAGGCGGAGAGTTGTTACAACAAGCCATGCATTATTGGATTCCAAGAAATGGGAGCTGAGGAGGAGGAGGAGGAGGAGGAGGAGGATAGAGGAGAGAGGAGGGGTGGTTGCTTAACCGAAACATCCCCAATTTGGCTTCCAACACAACAAGAAGAGAAGGAGAGGGAAGGGGAAGGACTACTCAAAAAGTACCATTATCTTTTACCACCACCGTCACTACTACTACTACTGCTAAAACCACAACAACAACAAAAAAGTTAAAGGTCTACTACTACTACTTTGTTTTATTTTTAACGTTTAAGAGAAGTTAATAAAGCTTGACCTACATTAGCTTTCACTATATCTTTTTGATAATGAACTTTATGAGCTATAAGTTGCTTTATCCTTCTTAAATCTTGAGAATTAGCACCATTCTTCTTCTTCTTATTCGTCGCGCCGCTGCTCGTGCTTTCCTTCACCATCTTCCCCATTCTTCTTTTTTTTATTTCAGACATTTTTTTTCCACACATTTTTTTCATACGGGGTTTGTAATTTCTTCTTCCTCTAGCCATATATTGAATTCGTTTCGCACGACTAACACGTTCCCACTTTTGATCTTTTGTACGATATTTCCAATATTTACTTCGTTTACTTATTTTTCCATCCTTATTTCTTTTGGATTCCCATAAACTACTTTGTAAACCTTTTCGACTATCATAACTAGCCATTAAAGATAAATCCTCTTCTCCTAAATGTTCAGGTAAAACCCCCATAAAATGTTTCTTCATTTTTAGGGTTTCCAAAACCCCCTCCTCCTCCTCCTCTCTCAGGGCGGGCGGCACTGGCACTGGCGGCACTGGCACTATTGGAGAGGGGGCCAGCAGCAGCAGCTGCAGCGGCACTGGAGGAGGCGGAGAGGGTGGAGGGAGCGCCGCCGCCGCCGAGCCCGCCGCCGCCGCCGAGCCCGCCGACTCCTCGGGGGACGACGAAGAGGACAAAGAGGGCGAAGAGGAAGAAGAAGAAGTCGAAAGTTGTTGTAGTTTATTATTTCTATGTTTTCGAAATAATTCTCGAAATTTTCGAGCTGCTTTTTTAATTTTTTGTTTTCCTCCTAAATATTTATACCCTACATAAGCAGCAGATAAAGCCGCTGAGACTAAAGCAGTACCCAAAGCAACTTTCCCTGCAACTTCCCCTGCAACATTATATGCTTCATTATACCCTGATTTTATAAGGTCCCCCCTATTGTAGCTTCTTCCTAACTCTTGAAGTTTTGCAATACGATGATGATGATGATCTCCTCCTCCCCCCTCTCCTCTTTTAGGTAAAAAGTCAGTTTCTTCTCCTACAACATCATCACCATCATCTACCCATCGTGCGACAGTAGGGTTAGGTCGTCTAACACCAGCTTCAGAAGCAGACGGGTTAAACATGACGGGTTTGGTTTTTGATAGTACTGTGGAGGGTTCTGATGCTGATGATGATATATTTGCTATTCTTCTTCTTTCTCCAAAAGTAACCGCAGGGAGTCGTCTTTCTCCAAAAGTAACCGCAGGGAGTGTTCTTTCATCAATCGAATTAACCTCCCTTTGAGCATTATAATTCTCAAAGAGATCATCCGCAACCCTATTATTTTCCTGATCCTTAAAATACTTTTGATGAGCTTTTAGCCGATCATTAAACTTAAGCATCTCATTGAATTCCTTCGCAGCTTTCACAGCTTTATCATTAAAAAATACTTGAGATTCAGGAATTTCTATGGAATCAGAAGAAGGTGCATCTGTGAATGATTGATAATTGACTGTATAACTAGCAGGATCATGTAATTCTGATGGTCCATTATTCAAATAACTACTTGTATTAAGGTCATCATCATCAGCAGCAGCAGCAGCAGATTCATCCAAAATTGTTGATTCATCACCAAAATCAGGAAGAAGCCTTGCTGATGAAGAAGGTCGATAATCTAATGTTTCTTTAAATTGTCCTTTGGTATAATTTTCAAAAGGATACTGTCCTGTTTTTATATGACCATATATAGCATGAGCCTCATAAACATTATGTAAAGAACCTTCGGGATCTAGGTTATTGTTCTCTTCGTGCATTAAATTTAATAATTCTACTAATTCTGCTAATTCAGGATGAGGGTTAGAAGGGGTTGATGATTCAATAAGATTTGAAATATTATAATAAGGGTTGTACAATTCCATAGCTAACTCAACCGTAGCCATTGGATCATCCATAATAGATACATCCTCATCAACATGAGAACCTTCCCCAAAGGACTCCATTATAGTAGTAGTAGTAGAAGTTTTTTAAAAAATACAACAAATTTATTATTTTTTAAGCCAATCCACGCTGCTATTTTATATCTAAATCCGTCTCCTTTTTTTCTTGTTGTTGTTGTTGTTGTTTTTTCATCATTTCCTCCACCAGCTCTTTCTTTTCTTGATTTTTTTGATTGTGTTGATTAAATTCTTTTTGAAGTGCTGACATTTTTCGATCCGATTTAGCTTTTTCTTTTTGTAAACGTTTGGTCAGTAAAAAATCTTCAAATGCTTGTTTTCTTCTTTTAAGCTCTAAATATTTTTTTGTATCTGCAATCATAGGATCCATCATCGATGTCGACGACATCATCATTGGTTGTTGGTGTTGTTGTTGTTGATATCCTCCCTGTATATTTTCCATGTTTGCCCTCTCAGCAGATCGTTTACGAGTGTTGGCGGCTTGTGTTTTTTGTTGTAAAGCTTGTCCTTGAGCTATTGTATCCTCTAATCTCTTTTTCATTACTTCTTCTTTTTGTTGATCATAATAAGCAATGTAAGCACTTGGACTCATAAGTCTACGAGCCATATTTCCAGATTGATTCCCGCGAGAAGAAGCCAGTTTTGGAAAAATTAAAAACTATTTTATTTAAGGGTATGATTAGGCTTTTCCATGAAAATATTAAGCGGCAGCGTAAGACTTCCTAGGCTTAATAGGCTTCTTTGACACACGAACTTTAGCTTTTTTAATGGCTTCACTGTAATATTTTCGCATGTCTGGAAGGTACCTCCTTTTCTTGCTTAAATCGTTAACCTCCCCTTTCATTTTTAGTAAAATTCTTCTTTCCGCTTTATATATCCCATGTCTTTTTGCTCTACCTTTATACTTAGCCATTTGTGTCATTTTACCTCGAGGTTTCCTTGATTTTATTGGTTTTCTTTTTAGTCCCATCCCCTTTAGCATCTTATCATAGGCGCCAGGCATTCTCTTTTTTGGGTTTTGAAAAAATACAACTTTTTTATTATTATTATCTATTTCCATCATCACCACTACTACTACTACTACTGTAATCAACTTTTTCTTCTTCTTCTTCTTCTGGTCTTTTTCTTTTTTTTGAATTACTCACTACTAGTACTTTCTCTCTCTCTTTTTTTTCTTCCGCCACAAAGGAAACCATTTCCATCTTGCTACACATGTATTTTTCTGTTATTTGGTAACAGGTATGATTTAAATTGTCTAACATAAAAAAACGTTTTCCATTGGCTCCCTCTGTCCATTCACGATAAGCTTGCATCTTTTCTCGAATGTTTTTCCCCGGTAAATACCCTGCTAACCATCCTCGAACAATTTGCTCAATTCCTTCTTGATTGTTCATACAAAAACAAAAGGTAAAATAAACGGATATTCGAATAGAGGGGGGAATTAGTTTCGGATATTGAAGAGAAACAATTGAGGTTAAATTCATATTACGCATAGTTAAAAACATTTGCTCCAATTGCTTTTTGTATCGAATATGAATAACATCATCTAAAATGTAGACAAAGTTGTACTTTTTGTCATAGTTTAAGTTCATTTGGTATGTAAGCTTGATGGCTTCTTCATCTAAACCTGACTTATCAATTAAAACAGTTTTAGAGAGATCATCAAAAGCATCTGATTTTGCAGATTGTGTATAAATAGCTACAATGTAATCTTTGTCTTTTTTAGGACCATCATAGCATTCTTCTAGTAAGATCTTTTTAATCATAGTTGATTTTCCACACCCAGATGAACCAAGAATAATCATGGTAACACCGTTGTTTTTCTCTTTGCTCTGCATCAATTTTTTGTTTTCTCGTAACACTTCTCCTAAAAAATATTCTTTTCCATCTGAGCCTAAAGGTTCTTGTGGTGATGGCGATGAATCGTTCTTTGAGGGGGATGCATGTGGCAAGCGTCGGGAACTACCAGAAGGGTGGGAAGAATTATTCTCCTTACATGTATCGTCGGGAGATTGACTTTCATCCTCGTTATTCTGGCGCAACTTCTTCCGAACAGGCTGTCGACGCTTTAAATCAGGATGCATCGGAAATATTATCAATTACCAATAAGATTCAATTTAAAGAAGGACTGTGTTTTCGAAATTCACCAATTTTTCAACAATTACTTGATGATCCTACTGGAGGTAAAAGATTCCATGCAGGGCCTTCTTCTTCTTCTTCTGGTGGTGGGGGAGGAGATGGACGAGGTATGACGATGAGTAAAGGAGATTTAGAAGAACAAGTAGAAGAATACAATGATGAAAAAGAAGAAAAAAAAAAAAAAAAAAAAAAAAAAAAAAAAAGAAAAAAACAAAGAGATCCTTCAGTCAAAGAAGTTCGTGAGCATTTACGAATGATTATTCAATATCATGAAAAAGAGGTGGAAAAATCAATACCTTCCATTTATCCTGTATTAGGACCCTGTGGGGATGAAGACTCTGAAAATGAAAATAATGGAGGTGGTAATGGTGGTGGTAAAGAAGGAAGGGTTTTTAAACCAGTTACTGCTGAAATACCTAAGAAAAAAAGAAAAAAGGTTTCTGTTTCTTCAATTAAAGGAGTTAAAAGAAAAAAATCGACTGGCAGTGGAACTAAGAAAAAGAAATAAAGTTTTGTTATTTTTTTAAAAAACCCCGCTGGTATGAGCGATCGAGCTGATTCCTTAGGAGAACAAGGTGTTCATGTTCTCCCTTCAAATCAGTCGACCTTGTTTGCTGATAGTAGACTGAGAGAAAATCCTAATTCATCTGTTATGAATTTTAAAATGAATTGTGATCGAATTCGAATGAAAGAGTTTTATTACAATACTCTTTATTGGAAACAAAGTCTTTATACTCACAATAATACCAATTGTACAATTCGCTATCAATTTCAAACCAATGGGGTTACCAGCCCTGGGTATGTGACCTATGCTATGCCTTTTGTAATTTATACTAGTTTTGATGGAAACTCAAAAGGTAGTGTATTTGCTACACCCAATCCAAATGTAGTCAGCTATGCTAGACAAATGGAATATGCTTTCAATCAAGACTATCGGTTAGAGCTTAATAATGCTGTCTCTAAAAATGTCAATTACACTGGAGATGGTTGGGGGCCTGTTGGAGGAATTAATGTTTTTTTCCGATACAGTTCTAGTGGGGGAGGGTTTGCTTTATGGGCTTTACCTGTAAATCCTATTAATAACACGACGGTTTTTCCAGTATCGATTAAGATTTTACAATGCAGTTGGATTCAAAATGCGTATAATGTTCATGGGTTTGGGTTCCCTTACCCTCAATATCAACCCTTCAACGCTTCTGACAACCCTACCAACATTCAAACCCCTACTTATGGCCCTAATCCTAATTTTGTAAGTGTTTATTATGCAGAATCACAAGCTATGTTATTACCTTTTCGTTATATTGTTATTCAATCCCCAGAATTAACCAAAGACCGCCGTATTCCCAGTTTTCATTCTGGAAATGTAAGTCGATTTAACAATGAAATTGCCGTGTTTGCCTTAATTTTGAAAAACGCCAATATTTGGCATGCAGATCGAACCAATGACGATTCAACAGTGGTTTCCATCCGAGAAAATTATGCCCCAGAATCCGCTACCTTTATTATTACCGATGAAATTGGAACTCCGCTCACCACTGGAATTATTCTTTCTACTGTTTTAAATTCGGCTCAAATCCCTGTTGGTGATCGACTTAACATGTTGAGTAATTCTACCAGTTATGGGGGGAGTCGTCTTTCACCTGAAGGCATGAATGTTTTACTTTTTAATATCAATAGTGGCACTGGAATTAGACTGATTAGATTAAGTGATAACTTTTTCGGAAATGCTACCGTTACAGCCCTTCCAGATGATGTATGCCATGAGTTGACTGTCATTATTAAAGATAATTAGACACCTAAAAATAAAAAGCACCCACTTTCTAAAATTTTCTTTTCCCGCGGCTAAAATATGATAAATGGTACCAATCTTTTTGTGGTGTGTTTTTCTTTTTTCAATTTGGAAATGGTGGAACAACATTTTGTCCTTGTCAACCGGGTTCTCAAAGAAACAACAGAAAAGTATGATGGTGTTTATGATGGGGATCTCGATGTGGATGTGGTGGAAGTTGGTGGTGGAGGTGGTGGTGAAACATCAGCAGTATCATCAGTCTCTGTAGTTGGTGATGGCTTCCCACCCTTTTTCGCCAACCCCAATCACCCTAATGGAAATCTCCCCTTTATCCCGCTCAAGAAGTACAGTGGGTTTCATCGTGTACACTATTACCTAGGAGAATCTAAACACATAAAGCCTTTTGTGGATGAAGGAACTAAACTAGACGGTCTTAAATTTAAAACAACGACCCAGGCTTTTGGGGAAGTAGATGCCTCGATTATTGAACATCATAAAGACCGGGCTAAGGAGATTTTCGCTCTTTTTAAGAAGAAAGAGTGTGAACGCAAAAGAAGATACCACAAAAGAGGAAAGACCCCGAAGAGTGAACTTAAATTCTTACTTAATCGATGTGGGATCTGTAATCTGTTACGACCTGCTTTGAATATTTTTTGGGGAGAACTCTTATGTGAACGGTGCTACTTTACCCCCAGTCGAATTCGTTTTGTTATGGAGCGAAAGTTTTTAGATATTCCAAAGTTGACCACGGCGACGACGAATGCTGAAGAGCCTGAGGAGGAGACTGAGGATGAGGAGACTGAGGATGAGGAGGCTGAGGAGACTGAGGAGGAGGAGTCTGCTGAGGAAGCAACTACTACTACTACTACTACTACTACTACTACTACTACTACTACTACTACTACTACTGCTATGGAGATAGAGGAGAAAGATTTAAAAACATCTACTCCTCTCCCATGTGAATGCTCTACACCCCAATGGGAAACTATTCAGGCAAATCAACAAACATCCTACTCCACTACTTCATCTTCTTCTCCCATTATCAACTTTGAAAATTACCATTTTGAACCTCAAGAGTTATTAAACGATGATTTTATTTTTGAAGACTACGAATAAAAAAGAATTTTATCTAAACTTATTAGCCATACTTCTTATCAATCCTCCTCCAATGTAACCTAAAGCCCCTTTGGATAAGGGCTTAGACACAACTCTGTACGCATGCACTGCTTTTTTTGAAATAGCTCGGACTGGTTTATATTTACTACGATGCCCTTTTATAATTCCTTTTCTTGCTAAGCCATAACCTTTTTCTAAACCCGCATATGCTAGTGTAGACGATACAAAATAATCCGATAAAAGAGCACGTGCAGCTGAAGTTGCCTTTGAAGCCCCAAAATAAGTTGCTGCACTGATGGCTGCTCCTGCAGTGGCGGCAGCTCCTACAGTGGAGGCTTTTGTTGCAGCTAGACTTAAAGCATAAGGTGCTAATATTGCTAATTGTGCTGCGGTTCCACCAAAACTCGCCAAAATTGCAGGGGTCGCCGCCACAACAGGAGCAGCAGCAACAACAAAAGGAACCACCATCTCTTTTTTTT